>JAEEGL016140575.1_pt1 | contig 11741 bp, 8 predicted proteins | sample 9134231 | NCBI WGS metagenome assembly JAEEGL01 (sample SAMN16246548, study PRJNA631951) | gut metagenome | biome: gut microbiome; feature: rumen; material: fiber-attached | host: Bos | place: Iran: Karaj | collected 2018-10
AGCTCGTGGTAATCCGGTTCGCCGTATGTCTTCACATAGGCGTTGTAGTGGTTCTTCTTCTTGTGGAAGCGCTTTCCCGGCAGCGTGGCGAGCTCCTGCTGATTGTACAGGTATTCCCATTGCCCCCTGTCTTCCTCGGCCGTGACGCGGCCCGGCAGCTTTTCCTTCCAGATGCCGAGCAGCTTTTCGGGAACGCGTATGAAGCGGCGGCATTCGGGGCCTGCGCCTGCGAAGATATCCTGCCATTCGACGGCCTTCCAGTCGCCGAAAGGCGCCCACATCGCCGCGACGGGGCGGTTTTGGCGCACCCAGCAGAGTTCGCCGTCGAAGGCCCATTCAAGGCCGAAATACGCCTGCCATCCCCATATGTTGGCCAGCGTGTAGTCCAGGGAGTTCTGCGGCGTTTTCAGCCAGAGGCTGTAATACTTGTCGCGGTATTCCAAAGACACGGGAGAGAACGCGAGATTCATGCCATTCCTTGCAGCGAGATTTATTGTTGTTTTTGAATTGCCCGGGAATCGTACTTGCGCATGGCGAAACGTGTCCAGTCGCACCAATTGACGACGGACAGCATGAGGATCGCCTGAATGCATTGCGAAATGAGCATGGCGCAGAAGACGCCGGATGCCGTTTGCCAAAGATGATGCCCCAGAAGCCAGCCGAGGGGCAGACGGATGAACCATGAGCAGCCGCCGTACACGGCGAGGTTGTACTGCGTTGCGCCGGCCCCGACCATGATGCCGCCCATTACCGTGCTCGCTATGGAGAAGGGCGTGGAAAGCAGGTTGTAGGTCAGGTAGCTGACAATCTGCGCCTGCGTGGCGGATTCCTGGGCGAGGATTGCGGCGAGTTCCTGCCGAAAAGGCCAGATCACCATGGCGACGACGCTGAGAGCGGCGGTTCCCATCCAAGTCATGTTGAGAGCGAGACGTTTCGCTTCCAGCGGCCTGCCGGCACCGAGACAGTTGCCGACGAGGACGGCGACGCTCATGTTGAACGCCATTCCCGGCAGGAAGAGAAGGGATTCGACCCTGAGCCCCGCGGTGAGGCCTGCCAGCGCGGAGACGCTGTCGTATGGAAGCGAGGCGACGAGCACGAAGAGCGCCAGATAGCCGGACTGCCAGACAAGCGACGCGATACCCGCCGGCAGGGCGACGCGCAGAAGATACGGCAGGCCCGCCTTGAGCCAGCGCATGTCGGGCAGTGCGCGGCGGTTCAGATAGCCGGAGCGGGAGAGCAGGGCGCAGTTCACCGCGGCGCCGATCGTCTGGGCAGCGATGTTCGCCCACAGGATGCCGTGATAGCCGCAGTCCGGCATGCCGAACATGCCCAGCCCCAGGCCCAGGCAGAGCAGCATGTTCACCAGACAGACGAGCACTGCGACGTTCAGCGGCGGCTTGACCTGCCGTGTCGCCCTGAACATGACGCCCGTGGCGTTATAGACATGCTGGGCCGGAAGGGCGATCAGCGATATCCGCCACATGTCCAGAGCCTGCGGCAGGATGCTTTCGGGCACCAGGAGGAAACGCAGTATCTGCTCGTCGAAGGCGTAGCCGACCACGGCCAGGACAAGCCCCAGCACGAGGCTGCCTGCGACCGTCGTCGCCACATAACGCTGTGCCCGCGGCAGACGGCGCGCGCCGAGAGACTGGCTGACCGCGGCGGTCGCTCCGCTTGAAACCGCCATGATGACGACCATGAGGAACAGGCCGCATTGCGTCACCATGCCGAGGGCGGCCTGCGTGTCCGCGTTTATCCTGCCCGCCGTCCATACCGAGACGAAGCCCATGAAAAAGACGAGATACATCATCACCATCTGGGGCCATGTAAGCCTCCAGATGGCGGCGGGGCTCGTGCTCAAATCCGGATTCGGGAGACGCGTCCTGTTCAGATCAGTCCCTCAAAGCCGCGGGCCAGGTCGGCGAAACTCTCACGTTTTCTGATGAGCCTGGCGCTGCCGTCCTTCTGTATGAGCACTTCTGCGGGGCGCTGGCGCTCGTTGTAGGTCGAGGCCATGCTGTAGCCGTAGGCGCCGGCGTCGAGAATCGCCACGATGTCCCCCTCGCGCATGGCCGGCAGTTCCCGCTCCCCGGCGAGGATGTCCCCGCTTTCGCAGACATTGCCGGTGATCGTCTGGACAAGAGTCTTTCCGTCGAAACCGGAACCGTCAGGGCGGTAAATCTCCACATCGTGGAAGGAGTCGTAGAGAACGGGGCGCATGAGAACGTTGAAGCCGATATCCGTGCCGACGAAATGATTGCCGGCGTTCGTCTTGACGGCCTCGACACGGCCGAGAAGAACCCCGCACTCGGCGGCGACGAAGCGTCCCGGCTCCACGAGAAAACGGCCCCGATAACCGGATTTTTCGGACCACGCGCATATGAGGGAATGGAATTTCTCGCCGAGGGCCGCCATGTCGAGAGGGGGCTCGCCGTCGTACTTGCGGTAGGGGATGCCGAAACCGCCGCCGAAGTCGATGACCTCGAGAGTTCCCCTGATGTCGTCGGGGAGGCTGTCTGCCTGGTCAAGCAGGACTTTCGCGGCATCGAGGTAGTCGTCGGCCTTCATGAAAAGCGAGCCTATGTGCTGATTGATTCCGGCGAGCGTCAGGTTGAAGCGTCTCGTCAGAGAGAAGACCTCGTCCATCGCGTCGAGGGGGACGCCGAATTTCGTCTTCTTGCCGCCGGTGACGACCTTGCTGCTGTGCCCGGCGCCGATGCCGGGGTTGAGCCGCACCATGAATTTGCCCCCGCGCGAAAGCCGCCCGAAACGCTCCAGCTGGGAGAGAGAATCCACGCTAATGAGCAGTCCGTGCGACAGGGCGTTGGCCATTTCCTTTTCGGAATTGTTGTTCGAGATGTAGAGGATTTCGTCGGGGGAGAAACCGGCAAGCCTGTCCATGTACAGCTCGCCCGGGCTCATGGCGTCCACCACGAGGCCTTCTTCCTTGAGGATTCGAAGGAGAAAGACGTTCGCATTCGCCTTGACGGAATAGTTGACCGCGAAACCGGGATGGGCGGAAAGCCCCTTCAGGGTGCGGCAACGCTCGCGCAGCACTTTTTCGTTATAGACGTACAGAGGGGAGCCGAAGGCCTTGAGCAATGCCCCGGGATCGGTCTTGCCGTAGAAATTGATGGAATCCGTGTACCGGGAACGGGGGTCGTTTTTCATGAACGCCTCAATGTATCTGGTTGGATATCCGCTATTCTTATTGCCGATTCATGAAGTGTCAAGGGCGGCGCCCTGCGATTTTTTCGCCGAGCGCAGTGAAACGGGATATTGTGTTTCCGATGTCCATGGCTGCGCCGCCGGAAGGGGGCGATGAATTCTGTATCAGGATCGCATCCTCTCGCGGCATCTGGACTTTTTCTAGATTCTGGGCGAAGATACGAAAAAAATATGAGGAGCTTGCGATGAGGGCAAGGACTTTCGGCTCGGCTTTTTTTTCTTTGGCGCTGATTGCCGCTCTGGTAGTTGGCATCTATACCTTTTTCAAAGATCTCGACGGCCCGAAGATCGAAGTCAGCCCGAATACCGGACGGGTGTCGCCCGCGACGACTCTGAAGATACACATGAGCGATCCGTCGGGCATACGCGCCCTCACCGTCGGCATACGCAAGAACAACGTATCGAATACCTTCTTTGAAAAGCATTTCGATGAATACTCCGCGGAGCGGGATGTCGATGTCTCCCTCAAGGACGTCCCCTCGCGCGAAGGCTCCTTCGAGCTTGAGGTTCGCGCGACTGACGCTTCGCTCGCCGGCTTCGGGCAGGGCAACACGCACACCATGCTCCTGCCGATGCGCTTCGACGTCCGCCCTCCGCACATCTCCATAAAGACGCTTCCCCCCAATGTCCGCCGCGGCGGAACCGGCATGGTCCGCTACACGATCGACGAGGAGACCTCGACGAACGGCATCCTCATACGAGATTTCTTCGTGCCCGGCTATCTTCAGAAAGACGGCAGCTTCATCTGCTTCTTTCCGTTCCCGTATTCCATGACCGCCAGGGAATTCAAGAGCGAGATCAGGATAACGGCGACGGACCTCGCCGGCAACGTCACGAAGACGGGCCTGACCGTCATGGCCTTCGAGCGCAAATTCAAGGAGGATAAGCTCGACATTTCAGATTCCTTCCTGGAGTCGGTGCAGAACAAGCTGAATCATCTCGCTCCGAACGCGGCTTCTCCCCTTGATTGCTATCTGTACATAAACAATACGGTGCGTTCGGAGAACAGCAAGGAGCTTTTCGAGATCGGCAAGGACACCGCTTCGGCCATGCTCTGGAACGGCCCCTTCGTCCGCCTGCCCCGTTCAGCCCCCAGGGCGGGATTCGCCGACCACCGCTTTCTCTTTTATCAGGGCAAGCAGGTGGGCGAGTCCTTCCATCTCGGCTACGACTTCGCATCGGTGCGCAATGCCGAGATCCCGGCCGCGAACAGCGGACGCGTCGTCTACACGGGTGAAATGGGCATCTACGGCAACCTGATAGTCATCGACCACGGGCTGGGGCTCATGTCGCTCTATTCCCACTTGAGCGAGACGCTCGTCGGCAAGGGCGATATGGTGACGAAAGGGCAGGTGATAGCCCGCACAGGATCGACTGGGCTGGCTTTCGGCGATCATCTCCATTTCGGCATACTCGTCGGCGGGGTCGAAGTCACGCCGCTGGAATGGATAGACCCGAAGTGGATCCGCGACAACATTCTCGGCAGACTGGAAAACCCCGGGAATTCGTAATTCTCCGGGGCCTGGAAATCAGCAAGGGCTGGAGGGCCGGACGCTTGAAAGTCCGGCCCTCTTATTTCGATTCGATTTTGTCGGCGGCATCGCCTTTTTCGACTTTCTTCAGAAAGCTGTCGCGGCAGTCATAGCTGCAGAAGTGGTAGACCTTTTCGCCGTTGCGGACCGTGATGGAAGAGTCCACGGCGACATAGGTTCCGCATTCGGGATCCTTGACCATTTCGCCGGCGGCGATTTTCCGTTCCCTGTCCGCATCTTCTTCGGACTTTTCCTTCTTCATCTTTTTCAGCCAATCGTTGGCGAAAAGCCGGTAGAGAACGTATATGGCAACGCCGATGACCAGAAATTTCAACATGTCAGGCCTCCAGTTGGAAGGGCGTTTCGTGGATGAAAAACCTGCATAATTTTTATGACGATAGCACGAAGAATGCCGAAGGTCACTGAAAAATTTTGTCGCCGACCTTACGCCAGGCGAGGGCTGCGAGATGCGTTTCCACCGTCTTTCCACCGATTGTGAGCCCCGGGGCGATGTCGCGCAGGGGGATCAGTACGAAGGCCCTCTCCGTCATGCGCGGATGCGGCAGGCGGCAGCCGGGATCCTGCGAATGACGGTCGCCGAAAAGCAGAAGATCCAGGTCGATGGCCCGAGGGCCGAAGCGAAGCGCCGGGTCTTTGCTGCGGACACGGCCCAGCCTGCTTTCAATGGCGAGCAGGGACGAAAGCAGGCCTCGCGCATCCCATCTGCCGCCGACGGCAAGGCGAATGACGGCGTTCGTGAACCACGGCTGATCCGCGTAGCCCTGCGGTTCCGTCCTGTAAAAGGGGGAACGCGCCAGAATTGCCACGTCCGGAAGGGACGCGATTTCCTTTTCGGCCCGCAACAGCATTTCTTCCGCGCCATCGCAATTGGAACCGAGCCCGACGAAGACAGGATCCGTCATGGTGCACCTCGCATGGAATCGTCCGGCTTCTTGCCTCTCATAATCCATGAGGTTACTATACGGCATGTCAGTCAGCGATGCCACATCCCCGCCTTTGTCAGACATCCTGCCGGCCTGGTGCGATTTCCTCCTCGCGCAGCGCGGCCTTGCGCTGAATACCGTCGAGGCTTATCGGCAGGATATGGCGAGCTTCTTTGATTTCGAGGGGGAGCTTTCGCGTTCCGGTACCCTGCCGGACAGTCCGGGAGAGCGAGAGATCTTTCTCTACCTCGCATGGCTCAGGGCAAGGGGCAATACCGCGAGGACGCTCACGCGGCATCTGTCGGCATTGCGGTCTTTTTTCGTCTTTTGCGTCGAGAAGGGAGCTGTTCGGGAAAACCCCCTGCCTTTGTTCGACAATCCCAAACTGCCCCTCCACCTTCCGGAATTCCTCACCCGTGAGGAAATGGCGCAGGTCCTTGCCATGCCGAAGGAGGACAGCCTTGCGGGAAAGAGGGACCGTTGCATGCTCGAACTCCTGTATGCCGCGGGCCTGCGCGTCTCCGAGCTGTGCGCGCTCAATACGACCGACATCGATCTGCAGCGGGGCGTCATCCGGGCCTTCGGCAAGGGCAGCAAGGACAGGCTCGTTCCGATTCATGAGGTCGCGCAAAGGCTTTTGCTGCGCTATCTGCGTGAGATCCGGCCTCTTTTCTCCCCTGCCGGGAGCACGCTTTTCGTCAATCGATCGGGAAAGGCCCTCAGCCGCCAGTATGTCTGGAAGACAGTGAAGCGCTACGTTGCGGAGGCCGGCATACGGAAAACCGTTTCCCCGCATACGTTTCGCCATTCCTTTGCGACGCATCTTCTCGAAGGCGGGGCCGACCTGCGTGTCGTACAGATGCTGCTCGGCCATGCCGACATAAGCGCGACCGAGATCTACACGCATGTCCAGGCATCCCGACTTCTTGAAATACATAGAAAGTTCCATCCGAGAAGCCAGAATGTCAATTGAGACGCTCGTCACCTGCCATGCCAATGCCGATTGCGACGCCTTCTCGGCGATGATCGCGGCAAGGGTGCTCTACAGCCCCTGCCTTCTGCTTTTTCCGGGCACGCAGGACGGCAAGCTTCAGGAAATTTACGAGCGGCAGTCTGCCAATGGCGGTGGTTTCATCGATGCCGCTGCCGTGGATTGGCCGTCCATCCGGAGGTTGATTCTCGTCGACACGCGTCAGCGCGGACGTTTGAAGCATGTGCGCCCCCTGCTGGAAAGAAAGGATGTCGCCCTGGAAATATGGGATCACCATCCCGATTCCGACGATGACATAGAGGCGGCAACACTGCATTTGGCCTACACCGGGGCGGTAACGAGCCTTTTGACGGAAGCCATAAGGCGCCGGGGGCTTTCCGTCACGGCGGAAGAGGCGACTCTTCTGGGCCTGGGCATTTACGGCGACACCGGGGGATTCAGCTATTCCTCGACGATGCCGGAGGATTTCTCCGCGGCGGCCTTTCTCCTGAGCCGGGGCATGGACATCCCGAAGATAATGGAATGCATGAGCAGGGATGTGACCGGAAGCCAGATAAGCGTCTTGAACGAACTGATCGAATCGGCCCGGACATACCTGGTGGGCTCGCAGCAGATCGTCATCACGGAAGTGACGCTCGATACGTACATGCGCGATCTGGCGACTCTCGTGCAGCGGCTTATGGACATAGAAAAGTACGACGTGCTGTTCGCGGTGGCGCGCATGCAGGACAGCATACAGCTCGTGGCGCGCAGCCGGACGGAGAGCGTGAACGTCGGCGCCATCTGCGCCTGCCTGGGCGGCGGCGGGCACACCTATGCGGCTTCGGCCTCGATCCGCCGGAAGACGATAGCCGAGGTGCGCGACGAGATACTGCGAGTGCTGGATGCCCAGGCACGCTCTGAAAAGCGGGCACGGGATTACATGTCCTCGCCCGTTATCAGCGTGAACACCGACACGAGAATGTCGGAGGCGGACGAGATGATGCTCCATTTCGGCCTCAAAAGCGTTCCGGTGTTCGATGCGCAGACCGCCGTCTGCCGGGGCCTGCTGGATGCCCAGACCGCATCCCGTGCGACAGCCCACGGGCTCGGGGCCTCGCCTGTTTCGGATTACATGTCCCGGAACGTGAAAACGCTTTCCCCCGAGGCATCTCTCGCCGAAATATCCAGCGTCATCATTCAGGGGCGGCAGCGGCTCGCGCCGGTCGTCGAGGGGGAGGAGACCGTCGGCGTCATAACCAAGACGGATCTGATCAACATCTTTTCCGAGAACCTTCCGACGCTTTTGACGAAAAGCGAAACGAAGGGGCCGAGCATTGCCAAGTTGATGCGGGACGGCCTGCCGAAAACACTCCAGAACATCCTGGAGGCCGCGGGGGAGACCGGCAGGGAACTCGGCATGCCTGTCTATGCGGTCGGGGGGTTCGTCCGCGACCTGCTTCTCCGTGTGCCCAACCATGACATGGATCTGGTGGTCGAGGGCAACGGCATCGCCCTGGCGCACCGTCTGGAGAAAAAACTGCATGGGCGCGTCCGGGAGCATAAGAAATTCCTTACCTCCGTCGTGATATTCCAGAACGAGAACGGAGAGGAAATGCGCGTGGATATCGCCACGGCGCGCCTGGAGTATTACGATTGTCCCGCGGCGCTGCCGTCCGTTGAAAAAGCCTCCCTCAAGATGGACATGGAGCGGCGCGACTTCACGATCAACGCCCTGGCATTGCGGCTGGACAGGCCAACCGACACAATAGTTGATTTTTTCGGGGGCCAGCGGGACATCAAGAAGAAGGCCGTCAGGGTCTTGCATACGTTGAGCTTCGTGGAGGATCCCACGCGCTGCCTCAGGGCCGTTCGTTTTGAGATGCGTTATTCGTTCCGTATCGGCCCGATGACGGAGAAGCTGATAAAAAACGCCGTCTCACTGAAATTGCTTGATAAATTGCACGATAAAAGGCTCTTCCATGAATTTTTCCAGATCTGCGAGGAGGCTGATCCGCCCGCATGCTTCATACGCCTGAATGAACTCGGCATCCTGAAGGCTCTTTTTGCCGACACGACGTTGACCCAATACAAGATAGATATCCTTTTTCGGATAAAGAAGTTTTTGAGCTGGTATAATATACTCTATTTAAATGAAAAAGCGCACGCATGGGTCATATATTTCTACGCATTGAACAATGACTTGAATCATGTAAATATAAAGCGCAATTACAGTCGGTTTTTACTGACTGAAAAATCATGCAATCAGATAATGCGCCAATATGAAAGCATGCTCGTTTTGAAAAACAACATAGCCGTATGGTATAAAAGAAGGGATAAAAATAAGAAAGGCGTGAGCGAATTTTACAAACTGCTTAAAAATGCTGAAATTGACTCACTTCTGTACCTGATGGCGACTTTTAAGGAAGAGGAGATTATTCGTTACATATCAAAGTTCATAACGGATTGGCGGGATGAAAGGGCGGACATCAGCGGCGAGGATTTGAAGGAGATGGGCATCCCGTGCGGGCCGATTTATGGAAGAATCCTTTCTGCGGCCCTTTATGCCAAACTGGACGGCATTGCCCCCGACAGACAGAGCCAGCTGGCACTTGCGAGATCCTGCGCTGATGTAACGGAGTAGGAGGGCGGGCCGGCAGGCGAGAGAGGCGCGCCATGCCGCCTGTGGCGGCGGCGCTCATTGCCCCTGCTCGTCTTCGGCGCGGTCGTCTTCTAGCTTGAGAACATCGATGCCGCGCACGTACTTGAGCAAGCGCGGGCGTTCGGCGCTTTTGCGCAGGGATTTTATGATGCGGGTCATCCTTTTCGTGCCGTTCAGAATGCCGCCGAGGTGTCCGGCCAGCTCGGTCAGATCTGTCATCTCCAGGGCGTCCTGAATCTCTTCGGCAAGCCTTGCGTTGCTCGGGTCGTTTTCAAGCGCGTAGATGAGCTGGCTACAAAGGCGCATGGCTTTCGTTCTGTTCTCGTCTATGTCTTCGACGATCTCTCCGCAGTACTCCGCCTGTATGCGCATGGTGTTGAGGGCGTTGTTGCCGTAGTGGGCCATGGCGCCGGCGGCCTTTTCAAGCGTGTCTCTGGCCAGGGCGACACGCCTGCTGACGGCGAGGTTGATGAGCCTTGAGCAGCGCGCAAGGTATTTTTCGTCGAACTGCTCGAAGCCGTATTCGGTGCGCGTGTAGAGCATGACGAGGCCGAAGGGCTTTTCATCGGAGCGCTCGCGCAGGACGAAGCAGAGCCGTGAGCGGTAACCCGCGCGGTAGTTCGTGCAGTCGAAGGATTCCCCGCCGCGCTCGATGGCGTGCAGGTCGTTCGAGACGATGTAAAGGTCGTGCCGCGAATTGACCGCCCGCATGACGGGGTGGCGCAAAAGGCTTTCCTCTATGCTGTGCGCGACCATGGGTATGGGACCTCCGTCGATGCGGGATGACGAGGTGACGTGCCAGTTGCCCTTTTTGTCGCGCATGCGGCAGACGTACAGGTCGGCATGGAAGGAGTGTATCAGTATCTCGGCGCTTTGCCTGAGGGCCTCGGCAGGCGGCACCAGCCTGTCGGCGATGGCGATGAGCTCGTTGCTCATCCGCAGGAAAACGTCGGCCTCGGTCTGCATGGCCGCTATGTTCGCAAGGAGGGTGAGCAGGCACCGCCAGCTGTGGAGAGGCACCTTGCGGACATGGGGAACATAGCCAGAATCAAGCGCCGACTTGGCGGCGGGGAAGAGGTCGATGACGGCCTTGCGATTCTGCGGGCTGGCCCTTGCGAGCAGATGTATGATTTCCTCTTTAACGGTCTCGGTGTTTTTTTGCATGGCGCCTGTCCCGGAGCTTTTTCGTTGCGGCAACGCCCAAGACGGAAGCTGTCTGGGCTTCAAATGAACTACTGACCCGAACATAATGCAGAAAAGGCGCCTTGTCACCTCCGCTCCTTTTTTTTGCGCGGAGGCCGACCCTTGCGGGACGTTTCACTAGAGGGGCCGTCTGGGGCGCGGCGAACCTCCGCCCATCGCCTTTTAATGGTGCTGTCCGACCGGGAAGAGAAGAAAATAGTCCAAAAATTTCCGTTTCGTGCCATGAGAATGACGGGCATCGCGTCCGCTAGCGGCGCGAAAGAATCTTGACGCTCCCGCAATTTTTGGAGATAAGCCAGTGAAGGTGGTGCATAAAAGGCCGTGAGGCCCGCCGCACTTTTGCTTGCCGGTCATTGGAGCGCGCCTGCGGATGCGCTCCATTGCATACGCGGACAACTTTTTTATGCTGGAGGTTCCCATGTTGCGAATTCTTGCTGTGACGGCTTCCCTGCTGCTGAGCGCCTCGCTGGCCTTGGCCGCGCCCATCACATTCAAGCTCGGCCACATCGCCGAGCCGGAAAACCCCTACGGCCAGGGCGCCGACCACTTCGCCAAGCTGGTGAAAGAGCGCTCCAATGGTGAAATCATCATTCAGGTCTATCCCTCCAGCCAGCTGGGCAACCAGCGCGACCTGGTGGAAGGCCTGACCCTCGGCACAGTGGACATGACCCTCACCGGCACCGCCGTGCTGGGCAATTTTGTGCCTGAAGTGTCCATTTTCGACCTGCCCTTCCTCTTCCGCGACGTCCAGCACGCCTACAAGGCCCTGGACACCGTGGGCATGAGGCTCTGCCAGAAGGGCGAGGCCCGCGGCATGATCACCCTGGCCATCTGGGAAAACGGCGTTCGCCACATGACGAACAACGTCCGCCCCATTGTCAAGCCCGAAGACATGAAGGGCCTGAAGTTCCGCGTCATGGAACAGCCCGTGTACATCGAGATGATGAAGGCCCTCGGCGCCAGCCCCACCCCCATGGCCATGAGCGAACTGTACACGGCGCTGCAGAAGGGCGTCATCGACGGGCAGGAAAACCCGCTGGCGCACATTGCCACCAAGCGCTTCTACGAAGTGCAGAAGTACATCTCCCTGACTGGGCATACCTACGCTCCCGAGCCGGTGCTCATCAGCGTCATGGCCTGGAAGAAGCTCTCCCCTGAACAGCAGGCCCTCTTGCGCAAGGCCGCCGAGGACACCCGCGACT
>JAEEGL010579212.1_pt1 | contig 11740 bp, 6 predicted proteins | sample 9134231 | NCBI WGS metagenome assembly JAEEGL01 (sample SAMN16246548, study PRJNA631951) | gut metagenome | biome: gut microbiome; feature: rumen; material: fiber-attached | host: Bos | place: Iran: Karaj | collected 2018-10
TAAAAAATTAAAATTATAATTTTTTAAACTTTTATCTATTAAAAAATTTGGGGATTGGGGATTGGGGATTGGGAATTGGGGATTGGGGATTGGGCCCAATCCCCAATCCCCAATCCCCAATCCCCAATCCCCAATCCCCAATTATATGTTTATTTTTAATAAAATTATTTAATAGATAAATGTTAAAAAATTTATAATTTTAATTATTTATTTTAAATTTAAAAAATTTATTAATAATTATTATTATATGAATATTTTATTATCAAATGATACTTTAAATAAATTAGGTATTTTATTAACAGATTTATCAGAAGGCGAAAAAGATGTTGAAATTTCTAGAAAAATTTTAAATGAAAATTTCGATTTTGATCCTTATAAATTATTTAAATTTTTAGATAGAAATAATAAAAACAAATTATCAATAGATGATATAATTTATTATATGAATATTAAAAAAAAATTTATTTCAAATTCAGAAGCAAAAAAATTATTTTCATTTTATGATGAAGATTTAGATGGAGAATTAACATATTTAGAATTCATTAATTTAATTCAATCTTCAACAAAAATTTTATTTTTAAACGGAAATTTATATAACAATAATAATAATAATAATAATTTATATATAAGTGAAAATATTGATTATTCATTTATAAATTTATTAGATAAAGAATTAAATTTAATAAGAAGAATAATCATTTTGTTAGAAGATATTAAAAAACAATTTGATTTTAATATTAAAAGTTTATTTGATGTTTTAAAATCATGGACATGTATTACATCTGATGGTTTAGATAAATTTTTTTGTAATATTGTTCAAAAACATTATGAAAAAAATTCTAATTTTATAAGAAATATTATAAAACGTTTAGATATTAATAAAGATGGTAGAATTGATTTAAAAGAATTTTCTATTTTTTTCCAAGTAAATGAAATTTCTCAAAATGAAACAAAAATGTTTAATTCAAATTTAAATAAAATCGATTTTATAGCTGAAAAAAAATTTTATGAATTTATACATGATTTAATCGATATTGAAGAAAAAATAGAAAATTTAAAAATTGATCTTTCTCTACGAAATGATTTTAATATAGAAAATATTTTTCGTTATTTTGATTATGATTTCAAAGGTTATATCCTACCTGATGATTTTCTTTTTGGTTTAAAAAAATTATCTTTAAATGTAAATAAATTTGACATAAATTTATTATTTAAAAAATATGATAATAAAATGAAAGGTCAATTAAATTATTGTGATTTATTTGATATGTTAACACCATTTCAAACAGATTATAGAAATATGATAGAAAATAGAAAACCAATTGAAGGAGAATTTATGTTAAGCACAAAAATTTATTTTATAAATTTAATTAAAAGTTTAATATGGTATGAAAATAAAATAAATAGCATGAGATTTTATTTTAATTCTATTAGAAAAAGAATAGTAGAAATTTTTACAAGAATTGATAAAAATAATAAAGGTTATTTTGATATTAAAGATTGGGAAAATTATTTAAAAGAAATGAGAAATGTTATTTATAATAATAATACTAATAATATTAATAATAATTGTTTTAATGAAAGTTTTATTGGAAAAAATTTAGTTTTTATTAGATTAGATAAAAAACGTTTAGGAAAAGTTGATTACATTGATTTAATAGATGAATTAACACCAATTGAAAATAAATTTTAATTATTTTTTATTTAATTTAATAATATAAATTTAATTTAATATTAATTATAATAATTATAATAGTTAAAAAAATTAAATATATTTAATTTTATTTTTAATTTAAAAATTAAATGGATTCTAATCCAGAAAATATAGATAATAATAACAATATTAATAATAATGATAAAAAAGATGATAAAAATATGATTATTAAAATTCAAACTCTCGATAATACTTTCACATTAACTATTCCAACTATTTATACAGTTCTTCAACTAAAAGAAAAAATTTCCGAAAAATATAAAATTCCAAAAAATAATCAAAGATTAATTTTCCAAGGAAAATTAATGAAAGACAATGAAAAATTAAGTTTCTATAAAATAACTGATGATTGTGTAATTCATTTAGTAGCAAAAGCACTAGAAGAAAATAATCCACAAAATAATATTAATAATAATAACAATATTAATTCTTCTTCAAATAATAATAACAATAACAATAATAGCAATCAAAATAACAATAACAATCAAATGGAAGAAATTTTCCCAATCATTCAAATCCCATTTCGATCCAATCTTCGTCGTAGAAGATTAATAATGCCTCATTATGACATGTCAGAATGTTTCGAAGCATTATATCAAAATATACTCGCAATAGACAATTTAACAAACTGTAAAAAACCCTATTCAAAAAACGACAATAATTACATAGAATGTTTCGATTTTAATAAATCTCAATTTCATATAGGTCAATGGGTAGATGCAAAAGACACAATAGATCAATGGTTAGAAGCTCAAGTAATTCAAGTAAAAGATAATAAAGCATTTATTCATTACAATGGATGGGGAGTTCGTTGGGATGAATGGATGGATTTTAATTCTCCAAAAATAAGAAATTTCAAAATTAATACTCTTCAAAGCCCAGTAAGCGCATATATGAGTCCTTATCCAGGAATTCCTTGCGATTCTAATGTTGAACCGCAACCAAGAAGCATTGATTCTTTTTTTTATCTTGAAAAATTAAAAGATTATTTAGAAAAATTACTTAAAGATATTTGTTATTTATTAGATTTAAGAAAGAAAAATATAAATAAAGAATTTTTTGTTTCTCGAGAAATGAATGAATGTGATAAAGAAATTTTGTTTAATTCTACTCAAATTATACCATTTATGGATAGAATTGGAAGAATGTTATGTGATATTAGTTTGCAGTTCTCACATTTAGTTGTTAATCCTACGTTTTATCCTTCTATTCTAATGGGTTATAAAAGAGAGGATATTTTTAAAGGATTAAATAATAAAAATGATAATTCTAATAAAAATAATAATGAAAATAGTAGTAGCGAAGTCAGTCAAACTTTAGAATCTTTTCCTATCAAAAAAGATACAAAAATTGTTATGAATAATAATACAATTACTAATAATAATAATAATAACAATAAAAATATTGAAAATAAGAATAATAATATTCAAACAAATAGTAATAAAAATAATAATAATAATCAAATAAATCATAATAAAAATATTGAAAATAAAAATAATAATAATCAAACAAATAATAATAAAAATAATATTAATCAAATAAATCATAATAAAAATAATGAAATTAATGAAGATATTAAATCAAAAGAAAAAAACAATGACAAAAAAATAATAGACAAAAATAAAACTCAATCATCACAAACACAAACAAATTCAACATCAAATTCTCAAATCAATAAAAACAACTATGAAAAAACCAATAATAATATAATCAACAACAATAATTCAATTAACATTTCAGAAAACTCAAATGATAATACAAATAATAATCAAAATCATCAAAATTTAAATCTATCATCAGTACCAACTCTAACTCATTCTCTTTCTCAAAGCTCAAATTCATTTCCAAATACTCAATCATATCAAAGAAGAAACAGTGCTAATCCTCCTAACAATACCATTAATAACATTAATCGTAATAATCGAAATAATAATAGAAGAAATAATCATCAAAATCCAACTCATATTCTAACTAATTTAGGTTACATTCTTTCTTCTTCTTCAGAAGAACTTCCTTTCATTCAGAGAATAATTTCATCTTATACAATTAGTGATAGAATTGTTAGTCCACATAGTAATATAATGCAATTTATTATGAATAGAAAATTCTTCCCTAGAGTTAATTTACAAATATCTTCATTATTATCACCTGGTGAAGTAATGATGATGACTGGATTTACACCAAATAATGAACCTAATTTTGATATTTATGTTCATACTATTGTTAGCAATCCAAGAAGAAATAGTAATAATAATAATCAATTAGTAGTCAGTGGATTCAGTGCGGATTATCATAATCATCAATTAATATTTGAAGAAAATATTAATAATACAAATAATAATAATAATACTATTACTAATAATAATAATACTAATAATAATAATACTAATAATAATAGTAATAATAATAATACTAATAATAGTAATAATAATAATACAGGACAAACTCAATTAAATAATAATAATAAATAATAAGATGAAAATAATAAATAAACATAAATTATTAATTAAAATGATAAAAATTATATAATATTAATATATTATTATTTTTTATTATTTTATATATATTATAATATTTTTTAAAAATTTTAATTTTTATATAAATAAATTATTTAAAAATAAAATATTTAAATAATGTCAGAAGAAAATGAAGAAAAAGAAAAAAAATTATTAGGAAATAAAAAGAAAAAAGAAAAAAAAGAAAAAAAAGAAGAAAATGAAGAAGAAAAAGATATTGAAGTAACAAAAGATGAAATAATAATACATTTAGATAATAAAAAAAGATTAACATTAAGAAAATTTAAAGGAAAATTATTAATTGATATAAGAGAATATTATTATGATAAAATGGATGGAACATTCAAACCAGGAAAAAAAGGAATTGCTTTAAATAAAGAAAACTGGGATAATATAAAAAAACATATTTCAGATATTGATGAAGGAATTGAAAACATGAAATAAATAATATTAATATATTAATTAATATTATAATATTAATTATATATATAAATAAATAATTATATATAAATAACAAAATTTATTAATTATTGACAACATTCTTTTTTTTCTCTTTCTTTAGTAATTTTCTTTTCTAAATCCAATTTATTTTGTGTTTTTTCTTTAAGTTTCATTTTATTTCGTTTATAAATCGTTTTATAAAAAGATTTAAATGTATCACTAACATTTTCATTATTTTTAGCGGAACATTCAGCATAACCATGCAAATTTTTATTTTTAACAAAATTAATAGCATTTTCTTTAGGAACCATTCTCCCATGTTCATAAATTAAATCACTTTTATTTCCAATTAAATAAATAATAATATCTTCATCAGTAGAATTTCTAATACAATCATACCAAAAATTTAAATTTTCAAAAGAACTTTCATTAGTAACATCATAAACAATATAAGCGCCATCTGCATTTCTAATATGACTAGTAGTAATTGATCTATAACGTTCTGCACCTGAAGTGTCCCAAATTTGAATTGAAAGTTTTTTTGTATTATCTTCTGGATCAATGTTGTCTATGTTTATATATGCAAATTCAACTCCTATTGTTGATTCCATTTCTTTATATTCTTCTCCTAATAAACGACGAATAATGTTCGTTTTTCCTACATTTACATCTCCTATAACAACTATTTTTATTAAATATTTGTTTTCTTCTGGGGTGAATTTTAATGTGTGTTTCATTATTAATTTTTTTTTGAATTATTAATTAATTTTTATTTCAATACTTTTATTATTATTTTTAATTTTTATGTTTATGTTTTTTATATTAAATTAAAATTTAATTTTACATTAAATTAAAAAAATATGAAAAATAATTTTTTATACTTTCTTTTATTTATATCATTCTTTTCAAATATTTTTACACAAAATGATAATTATGAAGAAATGTGGCTTTCATTTCCCGCATGTCATATGGGTCGTTTACAATCTCCTGTTAGATTAAATATTTCAGAAAGCAAATATAGTAACAGTTTTTCAATTGTCTATCAATATTTTGATAAAATTATATTCAAGGACACTGAATCCGCAAATTTTCATTCTCAATCTAAACCATCAAGAAAAATAGAAGTTAATAGTGGTAGTGGATATATAAATTTACAAAGAAATGGTGTAATAAAACAATATTCTTTCGATCATGTAGAAATGTTTCGTGGTTTACATAAAGTTGAATCTAGTAAAAGTGAGTTTGAAGTACATTTAATTTTCAAAAAAGAATTGGGATTTTCAACAAATCAAAACCAATATAGAAGAATCACTGATACAAATAATTATCTTGCAATTGTTTTGAGATATAATAAAACAGAATCTAAAACTGCAACTCAAACTTCATCAATTCCATTAGCTAGTGACGGTGGATTATTAGATGCAATATTTAATAATACAGGAATAAATTTTAATAATTTTCCAATTTTTGATAGAAGAGCTTTTTTTTATGAAGGTTCACAAATTTACAATCCTTGTTCTGAAGATTATAATTATATTGTTTTATATGATACATTTAAATCTTCTAAAGATGTTTCTGAAATTGTTTCACAATATAATTGGGCTGTAAGAGAATTTGCTCATTCATATGATCGTCCAATTTATAGAAATTTTATGAATTATACAGAAACGATAAGTTCAGGATTTCTAAAAATAAATTTAATAAAAATTATTGGTTTTCTCTCAATAATTTTATTATAATTTTTTCAAAAAAAAAATAATATTGATATTATTAAATAATATTAATAAATATTTAATTTAAAATTTATCAAAGAAATAAAATAAATTAAAATAAATAAAAAAATATAATTAAATAAATAACTTAAAAAATATGGAATATTTACCAGAAGATCCAAATGAAACAGACATAAAAAACAAAGAAAAAACAGAAAAACGTTTAAAAGAATTTCGAGAATACATTGTAGATAAAGGAATAGTTTTATCATTTGTAAAAGTTTTATTGAGTTTAAAATACGCAGATAAAAAACCAAAAAATCCAATTAAAGCAATCAGAGAATTTTTTGGTAAATACAAAGATCCAAGATGGGATGAAATGGGCGCATTAAAAGAAAAAATTATTTTATACAATAACGAAAATGCAAAATTAATAGAACAAGCTTTGAAATTAGAAGATGAATTAAAAACTTTAACGAGAACGAAAAAAATAGATCAATTATATAATTCAATTGAATTAGATAAAAATGGTTTGATTGGCTCAAAATATTTAATTGAAAAATTAAGTGGAAATAAAAAATTTGATGTCGATGAAAAATTTGAAAAAGATGGTTTAATTAAATTAATTGAAACTATTGTTGAACCACATTCAGATGAAGAAAATGAATTAATTGAAAAAATGACTGAATCTTTGACCGGAGAAAATCCTGTTTATAAAGAAGATTTAGAAAATCCACTTTATTTAAAAATTGTTCAATATTTTAAAGATTTAAAAGAAGCTAATAAAGAAGCACAAAAAAAGAAAAAATAATTTTTAATTATTAATGTTAATTTATATATTATTATAATAAAAAAATTTTTATTAAAATTTAATAAGAATTAAATTTATTTATATATTAAATTTAAAAAATAAAAAACATTTTTATTTTTTTTATTTGTTTTTATTATTATTATCTAAAGCTTCAATAAAATTTTCTAATTCAACTGTTTGAAATATTAAACTAGAAGGAATAATTTGAATGAAATTTTTTGAAATTTTTACATAATTCATTAATTTAGGTAATAAATAATTTAAATCAAAAATGTAATGAACTACTGAAATTGCAACCAAAGTACTTAATATAAGATAAGCAATATGTTTTTTTTCAGATATTATAGAATCAAAACAATTATGAATAACATTATCAATGACTGGAATAACAGGCATTAAATAATTATCATTTATAATAGTAATATAATCATATTGAAAAATACTTAAAATTTCATAGCCAGAATAATTATTATCTTTTTCAAAATTATATACATAAATATCATATATTGAATGAATAATATCTTCAGCAACAGAAATAAGTCCACTTGTGCTATTTATTTGATTTTTTTCAGTCATTGAATAATCAAAACATTTTTTATATTCATCAGTGTCTTTTTCAAACATTGTTAAACAATAATCTTGATTAAATCTATTGTAATAAAAATCATTTAATTTTGGAAATTTTTCTAATGTTTTTATTAATGTTTTATAATATGTTTCATTTATTATATTTTTAGCATCATAATTAGTTGTATTATGACAATTTGTTACTAAGCATTTTGTTTGAATTATTTGAACGTTTAATTTTATAAATATTTCTAATAAATAACTTTCTGATTCCATCAAATCATTTTGACTTTTTATTAATTTATTAATATTAATTGCTAAAGAAATTAAAGAAAAAATTGTTATTGAACCAATAAGAAGAATTAAATATTTAACTTCAGTCATTATTTTTAATGTTATTATTTCTTTTTTTTCTATATTAAATTCAATATTATCAAAATTATTTTTATCTTTTTCATTATTATTTTTTATTGATGAATCTTTTAATGTTTCATCAAATGACTTATAATCTAAAAAATTTTCTGTATTATTATCAAAATTTTTATGTTCTAATCTAAAATCAATTAAAGAATTTATTTGAAATTTCATACTATAAAATTCTTTAAATTTTTTTAATTTTTTTAACATTAATTTTATTTTTTCATATGAAATTTTTGATATTTTTTTAATGCCATTGCTCATTCTTCTCTTTTCATATTCAATAGTAAAATAAAATAATACACTTATAATTAATGCAATAATAACATAAATAAAAATTATTATATTTGATCTACTATTATTATCTTTACTTATTCTTTTAAACATATTTAACAAAATTGGATGAGTTGTTATTAAATTATTAATAATATAATTATAACCTCTTTCAATTACATTATATTTATTATAATAAATTTCATCTAAATTATCTTCATTTATATTATAAATTGAATCATTTAAAGTAAATTTATCATTTTTATATAAACAATAAGAATTATATAAATTTTGTTCAATAATAAAAAAATAATATTCATAAAGATCATATGGAATATTCATATAAGATTCAATTTTAACTTTAATCCAATTTAGTTTAGAATTTCTAAAATACAATGAAATTTTCTCTAATGATACTATATAAAATAAAGATTCTGTATACAAATTTTGAAGTGAATTTTTTTTCCTTTCAAAAAATGTATTTTCATCTTCTTCTATATGAAAATAAATATATGAATAATTATTAATTTTAATATCAAACATAGAATAAATATCAAAAATAACATTCATAATATTTGAAACATTAATTATTAAAAGAATGTAATAATTATTGAAAAGATTTATTTTTAATAATTCATCATAAATTTCATTACTTTCATTTAAAAAAGAATAAAAAAATAAAATAGTTATTAAAATATAAACAAATGAAATTGTTTGTAAATATTTAATTGCATTTTCTTTAAGTTTTTGATGAAGAATATTTGCTCTGGTTTCTTCAATTCTATTTAATTTCGATAAATCATTATTGTAGCTTGCATTTGCAGTTTGAGAAGCATTTTCATCAAAAACATTTTTTTTCGCATGATTTCCTAAAATATTACTATATAATTTAATAACATCAGAATTTTCTTTAATTTTATTAATAATATTTTCATTTTTATCATATTTATCATAGAAATAAAAAATATTATTTAAAAATTCATTACATTCACTTTTATTTAAATCATAAGTTAAATTAAAATCGCTAATTTTATTTTTAAAAAAATTTATTGCGTTATCATTTACGCCTGTTATAAATTCATCTTCGCTGGAACCTTCTTTTTCTGTTTTATTATCAATGCATCTAATCATATAACAATACTTATTTTTCCCATATAAAAATTTAGTAAAAGTAAAATTAAATTTATAAATTATTGATTCAGGTTTGTCTCCATAAAAATCAATTAAATTTTCAAGTTCTTCGTAATTTTTTTCTTTAAAAAATAGTTTGAATTTATTTAAAATTTTTAATAAACTTTCTTCATTATTTTCATTTCCATTTTTATTTTCAAATGAAATTATACTTTCATTTTCGTTGATTGTTAATAAAATATTATTATTAAATTTTTTTGTAATATTTAAACTTGGAATAAAAGGCGTTTTTGAATTTGGAGTTTGTTTATTAGTTATTTTTTCATTAAATTTAAATTTAATTTCTTTTGCTGATTTTGCTTTTTTTTCTAATAAACTATCATTTTCATTTTTTTCTTTTTGTTCATTGTCAAAAACATTATTATTAATATCATTTTTATCTTCTATTTTCATATGACTTTTATAGCTAGTAAATTTAGATAAATCAATTAAAAATTTTGGAAATTTTATTTCATATTCTAATTCAATATTTTCATTTATTTCAACATTGCTTGAAAATATTTTATCTTCATTATTATTATTATTATTACTTAAATTATCATTAAATGTATTTGTATCAATAATATCTGTGTAATCTTTAGATATTTCTAATTTTTTATCTTTATCTTCAAAATTACTAATATTCGAATTGTAAATTGTTTCAGATTTTTTTCTAATACTATTTTTTATTACTTTTTTTTGACCTATCAAAAAAATTTTATAAAAATTCAAAAACTGTTTGCAAATCACATAAAAAGGAATTTCATTTTCAATAAATAAATATTTACTATGAATATGTAATTTCTCATTTAATTTCGAACTCATTGCTTGAATATTAAAATTATTATCAATTAAAATATTATCATCCGTTTTTTCTAATAAAATCATTGCAATATACAACAAAGAATTATTCAAAACAGGAAAAATTTTAATATATTTAATCAAAGTTAAAAGATGATTATTTTTATCAATTCCAAATGTTAATTTTTCTTTAAGATTAACCATGTCACTTTCACCTATATTATAATAATATTCCATATATTTATCATGTTCTTTTGCAAATATTTTTGGAATTAAATCATTTAATGATTTACCTTTTATTTTTGAATGTTTATATTTAAATATCTTTTCAAATTCATTATTAGCCATTTCAATTATTCCTTGTCTTTCTTTATCACCATTTACAATAGCAATTCCTAATTCAGGATTAAATAATTTATTATAATAATTTAAATTAAAGTTTTCGTTATTATTTTCTCTTTTCATTTTGTAATTTTCTAAATTTCGTTTTAAATGATTATCATCATTTATATTTCCTACATAATCTAAATAATAATTAAATATTTCATTTATTCCATTGTATTTATTAAATAAATTTTCCCATAATTTATTTACATTTTTTTTACTTTTTAGTATTTCATCTATTGTGAAAAATACTTTATTATAATCTAATGTTTCATTTTTTTTTCTGTACTGTTCAAAAAAATTCCAAAATTTTATATTTAAATCAATGTCATTATTTATTTCATTAATGAAACTTTTTATTATTTTCACATATTCAAAATAATAAGAAACATTTAAATATTTTAATTTCATGCATTGCTCATTTGGTAATTTTAATTTTTCAGTTAAATATTCTTTAAAAATAAATTCCATTCTTTTAATTAAAAAATATTCCATAACATTTAATTTCATTCTCTTTATTTTTTGATAATAATAAAAACTAATACAATAATTACCAATAATTTTCAAATTATACAAACTAATATTTAAAATCATTTGAGCACAAAAAAAATTATTCTTAATAAAATAATTTATTATTATCATTATATAATGCTTCAAAAATATCTTATCAAAAATAAACGGTTTAGTTCTATCAGACCATTCATTTGAAATAGGTAAATATAATTTTTCCATTGTTTTTAAAGGACAATCACTCAATGGACATTCAATTGAATGTAATTGAATAATACTAACTAAAAACTTTTGATTTTCAATATTCATTTCAATATCAACTAATTTTTTATAAATCTCTTTTACATAATAAAATAAATAAAATTTACTATTTATTTTAAAACTACTTGTTTTTTTAAATAATTTATTTTCAAATTCCTTAAAA
>JAEEGL011603595.1_pt1 | contig 11740 bp, 11 predicted proteins | sample 9134231 | NCBI WGS metagenome assembly JAEEGL01 (sample SAMN16246548, study PRJNA631951) | gut metagenome | biome: gut microbiome; feature: rumen; material: fiber-attached | host: Bos | place: Iran: Karaj | collected 2018-10
ACTGGTGAAACGCATCCCTGGCGCCCAGATTGATGACAATGGTAAGATTACCATCAATGGTAAAGAAGTGAAAAAGGTGAAGGTCGGCGGCAAGGAATTCATGACCGGCGACACCGAGACCGCACTCAAGAACCTGCCCACGAGCATCATTGAAAGCATCAAGGTCTATGATGAAAAGAGCGACCTGAGCCGTATTACCGGCATCGACGATGGCAACGAAGAGACCACACTTGACTTTGCGGTGAAGCGTGGCATGAACAAAGGCTTTATGACCAACAACGATGTCGCCATAGGTACGCACAATCGCTATTCGGCACGCCTCATGGGCATGTACAATAATGACGAAATAGCCGTCAGGGCCTTTGGAAACGCTAACAATACGGGCGACCGTGGCTTCAGCGGCCGTGGCGGTTTCGGACGTGGAAACACAGGTCTGAACGCCTCGAAGATGCTTGGTGTCAACATCAACTATGAGAAGACGGACTTGCTGAAGGTCGATGGATCTGTGCGATGGAACCATCGCGACGGCGACTCACGTACCATTTCGTCGAGCGAAAACTTCGTTTCGCGCACGGGAGCTTTCTCAAATAGTCTTAATCAGAACTTCTCACGCTCCAATTCCTGGAACGCTCAGATGCGACTGGAGTGGACTCCAGACTCAATGACCAACATCATGTTCCGCCCCAATGCCAGCATTTCCAGCAACGACGGACGCTCATGGGGGCAGTCGGGCAGCTACAACGACGATCCTTACCTCTACGTGGAAGACCCGCTTGAGTCACAGGCCATCTCCATCTTGGCCCAGCAGGGCCTCATGGTCAACAGCCGCCTGAACCAAGGCATCACCTATGGCGACACAAAACGTGTGGGTGGTTCGCTGCAATACAACCGGAAGCTCGGTTCAAAGGGCCGCAACATCACCGCAAGGGCTGAGGCCAGCTACAACGAAGGCACACAGAAGAACTTGTCAATCAGTAACGTTCACCTCTTCCAAGTGATGGATTTATTGGGCAACGACTCAACATATCAGACCAACCGCTTCAACCTCACGCCAACCAAAAGCTACAATTATACGCTGCAGACTACCTATAGCGAACCTCTCTGGCGAGGTGCTTTCCTGCAGTTCAGCTATCGTTTCAACTACTCGTTCAACAAGAACGATCGCCAGACCTATGATTTCTCCAACCTCGGCGAGGACTTCTTCTCGGGACTTACGCCCGTCTACAGGCAGTGGGACGACTATCTCGGCCGGCTCTCGCAGCCCTATGAAGCCTACAAAGACGACTCGCTGAGCCGCTATTCGGAGTACAAGAACTACACGCATGACATCGAACTGATGTTCCGCAAGATACACGAGAAGTACAACTTCAATGTGGGCATCATGTTCCAGCCGCAGAGTTCGAAGTTCATTCAGGACTATCAGGGCGTCTATGTCGACACGACGCGTACCGTGTTCAATGTCACGCCTACGCTCGACTTCCGCTATCGCTTCTCAAAGGTGTCGAATCTGCGCATCAACTACCGTGGTACGACGTCGCAACCCTCCATGTCGCAGTTGCTCGACATACGTGATGACAGCGACCCGCTCAACATTTCGTGTGGTAATCCTGGCCTGAAGCCGTCGTTCACACAGTCGTTGAACCTGTTCTACAATGGCTATCAGCAGTTCCATCAGATGACGGAGATGACCTTCCTACGCTTCTCGACGACTCGCAACTCCATCTCTTCGATGGTGACTTACGACGAGAAGACGGGCGGTAGGACCTCGCGCCCGGAGAACATCAACGGCAACTGGGATGTGTTCTGGGGCGGAATGTTCAGCATGGCCATCGATACCGTCGGCGTATGGAACATCAACACCTTCCCAACTGTGGGCTACACCAACCACGTTGGCTACGTGACGCTCGACCAGCGGTCGTCGTCGCTCAAGAATACCACCCGCGAGACGACCATCGGCGACCGCCTTGCACTGAGCTTCCGTCCTATTCTCGGCCAGTGGTTCGGCGAGATTGAACTGGATGGAAACTTCAACTACAGCCATGCACGCAACCAGCTGCAGGCACGCAACAACCTCGACACATGGGTGTTCGGCTATGGTGCATCGCTCAGCCTGACTGCACCTTGGGGCACATCGATAGCCACCGACATCCACGACCGTAGTCGCCGCGGCTACAACGACCAGTCGATGAACACCAACGAGCTGCTTTGGAATGCACAAATCTCGCAGTCGTTCCTGAAAGGTCGTAACCTGACGGTCATGCTGCAGTTCTACGACATCCTTGGACAGCAGTCGAACTTCAGCCGTGCACTTTCAGCCATGTCACGTACCGATACGTGGTACAACAGCATCAACTCTTATATGATGCTGCACGTTACCTATCGCTTCAACGCCTTCGGTGGTAAGCAAGCCAGACAGGGTATGCGGGGTAACGGAATGATGCCTGGCGGTGGTATGCCTGGCGGAATGATGCCCGGCGGCGGTATGCCTGGTGGTGGTCGTCCTGGAGGTGGCCGTCCCGGTGGCGGCGGCTTCGGAGGTCCAGGCCGTTTCTAAGCAAAAGTTTTTCCAATCAATCAATAGGGGCATTTCGCCCCTATTTTTTTGCAATGATATGGAAAATGTCCCCCCCGAAAATGCGCTGAGCGGGTAAAACCTCTGCTTTTGTAGTCATAGAGCATTGCTGTAAGTAGTAGTAAAGCATTGCGATAGTGACAATAAAGCATTGCGACAGGGGATAGAGAGCATTGTGATAGTATTCAGAAAGCAACACTATAGAGGATAGAAAGCATTACTATAGTAAGCATGAGCCAATGCGATAGTGGCAAGAAAGCATTGCTTCAGCAGGTAGAAAACATAAAAAAAGACGGCAACACAATGCGCGTTGTGTTGCCGTCAGAATGTTTTTGTTTGTTCAACCCTCATCGTCGTCGGAAAAGAAGTCGTCGAAGCCAAACATGGCAGGTTCGGTGAAGGCATCCATGGCACGACGTTCCTTCTTGGTGGGACGTCCCGTGCCGCGTGCACGGTCGACAAACCCGCTGATACGGCTCATCTCCAGCAGTTCATATTGGCGTGGATCGGTGACGTTCTCGTAGATTTCGGGCAGCAACTTGGCCCCCACGCGCTGCTCGATGGTCTTCAGGATACGGAACGAATAGGTGACAGGCGGCTTCTTGACGCTCACCACCTCGCCAGCCTTGACCATTCGACTAGGCTTCACGTTGACTCCTTCGATGGTTACGCGGCCGTTCTTGATGGCATCGGCAGCTATGCTTCTGGTTTTGAAGATTCTGGCTGCCCAAAGCCATTTGTCGATTCGAGCGGTTTCTTGCATTGTTTCCCCAGTTTGTTGTATTGGTTCATCGTGATGTCAATGCCAGCGAGCACAAAGCTGCGGATGACCTCGACAGCCGTGTCGATGGCGGGCTGCAACAGTTCCCTTTCCTCGGGCGTGAAGTGTCCCAGCACATGCTCAATCTGCATGCCCCGCGGGAAATCGTTGCCAATACCCATGCGCAGGCGGGCGTAGTTTTGCCCGATAAGCTGCTGTATGTGCCCAAGACCGTTGTGGCCACCGTTGGAGCCGTTGGCCTTCAGCCGGAACTGTCCCAGTGGTATGGCCACCTCGTCGCTGACGACGAGCAGCCTGCTTTGGTCGATGTTCTCTTTTGTGAGCCAGTAGCGCACGGCGTTACCAGAGAGATTCATGTAGGTAGTGGGCTTCAGCAGGAACACTTTGCGCCCACGAATGCTGGTTTCTGCCACAAAACCGTAGCGGCGGTCGCTGAAAACAATATTGGACGCTTTGGCAAAAGCGTCCAATACCATATACCCAGCATTGTGGCGGGTCTCGGCGTATTGGTCGCCGGGATTGCCCAATCCCACAATCAGATACTTGTCCATACCGATGGTTTCGTTTACTCGGCAGCGCTTTCAGCGGCAGCTGCAGAACGCGAAGCACGTGTAGCCTTCACAGAGCAGACGACAACGTCGGCAGGTGTGCTCAGCACGAGTCCTTCGAAGCTGAGGTCGCGCACCTTGATGCTCTTACCGAGCTCGAGATTGGTGACATCGATGTTCAGCACTTCGGGAATGCTCTGATAAGGAGCTGTCACATTGATCTTACGGATAGAAAGGTTGAGCTTACCACCATCGCGAACACCCTGAGCCAGTCCGTTGAGCTTCACGGGGATACCGATTGTGATGTCCTTTGTGTCGTTGATTTCGTAGAAGTCGACGTGCATGACGGTGTCCTTCACCGGGTGGAACTGGATTTCCTTGATGATTGCCTTGTGAGCCTCGCCTTCGATGTTGAGGTTGAAGACGTAAACCTCGGGTGAGTAGATGGCCTTGCGAAGATCGCTCATGAGGACTGTGAACTGCTCAGCGACGGGTTTGCCGTCTGCTTTGTTCTCACCGTAGATGTTGCAAGGGATGACACCCTCTTTTCTAAGAAGCTTCGAAGCCTTCTTACCCAGAGCTTCACGCTTCTGGCCATTGAGTGCAAATTCTTTCATAATGCTGTTTGTGTTACTCTAAATTAAGTTTACTAAAATTGTTTTGTTTTGCCTTAATTCGCCATCACACAGGGATGTGCTTGGGAAAAGCGGCTGCAAAGTTACGAAAATAAATTGGAATTGGAAATTTTGTTGAGAAAAATTTGCCATTAACCATCATTTTTTTCTTCTATTTCTTGTGTAGTTAGCGGAAAATACGTATTTTTGCAATCGTAATTACACTCGAAACACATTTTACATAGCATGATCAACCGGGAGTTAATAAGAATCAAGGTCGTACAGCTCACTTATGCCTACTATCAGAACGGCAACCGCAATCTTGACAATGCCGAGAAGGAGTTGCTCTTCAGTCTGTCGAAGGCTTACGACCTGTACAATCTTCTGTTGGAACTCATCGTGGCTGTTGCTAGAGAGGAACGCCGCAGAGTTGAAATAGGTTCGCAGCGCGCGCTGCGCGAGGGCAAAGAGTTGCCTTCAACTAAGTTTGTAGAGAACAAGTTTTCCACTCAGCTTGAGGACAATAAGATGCTGAAGCAGTTTGTCGAGGCACAGAAGCTGTCGTGGGAGGATAATATTGAGTTTGTGCGCAAGCTTTGCAATCTCATCGAGGACAGTTCCCTCTATCAGGAGTACATGGCAGCCACCGAAGACTCCTACGAGGCCGACCGCGAGTTGTGGCGCAAGCTGTACAAACAGCTCATTCAGGAGAATGCTGACCTGGATGCCGTGCTCGAAGACCGCAGCCTCTATTGGAATGACGACAAGGAAGTCGTGGACACGTTTGTGCTGAAGACCATCAAACGCTTTGATCCGAAGAACGGCTCGCGCCAAGAGCTGCTTCCAGAGTATAAGGACGAGGAGGACAAGGACTTTGCCCGCAAGCTGTTCCGTGCCACTATCCTCAATGCCGATACCTATCAGCGCTACATGAGCGAGACTTCGCGCAACTGGGACTTCTCGCGACTTGCCTATATGGACGTGGTCATCATGCAGATTGCGATTGCTGAGATGGTAACCTTCCCCAATGTGCCCATCAGCGTGACCATCAATGAGTACGTGGAGCTGGCTAAACTCTACAGCACGCACAAGAGTGGAGGCTACATCAACGGTATGCTCGACAGCATTGCACGCTATCTGGTGAAAACGGGCAAGGTGATGAAGGTCATGGAACCCCAGCAGCCCCGCGAGGAGGAGCCTCAGGCAGAAGAGTTCGACGTTTGACAATAAGGAAGTATAACAATAAAATAATATAGCAATGAATGCAATCGTATTAGCTGCACAGGCAGCACAAGGTGGTGGCGGCATGTCGATGCTGCTGATGATGTTGGCTATTTTCGCCATCATGTGGTTCTTCATGATTCGTCCGCAACAGAAGCGGCAGAAGGAGATTCGCCAGTTCCAGAACTCCATAGCCGAAGGCACAAAGGTGGTTACTGGTGGCGGTATCTATGGCATCGTGAAAAGGGTGAACCTTGCCGACAACACCGTTGAGGTGGAAATCGCTCGTGGCGTGGTCATCACTGTCGACAAGTCGTACGTGTTTGCCAACGCTGCTTCGCAGACACCCAACGCCTAAAGCTGTCGTTCCTGACGACAAGGCGTGCTGACAGGCAGGCGTATTCATCGGTAAACGGAAACAGAAAGACTGAAAGACGATCGTGAAAGAGCAATTCGTCAAGATCTACAGACTCATCGGGAGCTTCCTGCTCAGTATTGTGAACAGGGAGTTCCTCATCTTTTTGTTTTTCCTTGCCGTCAGTGGTACGTTCTGGCTGTTGCTGGCGCTCAATGAGTCGTACGAACGCGAGTTCGAAGTGCCCGTAGTGCTCACCGGTGTGCCTCGCGACGTGGTCATAACTACTGAGATGGCTGACACCGTGCGTATCACCGTGCGCGACAAGGGATTCTCACTGGCGGCCTATATGTATGGCGACGGCCTGACACCCATCACGTTCCAGTTCAAGAACTACACGTCGAAGGACAACGGGCATGCCGTTATCCCACAGGCCGACCTGCTCAAACAGCTCAATACGCAGCTCTATGGCTCGACAAAGGTGATCAGTGTGAAGCCCGACAAGCTGGAGTTCTACTACAACCATGGCATTTCGCGTCAGCTACCGGTAAAGCTGGTCGGTACGGTTGTGCCCGACAAGAAGTTCTACCTGTCGCGAACCATCATCTCACCGTCAAAGGTGACGGTCTATGCCAATCGGAATGTGCTCGACAGCATTACGTCTATTAGCACTTTACCCTTACACATCCAGAACTTCGAGGACACCGTTGTGAAGACGGTTGCACTGCGTCCCATTCGTGGAGCTAAGATGGTGCCGCCGGAAGTGAAGGTGACGCTGTGCGCTGACATCCTCACTGAGGAGAGCATCGAGGTGCCTATTGAAGCGGTGAACATGCCTGAAGGGAAGGTGTTGCGCACGTTCCCATCGCGCGTCAAGGTGCGTTTCGTGGTTGGAGCCAGCCAGTATCGCCTGATAAAGGCCGACCATTTCCGCGTTGAGGCCGACTACAACGAACTCGTTGAAGGCCAGACCGATAAGTGCAACATCTATCTGAGGAAGACACCTGCCAACGTGCGCAATGCCCGTCTCGACATCAATCAGGTCGATTACCTGGTTGAGCAGTAGCAAACGGGCCATCGGGAGTGACTCCATCAATTCTACGGTTTATGGATAGCAGGCATTTCGTAGCCATCACGGGAGGCATTGGCAGCGGCAAGTCGTTTGTCTGCCAACTGCTGAACAGGCATGGCATCGAGGTTTACGACTGCGATGCTGCTGCCAAACGGCTCATGCGCACTTCGGAACCGTTGCGCCGCGGATTGCGGCAACTGGTCGGACCTGCCGTCTATCGTGGTTGCATCCTCCAGAAACGAGTGCTGGCTGAGTTTCTGTTGGCTTCGGAGGAGAACAAGCAGGCTGTCAACGAGGTGGTTCATCCTGCCGTGGCAGCCGACTTCATGGCTTCCGGCCTGCAATGGCTTGAGAGTGCCATCCTTTTCGATAGCGGTTTCCATCGTCGGGTGCCCTTTGCCAAGGTGGTTTGCGTCAGTGCTCCCCTCGACGTGCGCATTGAACGCATCATGCTGCGCGATGGCATCAGTGCCGAGAAGGCTCTCGAGTGGATACACAGGCAGATGCCGCAAGAACAGGTTGAGGCACTCAGCGATTTTGTTGTCGTCAACGATGGCAAAGCACCCCTTGAGCCGCAGGTTGACGCCCTGTTGGAACAGTTAAGCCAGTCGGCTAATCAATAAAAGTCAATCAACTAACAAGCAAAATAAACAAAAACAAAAGAACACAATGGAAACAATTCTCTCTATCGCCGGCAAACCGGGACTCTATCGTCTGGTTAGCCGTGGCAAAATGAACCTGATTGTGGAATCGCTTGACGAGGCTAAGAAGCGCATGCCGGCATTCGGCACCGACCGCATCACCAGTCTTGGCGATATAGCTATGTTCACCGACAGCGATGATGTTCCGCTTTGGCAGGTCCTGAAGAACCTTGGTGAGAAGGCCGAGCACAAACCCTGCGCACTCAACTATAAGAAAGCAAGCAGCAACGAACTCCACAGCTTCTTTGCCGAGGTGTTGCCCGACTACGACCGCGACCGTGTCCACGACAGCGACATCCGTAAGCTCATCCAGTGGTACGACATCCTCGTGAAGAGCGGCATCACCGACTTCGAAGGAACCCTTGCTCCCACTGAAGGCGATAACGTTGACGACCGCGCCAAACAGTAATTTCTACGGTAAGACAGGACAAAAGAAATCGGAAAGAAACTCATTGGAGATTCTTTCCGATTTCTTTTTGCCTTGTAACCAGCAAGGATATGATAAAAAAAGCACTGCTTTGTGGTGCCCAAAGCTATCGTTTAGCAACTTGAAACGGCTCCTTTACAGCTGGAAACGATAGCCCACTGAGAGTTGGACGACGCTGTTGCGCGACTTCACGAGGTCTAGTTCGTAGATTCTCGTCAGCCCGAAGTTATAGCGGGCGTCAATGATGACGTTCTCAAACTCATAGCTCACGCCGAGGGGGATGCTCAAATCCACCTTCTTGCACATGTCGCTGATGTCCGACTCACGTGGAACGGCATCGCCCTGCTGGCGACTGCCGTCTTCGAGAGGAATGATTTCCGTATAGGAAACGTGTTCCTTGGCGCTGAGCAGCATGCCGAGCTGCACGCCTGCCTTGACGCTGAAACCTTTCACGATGCGATAGCCGAAGACAAGTGGTACGTTCAGGTAGTCAATATCATTGTGCCAGTCGCTGAATCCTTCGACGAGGCCGTCGTCCTTGCGCTCGAAGTCGGGAAAGCGCGAGCCTTGTTGGCTGTAATGCATGCCCAGGCTCAGCGACAGCTCGTTGGTGGCCTGATATTCCACATCGACACCAGCCACGACACCGGGCTTGATGCGCGACTTCAGCGTCTGTGTCTGATTCATCAGGTCGGTCACCACCTCGTTATTGGTCAAATTGGCAAAGTTGACGCCTAAGCGGGGAATCACGGAGAAGCGACCTGCACTGGGTTGTGCCTGAGCCATGAGGGTAACCGTCATCACGGCTATGAGAAAGAATAGTCTTTTCATCATTATTTTATTTGTTTGGTTCATTCATCAATTACATAGATGATAACGCAACAATCCGTTTTTTATTGCTTCAGCCAAATCTCAATCGTCAATGGTTGATGGCCAATGGTCAATGACCTGCTACTCCTGCTCCATCAGTCGGCGTTCGGCCAGGTCAGCCCATTTCGTTCCGGGGCGGCCATAGTTGGCATAGGGCCAGATGGCGATGCCACCGCGAGGTGTGAAGATGCCGCGCACCTCCAGATACTTCGGGTCCATCAGTCGGACAAGGTCCTTCATGATGATGTTCACGCAGTCTTCGTGGAAGTCACCATGGTTGCGGAAGGAGAAAAGGTACAGCTTCAGGCTCTTCGACTCAACCATGCGCTGGTCGGGAATGTAGCCGATACGTATCTCAGCGAAGTCGGGCTGGCCTGTGATAGGGCATACCGACGTGAACTCCGGACAGTTGAAACGCACCCAATAGTCGTTGTTGGGGTGCTTGTTTTCAAAGGTTTCCAGCACCTTAGGGTTGTAAGTCTCCAGATAACCGGTCTCACGGCCGAGGGCTTTCAGGCCCTCTTCTTTTCTGTTTTCACTCATATTTTTCTTTTTACTTATGGGTTTTATTGACAAAAGGAAGGGAGCAAGAGCGGTGTCTTTGCTCCTCCTTGATTAAAGTGAGAACACCTTCAGCACGTTGTAGCTGATGTTTTCATCGTAGACGTCAACCTGTTCCATCTGCTTCACACGGCGTACGATGCGAATGGTCAGCGGCAGAGCGATTACCTCATAGAGTGTCTTCAGCACAACTTGCCAGAACATCATGGCAGGCATGGCCTCCCAGGGTATCACGCCGCCCAATGCCAGCGGGAAGAAGATGAGCGAGTCAACGACTTCGCCAAAGACAGAGCTCAGAACGGCACGCAGCGTGAAACGGCGGCCTTGGTCGCGCACCTTCATACGGCTCATCACGTAGGCATTGACAAATGATCCGCAGAGGAAAGCCAGGAACGATGCCAGCGCAATGCGTGGTGCCAGTCCGAAAACGTAGTGGAACTGCTCGTCGAACTGCCAGTAGCTGGCTCCGGGAATCCAGTCGCACAGCGCACAAACGGCCACTACGAAGAAATTCATCAGGAATCCCATCCAGATGAGAAGGCGTGTCATGCGAAATCCCCAGACTTCGCTCACGCAGTCGTTGATGATGTAACTCACGGGAAACACAAGTACTCCGCCCGTCAGTGCTATGGGGCCCACTTGTATTTGTTTTGTTCCCAGCAGGTTCGACGTGATAAGACACACGCAGAACAGAAGGCTGAGGAACAAGAAAAGCACACTTACCTTTTTGTTCATTGGTCTTGTTTTGTTAAAGGGGGTGGTCTTTCGACTTCGCAAGTACCCCTGTCGTTTTGAAAAATTATCGGTCAGACACACGAGGTGTCCGCATTTCGGGCTGCAAAGGTACGAAATAAAGTCCAACAATCCTTCGTTTTCCACGAAAAACCATTAAGTTTTAATTTCTTTAACTTCTCTAATCGTTGCATGAAGGGCTTTTTTTGTATTTTTGTGCACGTAAACTTATAGTACAACACAACATGAAACGACTACTTACTATCTGCCTGCTGTTGGCTGCAGGCATGCTGGCAGTTGCCGCACAGGGCATCTACGACATTCAGGTAAAGGACGATGCCGGGCGCGATGTGTCGCTCGGCGATTATCGCGGGAAGGTGTTGCTCATCGTCAATACCGCTACCCGCTGCGGTTTCACGCCTCAGTACACGGAACTTGAGGCGCTCTACAAGAACTATTATGCCGAGGGACTCGAGATTCTCGACTTCCCTTGCAACCAGTTTGGACAGCAAGCACCAGGCTCAATCCGTGAGATCCATGAGTTTTGCACTGCTAACTACGACATAGAGTTCCCGCAGTTCGACAAAATCGATGTCAATGGGCCACAGGAATCGCCGCTGTTCACCTTCCTGAAGGCGCAGCAGGGATTCCAGGGCTTTGACTTGAGCAATCCAACGGGTAAGATGATGGACCAGATGTTGCGCCGTCAGAATGCCGATTACGATAAGTCGTCAGACGTGAAGTGGAACTTTACGAAGTTTCTCGTTACTGCCGACGGCCGTGTAATCAGGCGTTTCGAGCCCACCGACGACATGAAAAACGTTGAGATGGCAGTGGCTGCCGAGCTGAATCCCGTTATCGGGGCTATCATGGCACGCCGCTCTGTGCGCAAATATCTGGACAAACCTGTTGAGCACGAGAAGCTGTTGACGCTGGCACGTTGTGCCATCAATGCCCCGAGTGGCATGAACGCGCAGCCTTGGCTTGTGCGAGTGGTCGAGGATCAGAAGCTCATCAACGACGTTACCGAAGTCTATAAGAAGGCAAACGCTGAACAGGTGAAGCGCGATCCTGGCTTCAAGAACATGTTCCGCAATGCCCCGAACCTCATCTGCGTATGCACTCCTGCTGGTGGAGATGGCTTATTGGATGCCGGACTGTTAGGCGAGAACGTCATGTTGGCCGCTCAGGCGCTGGGTTTGGGTACGTGTTGCCTGGGCGGACCGGTGCGATTCCTCAAGTCGAATGCCGATGCCCGCTTCTTCATCGAGCGCCTTGAGATTCCT
>JAEEGL012001545.1_pt1 | contig 11740 bp, 6 predicted proteins | sample 9134231 | NCBI WGS metagenome assembly JAEEGL01 (sample SAMN16246548, study PRJNA631951) | gut metagenome | biome: gut microbiome; feature: rumen; material: fiber-attached | host: Bos | place: Iran: Karaj | collected 2018-10
CCATGCCACATAACGTCCGTCGGGCGAGAATTTCGGATTAGTGTCGTAACCTACGTTATAATGTTTCAGTTTTGTATTGATAAACTGATATTTAAACGTTTTTGTGGGGTTGCAGATACCATCAGGTGAATCTGTAAATCCTCCATCGGGAACAACTCCAAACTCGCCTCCTTTGCACAGGTTCTTCGTATGCTCAGACGAGTTAAGGTCACATGACTCGACATCGTAAAGAAAAATGTCTGAGTCGGTAGAGATGCTGTAGTCAACCCCTGTCAAGCAGCGGCAAGTAAATGCGATGAACTTTGAGTCGGGGCTCCAAGCAAGTTGCTCTATGCCACCGAATGGCTCCATCGGGCATTCGTAAGGCTCACCTTCAAGAATATCTTTTGCTTCGCCGATGCCATTCTTTGTAACTTCTGCGATGAAAGGATGTTGTATGCTTTCAACGTAATGATCCCAATGGCGGTACATCAGGTCGGTTATGACTCGTCCTGTAGACTTAGGCAAGTCGTCGGGTCTCTCCTTTATACTTCCATAATAGGGTATCGATTTGATGAGAATGACTTTTGACTTGTCTGGGGAAAAGAGGTATCCTTCGATTTCGCCGTCAGTTTTTGTCAATTGCTTCCGATGAGAGCCGTTGATGTCCATTTTCCAAACCTCTCCATCGGAGATGTACGATAGGTGGCTATCGTCCAACCATGCGACGTCGGTCTCATTCTTCTCTGTTGTTGTGAGTTGCTTCTGGTTTGCTCCGTCAGCGTCCATCACATAGATGATGTGGTGACTCTTGTTCTCCTCAACACTATAGTATGCCACATTGTAGGCAATATGTTTGCCATCTGGCGAGGCGGCATAGCCTCCGATGCGTCCCATTGCCCACAGGGCCTCGGGTGTCATCAGGCTGTCGGCAACTTCAATCTCATTCTTTTGGATAATCTTTTCGTTGTCCTTTTTTGTGCAAGATGCAAAGATAATTGACACAATCAGTAGTAGAATTGTTGTCGTGGCGGTGTTCTTTCTCATTTTATTTATATTTAATTATTTCTCTTTTTACTTTTTTGTGTCGGGTATGTATACCAATTACGATTGTTATTTCTTTTTTACAGGATCGCATGTGAGTCCACATCCCAATTTTCGCCATATCTTTCGGTCTACCTCGCTAAGCATCACAGTAGTGTGCACCTGGCAGCCATTGAGACGCGGAAGTTGCTCCAATGCTCGACGGCAGTTCTCGTCGTGTTGCGATAACACACTTAGTGCCACGAGGACTTCATCGGTGTGGAGTCGAGGATTCTTTCCACCGAGATATTCAATCTTTGTCTTCTGAATGGGTTCAATCATACTTTGTGGTATAAGTTTTACGCTGTGATCGATTTCTGCCAGATACTTCATGGCATTAATAAGCAGGGCTGCACAGCAGCCAAGCAGCGCGGTGGTCTTAGAAGTGACGATTGTTCCATCTTCCATTTGTATCGCTGCAGCATGATTTCCTGTTTGGATCTTTCGCTCATATGCAGCCACGGTTACGGCACGAGTTGCAGTAGTGATCTTTGCTTGATTGAATAGCATGCGAATTTTATTCACTTCATTCTCGTTGTCTGCACCATTAACCATTTTATTGGTTGCATCATAAAACCGGCGTATAATCTCGTCGCGCGATGCCTGACAGCACACTTCGTCGTCGCTGATGCAGAATCCAACCATGTTTACTCCCATATCAGTAGGCGATTTGTAAGGATTCTCGCCGTAGATGCCTTCGAAGAGAGCATTGAGAACTGGGAATATCTCGATGTCGCGGGTGTAGTTGACCGCAATCTTGTCGTATGCCTCAAGGTGGAACGGATCGATCATGTTTACATCGTTTAGATCGGCTGTGGCAGCTTCATAAGCAATATTCACTGGATGTTTTAGAGGTAGATTCCATACGGGGAATGTCTCAAACTTGGCATATCCCGCACGAATCCCTCTTTTGTTTTCATTGTACAACTGACTCAGGCAAACAGCCATCTTTCCGCTTCCAGGTCCAGGCGCAGTAATTATCACAAGTTCGCGCGAAGTCTCTACGTAGTCGTTCTTACCGAATCCTTCGTCACTTGCTATCAACTCCACATTATGTGGGTAACCGTCAATGAGATAATGGACATATGATTTAATGCCAAGTCGTTTGAGGCGGTGACGGAACTGATCAGCAGCTCGCTGACCGTTGTAGTGAGTAATGACAACCGAGCCGACCATGAAATCCCTTTTCATGAATTCCTCGCGCAATCGCAAGACATCTTCGTTATACGTTATTCCTAAGTCTGCCCTTATCTTGTTTTGTTCAATATCCTCGGCATTGACAACGATTATTATCTCCAGCTGGTCGCGCAGCTGTGCAAACATACGGAGTTTGCTGTCAGGCTTGAATCCTGGCAGCACTCTCGAGGCATGATGATCGTCAAAGAGTTTTCCACCAAGCTCGAGATACAATTTACCGTCGAATTCCGCTATACGTTCACGAATATGCTCCGACTGTATGCGGAGATATTTCTCATTGTCGAATCCTATCTTCATCTTGCGTTATTTGTGATTTTCGTTTATTTTGTTATCTTCTTAGATTATTTCTCTTGCGCTGCAGTTCGTCACGTTGGCGCTGCATCTCCATCTGTTGTTTCTGCATAGCCTCGAGCCGAGCGGCAAATCCACCTTGCTTCTTAGGATTGTTCTTGTTCTCCTGATAACGTGCCTCAAGCTTTGCAAGAAGTTTTTCGTCGTTGGTAGTCTTGCGGAGTACCCACATTATAGCAGCCGAGAAGAACAGCGATACAAAGTAGTAGAAGTTAAGTCCGGATGAATAGTCGTTGAATATAAAGAAGAAGAACAGGGGCATGAGATACATCATCCACTGCATCATCTTCATTTGTTCAGCCTGCTGACCCACCATTTGGTCCTTCTGTTGGCGCATGGTCATCATAGAGTAGAGCACGTTGGCTACACAGAAGAGAATACATGTGAGTGACAGATGGTCGCCTATCATCCAGATATTCTTTCCCCATTCTATGATTGGATCATATGTCGACAGGTCGTTTATCCATAGGAAGCTTTCGCCACGTAGCTGTATAGCGTTAGGTACGAAGTTAAACATTGCAATCCAGATAGGCATCTGTATGAGCATTGGGAGACAACCGCTGAGCGGGCTCACTCCATATTTGGCATATTCAGCCATCATAGCCTGCTGTTTTTGCATCTGATCCTCGGGCTTGTCGTATTGAGCCGTAGCTGCCTCGAGTTTTGGTTTCAGTACTCTCATCTTTGCCGACGACATGTAGCTCTTCTTCACCATAGGATAGGTGATGAACTTCAGGAGCATGGTGATAAGTATGAGCACGATACCCATGTTTATCTTCATGCTTGTGAGGAAGTCGAAGACATAGATTGTGAACCAGCGATTGATGATTCTGAAGAGAGGCCATCCAAGATATACAAGTCGCTCCATCTGCAGCTTCTTTCCGAATGTGCTTTCTTTCTCCACCTTTTGCAAGAGACGGAAATCGTTTGGTCCGAAGTAGAACTCTAGTTCTGTAGGCTGTTTTCCTGTAGGATCGAAGAATGTCTTAAGTTTTGCTTCGTATTGTTTCAGGTATCCCGAGCCTTTTTCCTGTGGAATAGATGTCATCAGTGCATCGTCGGCGAAATTATCCTTCGCAATCATAACAGCTGAGAAGAACTGATTCTTAAAAGCAACCCAGTCGGTTTGTTTCTTTATTGGTTCGTCGATTTTTTCTTTCATCTCGTTCAGGTAGTCGGTGCCACCGTCGGTTTTATGATATGTGAGTGTTGCATATCTGTTTTCAAACGAGAATCCCTTTTCCTGTTGTTTACATTTCTCTTTCCAGTTGATGTCCATCTGGTTGTAGTTTGGAGGGAATATTCCTTCCATACCATTGGCTTGCAACTTCATGTGCAGCATGTAGTCTTTGCCGAGCACGTATGAGATGGTGATGTCTTTTCCTTCACCTGCTTGAGCCTTCAGCACAAGTGAAGTGTCGGTTTGTTCTATCTTTTCAAAAACAAGATTTTCCGAACTTATGTTCATTTCTTTAGCCATGAGAACAAATTTCAGGCTCTGGTCTTCCTTATCGAAAAGAGTCACATCGGCATTGCCATCACGATCCTTGAAGTTCTTCACCACAGCCTTTTCAACTGTACCTCCTTTTGTGTTGAAGGTCAATTCCAGCTTATCGTTCTTCATTACCACCTCCTCGGCAGCGGCATCGGCTGCCGTTGCAAAGAGTGCGTTGGTGCTTTCGAGCGATTTCTGCTCCTCCTCTTCTTGTTTTTTATGTTCTTCTATTTCTTTTTGTTGTTCGGCTTTCATCATCTCCACCTGCCTAAGCGAATCTTTCACGAAAGCCTCACGGCGTTGCTCTGCCGATGGCTGCGTCCAAATGCTGAATCCGATGAAAACCAGTGCAATAAGTGCAAATCCTGTTAAAGTATTCTTATCCATTTTGTTTTTAAAATTGAACTCTTTATTAAAATAATGTGGCAAAGGTACGAAAAGTTGAGGGCAATGCAAAAGAAAAAGGTGAAATCTTTTCATTTCATTGCCGAGACGGAGTAACTTCGACGAAGTCAAAGGTACGAAAAGTTGAGGGACACGAGTTGATGAGCTCTGCGAATAATGCAAAGGAAAAAGGTGAGATCTTTTCCATTTCATTGCCGATACGGAGTGACTTTGGCTTCGCCGAAGTCGCTGAAAGCTGTGTGTATAACAAAAAATTCTCATTTTTATTTTGTTCTCCGCTCGACATGCACTAACTTTGCCAATGAAATAGCAAATAAAATTAATTTATGAAACGGTCAGTCTTCTTCTTGATAATTCTTTTCTCATTCGTCAGCGCTGAGGCTCAGAGGAGTAACTTCGACGCTCCTGCCGATTCAACTAGCTGGCTGATAAAGGCATATACCGACTCTATCAATGCTTATCGTATGCGTATCGATTCGCTGCAGAATGCGAATGCAGGCATCAGCGAGATGAGTTCATCACACATTGATTTTACCCGACTGTTCCTTCCATTGACGTTCTACAGCAATATCACGGGTAGAAAATTCTTGCTTGCGGGGAGGGATGATGCGTCGTTATTTCCGTTGCGCGACTATGTCGATGATGTGCTGATGAGTATCTATCTGCATCGTCCCGACCTGGTGAGTGAGCTGGATCGGCATATTGAGAAGGCAGGGCCTATAATCACTGAGGCCCCTGTGAAAATCGACAACAAACCGAAGATTGCCGATAAGGTGGCTCCTGTTGTGGAAAAATCGGATGTGGAAGTTGTGCCAGTGGTAGTGAAACGTCCGAACTTCTGGACGTTTAAGGGCGACTTCAATCTGCAGATAAACCAGAACTATGTCTCAGGCAACTGGTATCAGGGTGGTGAGAGTAACTATTCGATGATTGGGCGCACGACGCTGCGAGCCAACTATAACAACAAGCAGAAGGTGAGATGGGACAATACTCTCGAGGCCCGACTTGGTCTTGCAACATCGAAAGGCGACACCATCCACAGTCTGAAAGCCACTGAAAACTTGTTGCGACTGACGAGTAACTTAGGACTACAGGCAACCAAGAAATGGTATTACACCGTTGAACTCGAAGCATCGACGCAGATAGTGACGGGATATCGCCTTAACAAGGAGGCATGCTATACCGACATCTTCTCGCCGTTGAACGTGAAACTCTCTCTTGGTATGGACTATAACATTGCTTGGTTCAAGAATAAGTTGACTGGAAAAGTGCACCTCGCACCGCTCACATACAGCCTGCGCTATTGCGGTCGCGACGCTCTGGTAACAAGCTATGGCATTGAAGAGGGTAAGCACATCTTCGACGACTACGGTTCAAGCTTCCGCGTGGAGATGCGGTGGACACCGGTGAAGAATTTCTATTGGAACATGCGATTGACGGGTTTCACATCTTATAAGCGAGCAGAACTCGCGATGGAGAATACCCTACACTTCCAATTCAGCAAACTCATTTCGTGCGACTTCTTCATCTATCCACGTTTCGACGACAGCCGCAAGCGCGACGAGCACCACGCATATTGGCAGTTTAAGGAATACATGGCATTCGGATTGTCGTATAGCTTCTGATTATTTCAGTCGATTAAGAAAGCACAGTATAAAACAATTGCGGAGCATACCTGTGGGTTTGGTATGCTCCGCAATCTTGTTTATGCGAACAGATTCTAAATCTTTTTCTTCAATTCTGCAATGCTATCTTTCAGTGCAGCGATCTTCTCTTCGGAGTCGCTCTGCTTTTTGCGCTCAAGAGCAACCACTGCTTCGGGTGCATTGGCAACGAAACGCTCGTTTGAAAGTTTCTTCATAACACCGGCAAGGAATCCCTCGAGGTGCTTAAGCTGTGCTTCCTGCTTTTCTATCTCGGCAGTTACGTCGATCATGTCGCCAAGAGGAATAGCATACTCGTGAGTACCTACCATGAACGAAGATGCATCGGCAGCCTTTTCGCTGACAATCTTTATGTCGCTTGTGTTCGCCATCTTCTTTACTATGTCGTCGTAGGCACTAAAAGCATTCTCGCCGACAGCCTGAAGTTCCATTACATCTTTTTGCGGGATATTCTTCTGATTGCGTACTGCACGCACACTCGAAATCACCTGCTTCACCTGCTCAAAGTCGGCTACAAGGTTCTTGTCTTGCTCTGTAGGTTGTGCAATCTCGAACTTTTCGCGCATGATGCTGTCGCCGTCGCCACGCTCGATGATGTGCTGCCAAAGCTCTTCGGTAATGAATGGCATGAATGGGTGGAGCATCTTAAGCAAAGCATCGAAGAAGCCGAGCGTTGCCTTGTATGTGGCAGCATCGATAGGCTGACCATAGTTGGGCTTCACCATTTCGAGATACCACGATGAGAACTCGTCCCAGAATAGTTTATATACAGCCATGAGAGCCTCTGAGATGCGATATTTCGAGAACATGTCATCAATCTCGGCATTGGCTCTGCGAAGCTCTGCTTCAAACCAGTCAACAGCTATCTTGCATGTCGTTGGCTGCTCGATGTCGGCTGTCTGCCAACCCTTTACCAGTCGGAAAGCGTTCCAAATCTTATTGTTGAAGTTGCGTCCCTGTTCGCAGAGAGCCTCGTCGAAGAGTATGTCGTTACCGGCAGGAGCCGAGAGCATCATGCCCATGCGCACTCCGTCAGCACCATATTTCTCTATCAGTTCGATAGGATCGGGGCTGTTGCCGAGGCTTTTCGACATCTTTCTTCCGAGCTTGTCGCGCACAATGCCTGTGAAATATACGTTCTTGAACGGGAACTTGCCCATATACTCCTCGCCTGCCATAATCATTCTGGCCACCCAGAAGAAGATGATATCCGGACCTGTTACAAGGTCAGAAGTGGGGTAGTAGTAGTTTATGTCAGCGTTACCAGGATTGTTTATGCCGTCAAAGAGGCTGATAGGCCACAGCCACGACGAGAACCAAGTGTCGAGAGCATCCTCGTCTTGCTGCAGATTCTCCATGCCGATGCTGTCGTTGCCAGTCTTCTCGCGTGCAAGTTGCAACGCTTTCTCCTCTGTCTCAGCAACTACGTAGTTGTCGTCTTCGCCGTTGATGTAATAGACTGGGATGCGGTGTCCCCACCAAAGCTGGCGCGAGATGCACCAGTCTTGAATATTCTCCAACCAGTTGCGATAGGTGTTCACATATTTTGCAGGGTAGAACTTCAGCTCACCGCTGAGTACTGGAGGCAGGGCAATATCTGCGAAATGTTTCATCTTGAGGAACCACTGCATTGAGAGTCTAGGCTCGATGGCAGTGTCAGGGTTACGCTCCGAGAATCCCACTTTGTTCACATAGTCCTCCACACGCTCCATCAAACCGGCTTCGGCAAGGTCTTTCGAAATCTGTTTCCTACAGTCAAAGCGGTCCATGCCCACGTAGAGAGGCGACTGGGTGGAGATTGTGCCGTCGGGGTTGAAAATATCGATCGTTTCAAGATTATGTGTCTTGCCGAGCATGTAGTCATTCGTGTCGTGAGCGGGAGTCACTTTCAGACAACCCGTACCGAACTCGATGTCAACATAGCGGTCTTCGATGACAGGAATCACGCGGCCCACGAGTGGCACCACGACCTTCTTTCCTTTCAGCCACTGGTTCTTCGGATCCTTAGGATTTATGCACATTGCGGTGTCGCCCATAATCGTCTCTGGGCGGGTAGTGGCCACAACAGCATAGTAGCCTTTCTCGTCTTTGTGGATGACATTGCCATCGTCGTCACCGTTTTCTGTTACGTCGTAACCATCAGCGAGATAATACTTCAGATGATACAATTTTGAGTGCTCCTCTTTGTATATCACTTCCTCTGTTGATAGTGCCGTGAGAGCTTTCGGATCCCAATTCACCATGCGCAGTCCGCGATAGATGTATCCTTTGTTGTAAAGGTCAACGAACACTTTTATCACGCTCTCTGAGCGCTTCTCATCCATTGTGAACGCCGTGCGATCCCAGTCGCACGATGCACCCAGTCGGCGCAACTGCTTCAGTATGATGCCACCATGCTCGTGGGTCCAATCCCACGCATGCTCCAGGAACTGCTCACGTGTGAGGTCGTGCTTCTTTATGCCTTGCTCGGCCAATCGCTTCACTACCTTTGCCTCGGTGGCTATCGAAGCGTGGTCGGTGCCTGGCACCCAGCAAGCATTCTTGCCTTCCATGCGTGCTCGGCGTACGAGGATGTCCTGAATGGTGTTGTTGAGCATGTGGCCCATATGCAACACACCCGTCACATTTGGCGGGGGAATCACAATCGTATAAGGCTCGCGGCCGTCGGGTTTCGAACTGAAAAGCTTGTGGTCAAGCCAATATTGATACCATTTGGATTCAACTACTTTCGGATCGTACTTTGTTGCTAATTCCATATGTCTATTTACCTTTTATTCTTGAAAAACGTGGCAAAGGTACGAAAAGTTGAGGGCAATGCAAAGGAAAAAGGTGAAATCTTTTTCATTTCATTGCCGAGACGGAGTATCTTCGACGAAGTCAAAGGTACGAAAAGTTGAGGGACACGAGTTGATGAGCTCAGCGAATAATGCAAAGGAAAAAGGTGAAATCTTTTTCATTTCATTGCCGAGACGGAGTAACTTCGACACTTCAATCTCATCTTCATCCATCCGAAAACAACTCCTTTGTCATTTCCTTCAAAAAGCCAAACCGTTAGTCATTCTTTTTTAACATTTCGCAAATTTTACTCCAAATATATGGAATATAAAACCTACATCAAAAACCTAAATCTAGCACGAAAAACATCTTCTTTTGTCAAAATGATCGGCAAAAAACGCATCTTTTATGTCCAAATTGAACAAATACTTCACATCTTCTCCAATGAAAGGCCCATTTATCCTCACTAAAGAGCCTCTTTAACGCTGTCAACTCAATGCTTTAATGCCATTAAAGAGGCCTTTTATTGCCATTAAAGAGCCTCTTTATTGAAGGTTGAATTACTTGCAAAAACAGCCTGATTGATATATTGCCCTGATACTCAATGCGTTGACTCGTAATCGCAAAAATCCCGAAATCTCGTCCCCAAATTCATCTGGTCTCATCAATCGCAAATGTCACGATGCCCAGTACTTAGATTTTAACTTAAAATTCGGCGAAATGTTAAAATCCAAAGTTGTTATCTTTTGCTTTATAATTTTCATTTTTATTTGGTCTTACCCTTTACTTTTTGTAACTTTGTATGCTAGTTTGGGTTGATTAAAAATTTTTGCTCGAAATATAAGTGATTTATATGCATACAAGAGAAGAAAAGCTTGAGGCCTTTGGCAGGTTGCTCGATGTGCTCGACAGATTGCGTGTGGAATGCCCGTGGGATAGGAAACAGACAAACGAAAGCCTGCGCCCGAATACGATAGAAGAAACTTTTGAACTGTGCGATGCACTGATGAAGGATGACACGCAAAACATTTGCAAAGAGCTCGGCGACGTGATAATGCACACGATGTTTTATTCTAAAATAGGAGAGGAGAAGGGACAGTTCGACATTGCCGATGTGTGCAACCACGAAGCTGACAAACTCATTTTCCGACATCCGCATGTGTATGGCAACGTCGATATCTCGTCGGATGGAAAAGAGAATGAGGTAAAGCACGTGCTTCAGAACTGGGAGCAGATAAAACTCAAGGAGAAGGATGGCAACAAGAGTGTGCTCTCAGGTGTGCCCGAGGCACTCCCGTCGCTCATCAAGGCCTATCGCATTCAAGACAAGGCCCGCAATGTGGGCTTCGACTGGGAGGACAAGCAGGATGTGTGGAAGAAGGTGCGTGAGGAGCTCGATGAACTTGAGGCAGAATTGAAGAAGGAAGACAAGGACCGCTCTACTCGCGAGCTTGGCGATTTTCTGTTCTCAGTCATCAATGCCGCACGCTTATATAAACTCAATCCCGACAATGCCCTCGAGCATACTAACCAGAAGTTCATCCGACGATTCAACTATATCGAGGAACACTCAATTAAGGCTGGACGTCCTTTGACAGAGATGACTCTCGATGAGATGGATGCCCTCTGGAACGAGGCAAAGGCGCAAGAGAAAGAGCAAATTGATAAAACTGAAAAATAATGAAAGATATGAGAAAACAATTGTTTATGGCTATCGTGGTTGTATGCCTGCTCTTGGTGGGTTGCACCGAGAAGAAAGAGCCCGTTGTGGTCGTCGATTCTTCGACTGTGCCTGAGGAGAAAGACTCAACAATATATGGTGTGTGCGGCGATGGTACATCGATGAATTCTATACAGTTGGTAACCGGACAGGGCGACACGCTTATTTTTATGAAAGATGTTGAGGCTCTCGAAGATCCGGTGAAAGGCGGTATGGCTGTTGGTGACAATCTTGCTCTAATGCCAGGCAAGAGGGTTGACGGAGAAGATATGGTGCAGAATGTGATAAACCTTACGTCGCTGCTCGGGAAATGGACAAGCATTGACAAGAACTTTGAGATAAAAGACGATGGGGCAGTAGCTTCATCGGCATCGGCAGAGAGCAATCAGTGGCATTCGTGGAAGATATTCAACGGCAAGCTACTGCTCGGCCGTGATACATTTAATGTATATGAGTTGACAGCCGACTCGCTTTATCTCGAGAACGACAAGGGAATATTCACTTACAAACGCCAGTATTAAACATAACAGAATGGAACCGTTTAGAGTGCATGTACTTGGGTGTGGTAGTGCGCTTCCTACTTTGAAGCATTTCTCTTCGGCGCAAGTGGTCGAAGTAAGGGGAAAATTCTTCATGGTTGATTGTGGCGAGGGAACACAGATACAGCTTCGGCGCTCGGGGATAAACTTCAACAAGTTAATCGCTGTGTTTATCACTCATTTGCACGGCGATCATTGCTTTGGTCTCATAGGGATGATATCTACATTCGGGCTCCTCGGACGCACGGCACCGCTGCATGTGTATGCTCACGAGGCGTTGCGGCCGATGCTCGAGAGCCAGATGGAGATGTTTTGCTTCTCGCTTGGCTACGAGGTGGTGTTTCATCCTATTGACACATCATCTAAAAATATCGTATATAGTGACCGTAGCGTGTCGGTAGAGACGGTACCCCTGAATCATCGCATGCCGTGTTGCGGGTTCATATTCCGCGAGAAAGAGGGAATGCCCCACATACGCAGGGAAATGATCGATTTCTACAAGATACCATTGTCGCAGATTCAGAATATAAAA
>JAEEGL012941894.1_pt1 | contig 11740 bp, 4 predicted proteins | sample 9134231 | NCBI WGS metagenome assembly JAEEGL01 (sample SAMN16246548, study PRJNA631951) | gut metagenome | biome: gut microbiome; feature: rumen; material: fiber-attached | host: Bos | place: Iran: Karaj | collected 2018-10
CTTTAAATTGCGTGACGAGGGCACTTATGTACTCGCATGGACGACCACACCGTGGACGCTTCCCAGCAACGTCATGCTCTGTATGAACCCGAATGAGACCTATGCGAAAGTCAAGGCGATCGACGGCTACACCTATCTGATGGCTGAAGCGCTGCTCGACACCGTGCTCGGGCCTCTCAAGGAGAAAGAAGAGTACAAAGACAGCGATGCGCCGGCTTACGAGGTGCTCTCGACCTGCCAGGGCAAGGATCTGGAATATGTGCCGTACGAGCCGCTGTTTGATTTTACAGGTAAATGTGTCAAGGGCGAGAACAAGGCATTCTTCATCGTGTGTGATGACTATGTCACGCTGACAGACGGTACCGGTGTTGTTCACTGCGCGCCGGCCTTCGGTGAAGACGATGCCCGCGTAGGACGCAAGTACAATATTCCGCTCGTGCAGTTGGTCGATGCCGAGGGCCATATGACTGAAGAGACAGACTGGCCGGGCGTTTTCGTCAAAGATGCGGATCCGATGGTACTGCGTGATCTTGAAGCGGCAGGCAAGCTCTTTGCGGCGCCTGTCTTCGAGCATAGCTACCCGCACTGCTGGCGCTGCGGCACACCGCTGATCTATTATGCGCGCGAGTCATGGTTCATCGAGATGACCGCAGTCAAAGATGACCTCATCCGCAACAACAACATGATCAACTGGATCCCGGAGAGCATCGGCAAGGGCCGTTTTGGCGACTGGCTTGAAAATGTACAGGACTGGGGTCTTTCAAGAGACCGCTACTGGGGCACGCCGCTCAATATCTGGGAGTGCGAGGAGTGCGGTCACCGTCATTCGATCGGATCACGCGCCGAGTTGGCCGAGATGTCCGATAACTGGAAGGAAGGCACGGAACTGCACCGTCCGTACATCGATGAGATCACGATCAAATGTCCGAAGTGCGGCAAGACGATGCACCGTGTGCCGGAAGTGATCGACTGTTGGTTTGACTCCGGCGCGATGCCGTTTGCGCAGCATCACTATCCGTTTGAGAATAAGGAACTCTTTGAGGAGCAGTTCCCGGCTGATTTCATCAGCGAGGCGGTCGATCAGACCCGCGGATGGTTCTACTCGCTGCTCGCGATCTCGACACTGATCTTCAACAAGCCGTGCTACCGCAACTGTCTGGTGCTCGGACATGTACTCGATGAGAACGGCGAGAAAATGAGTAAATCCAAGGGCAATGCGGTCGATCCGTTTGACGCCCTCGAGGAATACGGCGCAGACGCGATCCGCTGGTACTTCTATGTCAACAGCGCGCCGTGGCTGCCCAACCGCTTCTACGGCGATGCCGTACGCGAGGGACAGCGTAAGTTCATGGGCACACTGTGGAACACTTACGCGTTCTATGTGCTCTATGCGAACATCGATGAGTTCAATCCGCTGGAGTATGAGCTGGACAAGGCATCCCTGACACAGATGGACAGATGGGTCCTCTCCAAGCTCAATACGGTCGTCGGACAGGTCGATGACAATCTGGCAAATTACAGAATTCCGGAAGCGGCCAGAGCGCTGCAGGGTTTTGTGGAGGATCTCTCCAACTGGTATGTGCGCCGCTGCCGTGAGCGTTTCTGGGCCAAGGGTATGGAGCAGGATAAGATCAATGCTTACATGACCCTGTATACAGCACTTGTCACCATCGCAAAGGCTGCCGCGCCGATGATCCCGTTCATGACAGAGTCTATTTACCAGAATCTGGTGCGCAGTATCGATGAGACGGCGCCGAAGAGCATTCACCTGTGTGACTTCCCGGTCGTTGATGAGTCGATGATCGATCAGGAGCTCGAGGAGAAGATGGATCTTGTGCTTCAGATCGTCACGATCGGCCGTGCATGCCGTAACGAGGCGAACATCAAGAACCGCCAGCCGATCGGGCGCATGCTTGTCGGATGTGATGAAGAACTGAGCGATGATTTCGTGCAGATCATCACCGAGGAGTTGAATGTCAAGACGCTGGAGTTCGCAGAGGACGCGAGCCAGTTTATCGACTATGAGTTCAAGCCGCAGATGAGGATCCTCGGACCGAAATACGGGAAGCTTCTCGGTGCGATCCGCCAGGCACTCGCATCACTTGACGGAGCGAAGGCTATGGCAGAGCTCAAGGAGAACGGAACACTGACAATCGATGCGGGCGGCGAGCAGATCGCGCTCACCGAGGAAGAACTCCTTATCAGTACCAAGCAGATGGAAGGATTTGTATCCGGACAGGACCGTGGTGTCACGGTCGTTCTCGATACAAACCTGACACCGGAACTGCTCGAGGAGGGCTTTGTGCGTGAGGTGATCAGCAAGGTGCAGACGATGCGCAAAGAAGCCGGTTTTGAGGTGACAGACCATATCCGCCTGACCTGCACGGGCAGCGATAAGGTAGAAACCATTGTTGGTCATAACAAAGAAACGATCGGTGCGGAAGTATTGGCCGATGAAGTGCTGGTGGCAGAACCTGCCGGCTATACGAAAGAATGGAAAATAAACGGAGAGGAAGCGTCATTAGGCGTTGAGAAGGTTTGAAATTCTATGATGGATAGAGAATTGTTTCTAAAGCAAGTAAAAAGTAACGTTAAAACACTATATCGGCGTTCGATCGATGAGGCATCAAAGCAGCAGCTCTTCCAGGGAGTCAGCTATGCAATCAAAGATGATATCATCAATGACTGGATTGCGACCCAGGAGCAGATCGATAAGCAGGACGCGAAGACGGTCTACTATATGTCAATGGAATTTTTGATCGGCCGTCTGCTGGGCAACAACCTGGTAAACATGGGCGCTTATGACGATGCGCGTGAAGCGCTGCGCACCATCGGTGTCGATTTGAACGCGGTCGAAGATCAGGAGCCCGATCCTGCGCTCGGAAACGGCGGCCTGGGACGTCTGGCTGCATGTTTCCTTGATTCCCTGTCGACTCTTGGCTATCCGGCATACGGATGCGGCATCCGTTATCACTACGGAATGTTCAAGCAGAAGATCGAGAACGGCTATCAGAAAGAAGTGCCGGATGAATGGATCAAGAACCGTTATCCGTTTGAGATCCGCCGTGATGAGTACGAGACAGAGGTCAGATTCGGCGGTACAATCCGGGAGGAAAATGATCCGAAGACAGGACGCACTCATTTCGTTCAGGAAAACTACGCTTCTGTCATGGCTGTTCCCTATGATCTGCCGGTCGTAGGTTACGGCAACCATGTCGTCAACACTCTGCGTATCTGGGATGCGCATGCAAAGACAGAGTTCTCACTGGATGATTTCGATAAGGGCGATTACCGCAAGGCGGTTGAACAGGAATATCTGGCCCGGACGATCTCGGAAGTTCTCTATCCGAATGATTCACATTATGTCGGCAAAGAGCTGCGCTTAAAGCAGCAGTATTTCTTTGTCTCAGCCAGCTTGCAGACGATCATCAAGAAATATAAGAGAAAGCACAGAGACTTAAGCGGCCTGCCGGATAAAGTGGTTATCCAGATGAATGACACGCATCCGACCATCACTGTGCCGGAGCTGATGCGTCTTCTTGTTGATGAGGAACGTCTTACATGGGATGAGGCGTGGGATATCGTCTCCAGAACATGTGCTTATACCAACCACACCATCATGTCCGAGGCGCTTGAAAAGTGGCCGATCGACCTGTTCGAGAAGCTTCTTCCCCGCGTCTACCAGATCGTTCAGGAGATCGACAAGCGCTTTAAGGAAAAGATCCGCGCAGCCTTCCCGGGCGATGAAGAAAAGGTCAAGAGGATGGCGATTCTCTATGACGGACAGGTGCGCATGGCCAATATGGCGATCTGTGCTTCATTCTCTGTCAACGGTGTGGCAAGGCTCCATACCGAGATTCTGAAAAAAGAGACATTGCATGACTTCTATGATCTGGAACCGTATAAGTTCAATAACAAGACCAACGGCATCACCCAGAGGCGTTTCCTGCTCCATGGAAATGAACGCCTGGCAACATGGGTGAGCAGTCTGATCGGACCGGAGTGGGTGACGGATCTTTCACAGATGGAGAAACTTAATGCATTTGTCGATGATGAGGATAAACAGAAGGAGTTTGCCGCGATCAAGCGCGCCAACAAGGAACGCCTCGCCGCTTATATTCTGAAACATAACCACATCGAAGTCGATCCGAATTCTATTTTTGATGTACAGGTCAAGCGTCTGCACGAGTATAAGAGACAGCTTCTCAATATCCTGCATATCATTTATCTGTATGATCAGATCAAGCGCAATCCGCAGATGCGGTTTATCCCGCATACATTTATCTTCGGTGCAAAGGCGGCAGCCGGTTATGTGCGGGCTAAAGAGACGATCAAACTGATCAATTCGGTCGCTGAAGTCATCAACAATGATCCGACGATCGGCGGCAAGATGAAGGTGGTCTTCATCGAGGATTACCGTGTCAGCAATGCGGAGATCATTTTTGCGGCAGCTGATGTCAGCGAGCAGATCTCCACAGCCTCTAAGGAGGCATCCGGCACCGGCAATATGAAGATGATGCTCAACGGTGCCGTGACACTCGGCACGATGGACGGCGCCAATGTCGAGATCGTCGAGCAGGTCGGTGAGGACAATGCGTTTATCTTCGGGCTGTCCTCAGATGAGGTTATCAATTACGAGAACAACGGCGGATACGATCCCATGCAGCTGTACATGTCCGATCCCGATATCCGGTTCGTTCTCGATCGCCTGGTGGACGGTACATTCGCCCACGGCGATACCGAGACCTACCGCGATCTGTATCAGTCGCTGCTGTACGGCAAAGAGCATGAGGCGGCCGATCCGTATTTCATCCTGAAGGATTTCAAGGCCTATGATGAAGCGCGCAGAAGAATGCGTGAGGCGTATGCCGACAGACCGGCCTGGGTCAAGATGGCTATGAAGCAGGTTGCGCATGTCGGAATGTTCTCCTCTGACAGAACGATACTCGAGTATATCAACGATATCTGGCATGTCGATAAACTGGATCCGATAGAGGGAGAAGAGGAAAGATGAAAAGATACGACCAGGGAATGTACTTAGTACGCGGAGAGATCCTCTGCGAGAATATCGAGGAGGCTCAGTCGGCGCTCGGAAGACCGGTGGACGCCCAGGCGGCGGCCTCGGGAACGATGGCATACCGAATTCTGGAGAAGCACAACAGCGCTCCATCCATGGAGAATCTGCAGATCCGTTTTGATAAGCTGACCTCTCACGACATCACCTATGTCGGCATCATCCAGACAGCCCGTGCTTCCGGACTGGAGAAGTTCCCGATGCCCTATGTCCTGACCAACTGCCACAATTCCCTGTGTGCAGTCGGCGGCACGATCAATGAGGATGACCACATGTTCGGTCTGACCAGTGCCAAGCGTTACGGCGGCGTTTATGTCCCGGCGCATCAGGCGGTCATTCACCAGTACGCCCGCGAGATGCTCGCGCGTTGCGGCGATATGATTCTCGGTTCCGACAGCCATACGCGTTACGGTGCGCTCGGCACCATGGCGATGGGAGAAGGCGGCCCCGAGCTGGTCAAGCAGCTGTTAAATAAGACTTATGATATCAAGATGCCGGAAGTGGTCGGTATCTATCTGACCGGGGAGCCCGGATACGGAGTCGGCCCGCAGGATGTGGCGCTCGCTTTGATCGCAGAGACATTCCCGGACGGCTATGTCAACAACCGCGTGCTCGAGTGTGGCGGGCCCGGCGTGCCATCGCTCTCAGCTGATTTTAGAATCGGTATCGACGTTATGACGACGGAGACGACCTGCTTGTCCTCTATCTGGCAGACAGACGAGAAGATCAAAGAATTCTATGAGACACACGGACGCGGCGGCGATTACAGTGAGTTAAAACCCGATGAGGTCGCTTACTATGACCGCATGCTCGAGATCGACCTGTCACAGATCAAACCGATGATCGCCATGCCGTTCCATCCGAGCAATGCCTTTACGATCGAAGAGGTCAACCGCAACCTCCCGGATATTCTGCACCGCGTAGAGGAAGCGGCGAAAGTCAGCCTTGGTGCGGACACACCGTTCTCGCTTTCCGATAAGATCAGAGACGGTAAGCTTCTGGTCGATCAGGGCATCGTCGCCGGATGCGCCGGCGGAGGTTTTGAGAATCTGTGCGCAGTCGCGGATATCCTCAAAGGACGCAGCATCGGATGCGATGAATTTGCAATGAGTGTTTATCCCGCCAGCACGCCGATCTATATGGATCTGGCGAAAAAAGGAAAACTGGCCGATATGATCGCGGCGGGCGCTGTGGTCAAGACAGCGTTCTGCGGACCTTGTTTCGGCGCCGGCGACACACCGGCAAACGGCGATCTGTCGATCCGCCATACGACACGCAATTTCCCGAACCGCGAAGGAAGCAAGCTTCAGCAGGGACAGATCGCTTCTGTCGCGCTGATGGACGCACGCTCGATCGCGGCCACCGCTGTAAACGGCGGCATCCTCACACCGGCGGATGCGCTGGATGTGCAGTATAAAGAAGAGAAATACTTCTTTGATGAGAGTATTTATAAGAATCGTATTTTCGACAGCCACGGACAGGCCGACCCGTCGGTCGAAGTCCGCTTTGGTCCGAACATCAAGGACTGGCCGGCGATGTCTCCGCTTCCGGACAATCTGATCCTGAAGGTCGTCTCTAAGATCGAGGATCCGGTCACGACGACCGATGAACTGATTCCGTCCGGAGAAACTTCATCGTATCGTTCCAATCCGTTGGGACTGGCTGAGTTTACATTGTCCCGCAAGGACCCGGCGTATGTCGGCGAGGCCAAGAAGGTACAGAAAGCGCAGAAGGCACTGGAGACAGGAGAGGATCCTGTCGCGGCATTGCCTGAGATTGAAGGCGTCTGGAAAAAGATCACCGAAGCTTTCCCGGATGTTACCTGGGATAAGGCGGGCGTTGGAAGCACTATTTTTGCAGTCAAGCCCGGCGACGGATCGGCGCGTGAACAGGCGGCTTCCTGCCAGAAGGTACTGGGCGGCTGGGCCAATATCGCACATGAGTATGCAACCAAGCGCTACAGATCCAATCTGATGAACTGGGGCATGCTCCCGCTTCTGGTTGATGCCTCATCCATTCCGTTCGAGAAGGGTGACTATGTATTCCTGCCCGATGTGCGCAGAGCGCTGGCCGGCGAGAAGACGGCCATGACCGGCTATATTGTCGGGGAGGACGGTTTGAAAGAGATCCGGTTTACGACCGGAGCGATGACTGACACGGAGAGAGAGATCCTGCTCAAAGGATGTCTGATTAATTATTACCGAGGATAAAAGATGAAACGGTACCTGGCGAGAGCAGGGATACTGGCGGCTGTTTTTATCGTTGCCGCGATCTTTTTCAGTATCCTGACAAGTAAAGGAAATCAGGGGACGGCGTCTCAGATGGCGACGCCTTCTCTGCCGCGCCTTTCTTTCAGCTGCCAGGGCTACAATGTCAACCCCTTGAGCGGATATGTCGGCAAGCTGGATGAGGAATCGATCCATGGTGATATTCTGCCGCTGGATCCTTCCGGGATCGCGACCATGTATGTCACTACATACGATAAGCCGATCGAAAAACTCACTTATCAGGTGCGGTCCATGAGCGGGATCGAGCTGCTTAAAGGCAAGATCAAGGTAAAAAAAGACCCCGATCAGCAGCTGACCGCGTACGAGGTCGACTTCTCCAAGGCCTTTGACAGAATCGGTAAGGATATGCAGACGATGTTGACCATCAAGGCCGAGGTGGATGACGAGACTGTCACATATATGATGCGGCTGGTCATGCCTGATCCGACAACGACGCGCGCCTGTCTGGATTTTGCGCAGGATGTTCACGATCAGACACTGCAGGGACAGACAGAGGAGGGCGGTACGCTCGAATCCATGCTTGAGAGTGCCGATCTGGAGGAACAGGCACTCGACTATGTTACGATCGAATCCGATTATGAGTATGTGGTCTGGAAAAATATGAAGCCGCAGCCGGTCGGCAATGTCACCTGGTTTATCCATGAGGCAAACAGCGTAAGCACGTCAGTGAGCATGCGGTATCAGGTGATCATTGACGGACTCGGTGATAACGCGATTCATACGGTCGATGAGTTCTTCCGTATCCGCGGCAATGGCAAGCAGATGTACCTGCTCGACTATGTACGCAGGATGGACCATCAGATTCCGGACACAGATAACCTGTTGGGTGAGACGGGTGTTGATCTGGGCGTCACACATAAGGAAAACGCGATGAATGTCGATTCTGCCGGAACCAACGTGGCCTTCGTGCAGAACGAAACTGTCTATGAATACAATAAGAAAAAGAATGCGCTGGTCAAGATCTTTGGATTTGCCGAAGAGCAGACAGGCAGCTTCCTGCCGGATGACAACCAGCGCGATTACACGATCCTCAAGGTGACCGGCGGAGGAGATGTGATCTTTTCCGTGGCCGGGTATATGCCGCGCGGTGCACATGAGGGAAGAGTCGGTATCTCGCTCTATCACTATAATTATGAAAAGAACTATGTTGCCGAGATCCTCTTTGTGCCCAGCCAGTTGGGCTATGAGGTCGCACGCGACGATCTGGAGTCCTGCCTGTGCTATGGCGGAAAAGATGCAACTTACTATGTCGTAGCGAATGAGACTCTCTCGAGACTCAGAGTCGGAGCAGGAGGCGACGCTTCCCAAAAGGTGATCCAGGAGGGCATGACAGCAGACCGGTTTAAGGTCTCCCAGGACGGTTCACAGGTCGCCTACATTGATGAGGACGGAGATATCAAAGTGCTGAATTTGCGCAAAGATAATTCGTATTCTGTCAAGGCGCCGGAAAACGAGGAACTCATACCGGTTGGGTTTATCGGAAACGACCTGTGCTATGGTCTGATGAACAGCGGGGATATCGGACAGATGGTAGACGGTCGTGAGGTGCACCCGATTTACCGGATCGTCCTGTGTAACCGCGACAAAGACAATCTCATGACGTATGAGAAAGAAGGCGTTCTGATGCGGGAGGCCCGCGTTGAGAACGGCACAGTCGTGCTGGAGCGCATACAGAAATCCGGCGGGACCTATGTGGATGTTGCGGATGATTATATCCAGAGCAATGCTGCCAGCAAGACGGGCAATATTGAGAAAGAGAGAATCACAGGGGATGATGGTATTGAGCGGATCAATCTGACCTACGCAAATGGTGTGTCGAACAAGAAACCGCATTTCCTGACACCGAAGCAGAGTTTCACCACAGGAAAGATTCCGGTAAAGGTGTCCAAGAACAACTATCACAACCGGTATTATATCTTCGGATACGGACGTGCTGCGGGCGGCGAAGATCTGCCCGGTGATGCGGTCATAAAAGCGGATAAACTCTCCGGTGTGGTAACGCTCGGCGCCCAGGGCATTTACTGGGAGCGCGGCAACCGGGATATCATCTATGACATTCCGAACATCACGTTCTTTAAGGCGAGCGAGGGGCAGAGTCCCCGCGAGGCGGCTGAGAAGCACATGCTCTCATACTGCAAGGCCACAAAGAGCGTAGATTTGAGCGAGTGTACGATTGAACAGCTTCTGTATCTGATCAACCAGCACAAGCCGGTCGTGGCGCTGACAGAGGGAGATAACGCACTGCTTATTTACGGCTACTCCGAGACAAGCATTCACTGCGTGGACGCCAGAACCGGAGAAGCAGTGAAACTGACCTATGAAGAATTTGAAGGGAAGGCCAAGGCCTATCTGTCGGCCGACCCGATGACTATGCAGTAAAAAGGAGGAGACACGCATGAAACTGACAACTGTTCGTGAGATCTATAAGGACAGAGAGCGGTTTATTGATCAGGAAGTGAGCGTCGGCGGATGGGTTCGCAGTATTCGCGATTCCAAGACATTCGGATTTATCGTTCTGCACGACGGTTCCTGTTTTGAAACGCTGCAGATCGTCTACGGCGATAAGCTGGACAATTTCAAGGAGATCTCCTCGCTCAATGTCGGGGCAGCTGTCGTGGTGACAGGCAAGCTTGTCGCAACGCCGCAGGCAAAGCAGCCGTTTGAGATCCAGGCTGCACAGGTGGAGATTGCCGGCGAGTCAACGCCGGATTACCCGCTGCAGAAAAAGCGCCATTCTATGGAGTATCTGCGGACGATCTCCCATCTGCGTCCGCGCACCAATACATTCCAGGCAGTTTTCCGTGTCCGTTCCATGCTCGCGTACGCGATTCATAAGTTCTTCCAGGACAGGGGCTTTGTCTATGTACACACGCCCATCATCACCGGAAGTGACTGTGAGGGCGCCGGAGAGATGTTTCAGGTCACGACGCTTGATCTGGATGAGCTGGGGCGCAGCGGAAAAGGGCCGGATTACAGCCGGGACTTTTTCGGGCAGCAGACGAGCCTGACCGTCAGCGGCCAGCTGGACGTCGAAGCCTTTGCCCAGGCTTTCCGCGATGTCTATACTTTCGGACCGACATTCAGGGCGGAGAATTCCAATACGACCCGCCATGCGGCTGAGTTCTGGATGATCGAGCCGGAGATGGCTTTCACGGATCTGGAAGGCGACATGGAAGTCGCGGAGGATATGCTCAAATACATCATCAGCTATGTCCTGGAGAACGCGCCGGAGGAGATGCAGTTCTTTAACAGATTTATCGATAAAGGATTGCTGGAGCGCCTGGACAATGTTGTAAACTCTGAGTTTGCCCATGTGACTTACACGGAGGCGATCGAACTGCTGTCAAAGCACAATGACCGGTTCGAGTACAAAGTCAAATGGGGGAGCGATCTGCAGACAGAGCATGAGCGGTATCTCACAGAAGAGATCTACCGCCGCCCGGTCTTTGTCACAGACTATCCCAAAGAGATCAAAGCCTTCTATATGAAGCTGAACGATGACGGAAAAACAGTTGCTGCGGTTGACTGTCTTGTTCCCGGCATCGGAGAGATCATCGGAGGCAGTCAGAGGGAGGATGATTTTGATAAACTTCGCCGGAGGATGAGTGAGTTGAACTTAAGCGAAGAAGAGTACGCGTTTTATCTGGATCTGCGCAAATACGGTACGACACCGCATGCCGGTTTCGGTCTCGGATTTGAGCGCTGCGTCATGTACGTAACCGGCATGGCCAATATCCGTGACGTTCTGCCGTACCCGCGCACCGTAGGCAGCCTCTGAGAAACACATCGTCTTTCTCGGGGCAAAAGATGCGACGGAACACCCGAGCGGTGTTCCGGTATGAAGAAAGGAGAAAACTATGGCTGAGTATATGGACATTTATCGTTCCTGGCTGAATGACCCGTTTTTCGACGAAGAGACACGGGCAGAGCTGAAGGCCATCGAAGGCGATGAGAACGAGATCAAAGAGCGCTTTTATAAAGATCTCGAGTTCGGTACTGCCGGTTTGCGCGGCATTTTGGGAGCCGGCACCAACCGGATGAATATCTACACGGTCGGCAAAGCCACACAGGGACTGGCCAACTATATCGTCAAACAGAACGGTCAGGACAAGGGTGTTGCCATCGCCTATGACTGTCGGCATATGTCACCTGAATTCGCTGAGAGAGCCGCATGCGTGCTGGCCGCCAACGGGATCCGCTCCTACCTGTTTGAGTCGCTCAGACCGACACCGGAGCTGTCGTTTGCTGTCCGACATCTCGGCTGTATCGCCGGCATCAATATCACGGCGAGCCACAATCCGCCCGAGTACAACGGGTACAAGGTTTACTGGGAAGACGGCGCGCAGATCACGCCGCCGCATGATATCGGTATTATGAA
>JAEEGL013449945.1_pt1 | contig 11740 bp, 22 predicted proteins | sample 9134231 | NCBI WGS metagenome assembly JAEEGL01 (sample SAMN16246548, study PRJNA631951) | gut metagenome | biome: gut microbiome; feature: rumen; material: fiber-attached | host: Bos | place: Iran: Karaj | collected 2018-10
TGGTCATAGGGTAAATTAGCGATACGCGCAGAGACTATAGTATCAATGGATTGAAATAAATCTTCTGTTAATGCCATTATACCCTCTCCTTTTACTCATATTCTATTAAAATATGCAATTTCTAAATATTTTATTATTTATATTTGGCCTTAAATTTCGTTAACGGCCCTGATTGGAACTAGATGCGCCTATGGGATTTTTTAAGAGAAAAATGCACTTACCAAATTTTTACTATTTTGAATTAGGAGATTTATCTTTTAATTAGTAAAAATTTGGTAAGTGCATTTTTCTCTTAAAAAAATAAAGGGACTTTTTATAAGTCCCTTTATTTTTATTTTCTATTAGCATACTGACTAGCTAAATTAACTAAATTATCAAATGCCTATTCAATTTCACTATGATTAGTAACATTTGGAAAGCTTGCTTCAATATGGACATTTTGTTCTAATTCTTCTGGTTCAGTAGCTACTGTTGTTGGAGCTAACATACCTAATCCATTTGCCATCCAATTAGTGAGATTATCTAACTATCTTACAATCTTCATAGCATCAAGGAAGTTTTCAGTATCATGCGCATTAAGAACAAGTTCTTTCTAATGTAACCAAGCAAGGCGTCCATTTCTACGAGTAGAACCATCTGGCCATTCGCCTGTATACATACCAGTATCAGCTGATTGCCAACGGCCAGTATATCCTCCAGTATTATAACCAATACTTCCAAATATAGTATGATAAATACCATGGTCCGATGGTAAACTACTTGGTTGATTATCTCGCATCCAAGCTACTGCCATCTATAAATAAGCAAATGGATCTCCAAAATATCCTCCACCCCCGCTACTAGGAGGTTTCACTTTCATTACTTCTTCTAATTTTTCAAGAAAAGCATTTACCTAATCTAAATTCTATACTTTATCTAATTGGATAGTAGCAGTTTTTTTATCATTATCTCTTGCAATTACCATATTAGCAAAATCATCTAATACTCCCTCATCTTTTAATTTTGTGAAAACGTCTCCTTTTATATCTATATTCATAAGACCCTAATTATTTAATTTATCATTAATTGCATCAATGGCTTTATCTAATTTCTTTTGAGAGTCAAAAGTTAAAGTAGTTAAATCTTTATAATTTGCTAATTCAGTAACTATTTTTTCACGTTGCTATTGTAACCAAGCCTATGTTTCTTCACTACCTGCAATTAATTCTTTCTATACCGTATTTCCATTTTCATCAATATATTGAAGCATTGCAGTTCCATAGTCTTGAAGAATTTTATAAATCTAGTTCATCTATCCCCACTAAGTAATATCTCCATTAAATTTTAATATACCAGTTTCTTGCTCCCAATCTCCCATATATTCAATAAAATCAGTTAAACTCTAACTCCAATTTTCATAATAAGAAATCATTTCAGTTAAATGATCTAAATCTAATGAATCAAAAAATGTAGTAATAGATTCAGTTAATCTGTCAAAAGCATCAGATGCTTTATCAACTGCTGCAGACATATCTTCCATAGCAGTTGCACTAGCATCACCAATTTCTTCAATGGCACTACTTAACTCAGTAGGAGCTTCAAGGATATCATGTCCAGCTTCTTGCCATACTTCACTAACCCTATCCCAGAAGTCAGAAAATGCTACAACAGTGCGCGAAGCTAATTCATCAACATTATCAATAGTAAGTGCGGTAAAGGCAGTTAAATCGCCCATACCTGATGTCATAGCTAGGATAGTATCACCATAATCACTGGTTAGACCATCTAATAAATCACGTGCACGACCTGTAACATTTTCTAGTAAATAATTATTATTGCCGAGAGCATTTCCCATTTGTTGATTAATAAAGTTAACTTTTTCAACAGTGGCATCACGAATTGCCTATACAGCACGATTAAAATCTTCTTCAGTCTAGAATTGAGATGGGTCTAATGCTTGAATTTGCGCTTCTGCATCTTGAAGAACTTGGAATAACTAATCTTGAAGATTATTAATATATTCTTCATTAGCTTGTTCCATAGCAAGAACCGCATCTTCATATTTCTATTCAGCAACAGCTACATCATCTTCACTAGCAGTATATACATAACTCCAATTACCATTATTATCGCGTGCAAGACGAACTAATGATTTAGCGTTCTTAGCATCTTCTAATTCTTGACGAGCTAATTCTAAATCATATTTCTTTTGTAAAACATCTAAATCATATTGACTAAGTTTTACACCAGACTCTTGCAATTTATTAATTTCTTTTTGCATATCACGCAATTTCTATTTACCTTGAAGATTATCAGTATCAATAATAGAATTAGCTAAATCACGATTTAATTTACTTAAATCATGTGCTTGCTAATAAGAATCGACATATAAATCTTTTAATTCTTTTTGTCTATTATAAGCATTTTGTAATAATTCTAATGTAGTAAATAACGGACTGAAACTAGCCTCAAAATTCTTTGCAGCATTTTGAACTACTTCTCTAAATGAATCCGCCAACCCTTGTAAAGCATCTTCCCAAGACTAATAATAATTATTTTCTGCATCCGTATAAATTTTATACATAGCATCAAGATTATCTTCTGCTTGATTAAATAAATTCTAATATTGCTATCTAATTGATTCATCATCGCCAGTATAAGCATTAAGAGCATTTAATCTTTCATTATATAAATCTTGCGCGGCTTTTAATTCATCTTGTGCTTCACCAAATGCTTTCTTAGCACCTTTAAGTTTATTAATATAATTATCAGTTACTTTCATATATAAACCAGACATTAATTCATGGTCTACCTAAGTAGCAGCACGACCACTTAAATCAATAATATTAACCCAATTTTTATATAAATCTTTATAATGGTCAAATTTATCAAGATAAGTATTTATATCTTTAAAGTATGCTTTTGCGCTATCACCCATTCTATCAATTACATCATAAAGATTTTCTTGAATAGAAGTAAGATTTGATAACATAGAAGAAATATAACCTTGCATCTATTCTACTTCTGCATTTGTTAATGGGGTAGCGTCTGGATTATCAAATGGGTTCATTAACCAATCAGCAAATTTTTGTGGGTTATCTAAAAATTGTTGATATTGTTCAGCACTTAATTGCCCTTTAGTAATTTCATTAATTTTATCAATAATATTTACTAAGTCTGCATATTGAGTAATAGTATTTAATCTGCCAGTGCTTTCATCTATTAAAGCTGCATCTATTTCTTTAATAGCATCTGTTAATTGTGGATAAGTTTCTAATAATTCTTCATAATGTTTTTGAACCTGTTCTGTCACTACATCACTATTTTCAAGAACACCTGTAAATTTGTCATATGTATATTCAATTTTTGATTTATTTAATTGATTTTGTAATTGTTCTAATTTAGCATATACTGCTTCATAATTTTCAATAATTTTCTTATCTGCATCATCTGTATCGGTCCAATCCAAAAACTCATCTGGGTCTGGTAATACATCACTATACATATTCCAATATTCACGATAATATTTTTCAAGTAACTCACTATATTCTTTCCATTTATGTTCTACTTCTTTTTTACTTATTTCATCTTTAATTTTTACTTTTTCTTTATATTCACCAGTTTCTTCATCATAAAAAGCATCGCGCCATTTCTTTAAATCATCAAATTCACTTTGTAAAGCTAGACCAATATTACTATCAACTAACTATAAACCTACACCATTTGCACCACGACCTCCGCCTTGATTAATAGCGAGAATGTCGCGCACTGCTTGCTCGTAATCTCCTAATTGGTCTACTAGAATTTGCTACTTTTCACCAATAAGCGCAACTGCTTCAGCTGCTGCATATGCATCATCTTTTACTTGTTTTAATGCATAATCTATTAATGTTTGTTGATTTTGATCTAATGACATCTTGTATTCAAGAACTACTTGCACTTCATTAAGACGCACATCAAATAATGCTTCTTCTAGTTTAGCAAGTTGAGTTTCTTGCTCTTCTAAAAGATTAAGTGTTTCAGTATATTGTTGAATATCTTTTAATTGTTCTTGAAATTTATATTGAGCTTTCTAATCTTTAAAAGAACCTTTTTCATTAAACTAATCAACTAATGTTTCAGCAAAAGCACGATAATTAGTAAGAACACCATTTTCATCAAATTCTGCTCCTTCAAATGTTAAATGATTATTTGGATTTGCTTCATTAAATTCATCAACAAATTCTGTAATCATTGTAGTGAGAGCATTTCTATCTCCTTTAAAATATGTTTGAATTTCAGATACATATTTCTTTTGAGCTTCTATTTGCTGTTCTTGAAGTTTAATAGTTTCTGATAATGCCTTTTGACGTTCTTTACCCCAAGCTCTATCGGCAATTTCAGAAAAACGAGTAACAGCATTAGTAATATTTTCAATTTGCTATAAAATAGTATAATAACGTTCTATTACATCACGATATTTTAACCAATTAGGGTCATAACGATGGTCATCATCAGTAGTGGCAGCTCCTCCGCCAGAAGGCCCCCCACCAGAACCGCCTCCACCAGAAGAAACATTCCAATCAGCACCAATCCCAATTCCTTCTAAAAATCCTGGAATAAAATTATTTATACCACTAGCATAATTTTGTAATTCTTCTAATGTTTTATTTCCTAAAATAGAAGTAGTTTGGGCCGCAGTATATATTTTATCATTTGGATTAACCCAAGTATATTCTCGACCATGCTACCCTAGTAAATCCATTGAACCATCAGATTTTACACGAAGTTCTGGTCCTAATTCACCAGTAATAGAAATCTATCCTTGTTTACCAGAAGCAAAAGTTAATAAATTATTATTCTAACCAGATGCTTTTTGTGGAACATCAACAATAACAGTACCATTGGCATCAGTTTGATCATAAGATCTAGTATCTTCATTCCAACTATAATATTTACCATCAGAAGTTCCAAAAAAATCTGAAGGTTTTCCACCACTATCAGCAAAAGCTTTTTTAACACCAGAAGGTAATCCATTTAATGAACCTGAAGTATTTTTTAAACTTGACTATTTAGTACCACTTCCTGCTGCGCCCCAACCGTTACCTCCTCCAGTAGAACTTCCTCCTCCACTAGGATTAGGTACATCTGGCATTTCAATTTCATTACCTTCTTCATCAACTAACTAACCGTTATCATAATGAGCACCTTTTTTATTAGGATTATTTCCCTAATCTGCCCCAGTAGAAGCATCTACAATTTCTCCAGTCTAATCAACTACTGTATCAGTATTATATAAAATATCAGCTAGAATAGCATTTGTCTTTGCTAATGTTTGTGCATCTTTTGCAGTCCCACGATCTTCATATAACTCCATCCACTATTTTTGCGCATTAGTTAATGCTTCGCCTTTCTACTATTTAGCAGCTAACTAAGCATACACATTATCAAATTGTTGACCAAATTGTTCGCCAGTATATTGTGTTGCGGCATATTCTAAAGAAGTCATTCCTTTTAGTTCTGGATTATTTTGTTTAAACTATGCTATTCCGGTAGTTTTAGCATCTTTAATTTGAGACTAAGTACCAGACCACTCTCTCGCACGCTAATCACGTTTAGAACCATCATAATCCCATACCCATTCTCCAGTAACAGGATCAGTAAATCCCATTGCTCTTGTTGCTGCTACATAATCTTGAGCTCCAGTACTTAAACCTCCATAAATATATTTTTCAGTATAAGTACCATTAGCAATTCTATCAGCATAATCCTATGCAGATATATCTCCTGTAAAGCTAATCTATCTACCATTTTTATCTCGACCAAATAATTTTCCTTCAAATAATTCTGGATTCTAATCAATAAAGCTAATTAATGATTCTAAAGAACCTCCCATGGCAGTAAACATATCTGTTAAATCTTCAAAATCATAAGCCCCATTTTTAAAAGCACCACGAGCTTCTGCTAATGCCTAAAAACCAGCAGCATCCACAGTATATTGCTATCCACCAACTTGATTTTGTCGATTGATAATAGCTTCAGCATTTAAATTTCCAGCATTCTTCCAAAATTCCTAATCATAAAATGCTATTTGATTTCCTCTTGCAGCATATTGAGCTTTAAAATTATCTAAACTTATATTTGGACCAAATCCTAAAGATTCTAGATAAGGTTTATTTTCTTTATATAAAAGTTCTAACTCATGCTCAGAAAGCATTGTACCATTTTCAGTTCGTTTCCAATATCCTGCTTCATCTTCATTAAAACCTGCTAAATGTTTAAATCCTTTTTCATCTGTTTTATAATCTACAAATTCGTAACCAAAAGCCTAGTGTAATGCCATATTAGCATTAGCTTTATTAATATTACCACTAGTACCACCACTAGACATAATCTAAGCAACCGCAAGCTAAGCCTAATTTTTAGCATCTTCTTCATTTAAACCGCTATCTTTAAATATCTATGTAAAATTAGCTAATAATTGATCGGAAGTTAAATCTGCTAATAATTGGAAATTACCTTGAGCATCCATTTCAAACCCAAGTTCTTTCCATTTATCTAAATTCATTCCACCTTTAATATTAGTATTAATTAAATCATAATAATATCCAAATATATCTTTTGGTCCGCCAGCTCCTTTACCTTTGCGATTGACCATATCATCTAAGAAACCAGTAAAGTAAGTAGGTAATGAAGACCACATTTCTTTAAAACTTTTACCTTCTAAATTAGCTTTAGCGTAAGCTTCTTTAACATCAGTACCACCAATTAATTTTACAATATTTTGCATTGCTTCAGAATTAAAGCCCCAACCAGCTTTTTCAATCTAATAAGCTGCTTTACCTAATTCTTGATAATAAGTAATAAAATCAGTACCCATAGTACCTAAATTTAAATCTTTTATTACTTGAGAAGCTTCCCCATATACCGTTTCTCCACTTTTTGCTGTACTTAAACTAGATAATAATGTGCTAGAAACTTCTCCTGAAACTAAATCACCACGCATTATTCCAGTTAAAACTGTCGCTAATCCGGCAGCATTAACATTTAATTCTTCACCTGCATTACTAGCTGTAGTTAACCATTTTGCTAATTCTTCTGATTTAGCAGACATCTAAATAATACTATTAGTAGTAACTTCACCTAAAGATTCAAATTCACTTTGTAAATTACTTAATACATCCTAAAAACCAGAAGATTTATATAATAAATTAAAGAATCCTTTTTCTTCACCGATCTATTTTATCTATTCAGAAAATAACTATTTTGCATATTGTGCTTTTGCATCAGTTGCTTTAAAACGAAGATATTGGCTATTCTAATATATAGAATTTAAATCAGTTCCAAAATTAAAGTCTTTTAATGCTTGTACTAAATCAGTACTTAAAACACTGGTATCGAACCCGTTTTTTGCTCTATCTTCTCTATCTTGTAATATTAATCCTTGTACATGAGTCTACATTCCTTTACTAACATTGCCAGCATTAATAATTGAATCATATACAGTTTGAGCTGCAGATAATGTTAATCCTTCAGTAAGCCCTTTTGTAATTTCATTAACATTAAATTTATCATCTTCAATATCAAAAGGAGTTTTATCAATTTCTCCATATGATCTATATACTGCTTCACTTAACTAATCCTATAAATGCTACCATGTCTACTCTGTTGCAGTTATTAATGATGCACGTAATTCATCTGGTATTTTAAGTTCTTCTTCATTTTTAAGTCTTGCTAATGCTTCATCTTTTGTTAAATTAGAAATATTAGGAATATTTGCTTTTTGCAACTATTGCTAATATTCTCTAATACTAGTAAAATTTAATCCAGAAAGTAAAGATTCTGCTCCTCGTAATTTAGATGATGAAATACCATTTAATAATGCTTCATTTAAAATACCTTCCATTACTTTAGTAGTAATTTCATCATCAGATAAATTCTCAGGAGTTTCTCCATACAATTTTTCATACCATTCAGTAGGGGTGAAATCTCCATCATTAAAGAAAGTTTTTATACTTTCTCGATTTACCATTTTCATTAAAGAAGTAGCATTATTACTTTGTAATAGTTCATTTGATAATAATGTTGCAATTAAACTTTTATTTGTAATATTTCCTACCCCAGATAAAGTAACTCCAACTAATCCATGTACTGCTGCTTCATTTTGAGCTTGACGCTAAGAAATATAATTAGCATTAAATAAAGCATTAACATCTTCTGCAGTCTATAAATTATCAGCAACAACTAATTTACCTATTTTAGTAGCTAATGCTGATTCTGATGATACTCCTAATATATCATACATTTGTTTAGTATCAAACTAAGCCCCTGCAAATATTTCATTGCCAGCTCCCATATAACCGCCATTTAAATAATTTGCAATCCATGACTAAGCATCTGCTGTTAATTGTCCATTTTCAGTAAATATATTAGATCCAAAAGCCTACCCTAATCCACCATATATATCATTAACAATATCAGAAATACTAATTTTTGTAGTATTTGCTGAACTTAAATTAGTTAATAAATTTTTATCTATATAAGTATCTAAATATCCAGACTATAATAATTTAGAATTTGCTTCAATAGAAGTATCTAAAATCTATTTAGCATAAGCAATCTACTATTTTCCAACACTTGTAGAAATCATTTCTTGTCGAGCAGATTCTAAAGTATTTTCCATTACTCCTGGTAAGAAATTAATAGCTCCCTATTCATTATAAGTATAATCACGACCATATATTAAATCGTGATTTTCAATAATGCTAGTAGCAGCATCATTTGCTTGTAATAATGCTAAAGTAAATTCTTCTGTCCCTTGACGTAAATTAGATAAATTAGTTAATAAATTATTATGTCCTGTTGCATTAGTAACTAGATTTTCATATGCAGATTTTGCATCACTAGCTAATTGAGTTGAAGTAGCTAAAGCAGTATTATAATTTTCTATAGCTCCAGTAATACTAGTTTTATGTAAATCTTTATATACTGCTGTACCTAACATTGCAGCACCTGCAGCTAAAACTCCATACAAACCAAGTTGACCCACTGTCATAGATGTAGTTTTACCAAATACTGTAATAGCATCGCCCATATGCTATCCAAAATCTTTAATTCTTGGAGCTAACATTCCAATTGACATAGCAACTGATCCCATCGCTCCAATTTTCTAAGTAGCAGTAGCATTTTCATCGCTAAATGTTTTTACAGCATTAACAGAACTAGTAACAGTATTTGCTAAAGCAGATAAACCACCCGCTACCGTGGTTACAGCACCAGACATAGCCATTAATTTAGGTGCTGTTTCTCCAGCAATATTATCCATAATGGCTTTTTGCTATTCAGCTGTTAATCCTGCAGATTTAAATAATTCTATACGTTCTGTTTGACTTAAACCTTTAGCTGTTAAAGCTTCAGAAACTTTTCCTATAATATCTTGCCCTTCATTTTTTTCAAAACCTAGTGCAGTACGTATTTCATTTTCTAAATTTAATTTAATTGTTTCTGATGATGAAATTCCGCTTGCTGTTCTTTCAGCCATTCTAGAAATAAATCCATCAATTTTAGTATCATTAAATAAACTTTGTAAATCTGTTTCTGATAATTTCTCAATTGATCCTCCCATAGCGGTTAATTGTTTATCAAAAATACTTAAACCAGGAACTACAGTATCTAAGTTCTAACCTGTGCGTTTAGCTTCAGAAGCTAAAGCTGCTAAAGAAGATGCTGCTTGTTTCATATCTCCAATTGAAGATAACCCAAAAGTGCCTTCCTATTTAGAATATAAAGGTAATAATTCTTTTACTGCTGTCTCTCTACCAATTGCAGTTTCATATGCTTTTATATATGGCTAAATATTATCTTTTACTGTAAAAGCACTAGTATTCAAATATGCTTGATATCTTTTTTCAATATTTGGATCAGTCCTTAATAATTGTCCTGCTGCTTGGATATCTTTTTGACTGGCTTTTCCCCATTGTCCTGTCTCTCGTAAACCAGTTACCAATTGCATTAAACGTCCTTTTTCAGCATTCTCTCCAGTAAATTCTTGTGCTAATTCCTAACGTCTCTAATTAATAGCATAATTAACACCAGTTAAAGCTTTACTATAATCTTGATTATAATTTATTTTATTTGTTTCTACTCGTTCTGCCTATTGTAATATCGCTTGTTCTTGAGCAGCCATATTATTAAATAACATTTGATATACAGGCTATTGTAAAGTTGAAATTTTTCCCTACTAGACAGCAGACTCATATGATAATTGACGAGTATTAAAAGCCTAATTATATGCATGAGTTAAATTATTTACAGAATCATACTATGAAAAACGAATATCTTTAGTTACAGCGTTCATAGCTTCTTCTCGTAAATTCATTAACTACTCTTTTCCAGATGGAGTTAATCCATAAATAGTTGAACCAATATTAGCTAATCCCTATGAAATTTGTGGTTTAAAAAATTGTGTAGCTACGTTAGCGATAGATAACATAGTTCCTCTAAAGCCACCTAAAGAATTAGTCATATCACCAACGACGTCTAATACATAGCCAAATCCATTTGTTAATCCTTTAAAAAATTTATCATCTAATAAATTTTTATAAATAGTTTCTGCGGCAGACTATACATGCTTAGATGCGGCTGCCCAAGATTCTGCATATATATCAGCCTAATTCTATAAAGTACCCTAAGCAGTTTGAGCTGTTTTTAAATTTTCCTAAAATGTATCCCAATTATCCATTAAAGATAAAAGGGTATTATAGTTACGTGCGCCACCAAGAGTCTAACCTAAAGCGACTTTTTCATCTTGAGCTAATAATTTCCATTTTGAACCTAATTCGTTTAAAATAGTATCCATATCTTTTAAATCACCATTGGCTTTTTTAATATTAACACCAACAGTCATTAAAGCCTATGAATATTTATTTAAAGTTGTTCCATCGTCAAGTGTTTCACCAAGTTTTAAACCTTGTAAACGAGAAAATAATGTTTTAAAAGCAGTACCAACTGCATCTGCGCTTTGACGAGTCTCTGCTACAACAGTTGATAAAGCAGTAGTTGCATATTCATAACTTAATCCAGTTGTTTTAGCAATTGAACTAAATTTAGATAAGCCTTTTGCAATTTCTTCACTACTAGATGCAGTGCTAGCACCTAATGCAGTAATTACATCTGCATAATATTCTAATGACTTACTACCATCATAAAAGTTATTCCAAATAGCAGTTAACTAGTCAGATGCTGTTTTAGCACTTTGTCCAGCTACATTTGCAAGTTTAATAGTAGTACGAGTTCGTTCTTCTACCTATTTATTTGATAAACCCTATTGATAATAAATTAAAGAAGCTTTTGCATATTCATTAGTAGTAGTATTTAATTCTTTTGCAGCTTTATTAGCTTCAGCTGCAAAACGGCTCATTTGATTAGCACTTTGCCCAGTAACAATCTAAATACTATTTAATGATTTATCTAATGCTTTCACATAACTCATGGCTTGTGAAGCTGTATTTACAATTCCATGAATGGCCATAGAAGTAGCTTGCCAACGTAAAGTATTTCCTAATGTAGTCCATAATACCTATGCAGCTTTACCAGTGCGTAATAAAGGAGTTTCTGCAGTAGCAATAGAACGAGCTAATGAATTAAAAGCTTGATTTCCTTCTAATCCTAATGCTGATAATTGATCACGGTATTTACCTATACTCATTCCACTAGCAATCAACTAATCATTAAATTTACTTAAATTTAGATTACCAGTTAATGGATTAACAGCTTCTGCTAA
>JAEEGL015111354.1_pt1 | contig 11740 bp, 7 predicted proteins | sample 9134231 | NCBI WGS metagenome assembly JAEEGL01 (sample SAMN16246548, study PRJNA631951) | gut metagenome | biome: gut microbiome; feature: rumen; material: fiber-attached | host: Bos | place: Iran: Karaj | collected 2018-10
AGATATTCGCCTGCGGTACGCCGCTTATGTGGGGTGTCATAGGTTTTCTGCGGCTGGAGAAAGGTGGCAGACTGCATGGCGTGGGACTAGGCCTGCATGAATACGGTGACGCCCATTTCCATTCGGCGGAACCAGCGAAGAAGAACGAATGGAACAAGGTTGAGATAGTCTCCGACGTCGACACGATCGAACTCTTCCTCAACGGAAAGGGATCCGGGCGCAAGAAACTCGTACAGCCGGGCCGTTGCAACTGCAATTGCTGGTTTGGCGGACGCAAGGGATGCCTGTACAAGGGTTCCATACGCAACGTGCGGGTAGAACACGGCAATGTGAAGTGAGAAAGGCGAAGTGACATGAAAAAGGCATTGATTTTCGCAGCGGTCCTGCTTTCGATGCAAGGGTGGTGCGTCGAAGGACCAGTCGCCACGTCGCGACGAAGGCTCGCCCCGCGAACGCTCGTATTCGCCGAGACGATCACGCACTACGGCGTTTTCCAGAATTACCTGCACTACTGGATAGACAGGCCGCTCTTCTGGGATCGTTCGATGCGACACGCTCCCGGCAAGTTCTGTTTCGACACGTTCGACAGCTTCCGCATAACAAGGCGTGAGGCCCGCAAGTATGGACTTGACGGACTTGGCGTGTTCGGCAACTACGGCAGCCGTCTAGGGAGTTTCAAGAATTTCTGTTCATGGAATGAACGTGCGGGGCAGGATGCTTTCATGATATGCCCGATGGCGCTCTTTTCCGAAAGCGGCATCAACTACGTGCCGGATCCGAAGGATTTTTCATCGTTGATTCTGGCCGCCCAGGCGTCGGGATGCTGCCCAAAGATCGATGGCAGGCATCTGATCGCCAGCTACAACGCCAGAATGCTCAAGCCGGAAGCGCGAAGGAAGCTGAATGAAGGAATCCGTGCGGCCGTCGGCAACGACCGCTACCTGCTCATGGGCGACCTCGAAAACAGGGGACTTCAGCGTCTCCAGAAGGCGTTTCGCGATAACGGGCGCCTCTCAGAACAGGAGATGAAAGATTGCGTCACGCTCGTCCGCGAGGCTCTTGACGTCTCGGACGGGCTCCATCTTCGCTTTGGCGAATATGTGCGTCCGGCGGATGGCCCTTACACATCGTATATCGACACCTCCTTCATGGACAAATGCCTGAAGCCCGTGCTGCTCGATCTTTATGCCAGGCCCGAATATTCCGGAAAGATCCTTGGAATGTACATCATACAGGGTTACATAAACCATCTAAGCGGAATGAACCACGGCGAGTTCGGCACGGCGACTCTCAGACGGATGATGGACAGCGCCCTTGCCCTCGACCCGGATTACCTCATGCTCTTCGAATGGAACGAACAGAACGAGAATACGATGTTCCAGCCCACCGTGTACAACGGTCAGTCCATCGGACGCATAATCCGCTGGTATATGGATCGTCTGCGGGGCGGGAAACCTGCGCCGTACGAGGGCGACGATCCCGGCGTGCCGAATATCGTATTGTCGCATCGTGTCGTATGCAAGCCGGGCGAGAAGCTTGAATTCGAGATACTCGGCATACCGTCCGGCGAGAAGACCGCGTACCATGACGTGCAGCTCTCCCTGCTGTCGGCGGACGGCACGTCGCTGGCCGGTTTTCCGCAGACAAGGCTTTCCACGACAGCCCTGGATGCGGTCGTATTCGACATTCCGGCGGAATCGCTGCCGGTGGGAACTTCCGTCACGCCCCGTCTTACGGTGGACGGCGTGACGTACGAAGGGTTCCATCCGCTTCGAGTCGATGCGACGATCTGCCGCAACTTCAAGTGCGTTCGCCAAAGTCTGCGCGACCTGCCAAAGATGTCCAGACGTGAATTTTCCGTAGAGCATACCGCCCCCGGCGAATATTCCTTCACCGTGGATGTCGCCGCAGGCGAACCGCTTTCAAGTCTTGAGGTCGTATGCGACGAGGACGAGGTCGCCGCGTTCGATCCTTCCGGGGAATACGACCGCGCGAAATACGACATCCTGTACATGTCCATCACCACCGCCCCGCGCAAGGGCGGCAGAGGTCCGATTGAAATTCGATTCAAGGGCGCGCCAGGGGCGACGATCCGCCAGGACTGGAAGGCGAACATCGATCCTGGCGCCGTGGTGCCGGTAAAGGGCCAACCAGACACGTATCGCATCAGGACGTACTGGTGGGCGGCCGAGGTCGGCTATTTCCTGTCCCTGCCCAAGGACATGGACGCCTCCGCCGAGATGGAGATAACTGCGGATGCCTCGCTGGGGGGCGGGAAGGTGTCCATACCTTTGCGTACCGTGCTGTCCGCCGGGGCGTATGGCGCCGTCCTCTCGCCGGAACGCGGTTTTCGGGTCGACGTCGAGCGTTTCGATGCGTTGTGCGACCTGCCGCCTCCGCTAGGCGTGAACGATATCGCGTGGAAGGGGAAGGTCCGCACGGGTGCGGCGTGCCCCAATTTCCATCTGCGTGCGGTCACGAAGGCCGGACATGTGTGGCGGTCGCGCGTCGTGGTTCCGTCCAGACCATTCGGCGCGACAGAACGGCGTAACGTGTTCAGCGAGACGACGAAAGGCGTGAAACCGGTTGAAGTGCCGATGTCGCTTGTGCCTGATATCGACTACGAGTTCACCCCGGAGACCGGCGCGATGCTGATGCCGCGCTGCGGCGACACCCGCTTCGCCGCCACGCTGGGTGGCGGGACGGTGTATTCGGGTGCGTTCGGCAACGAACGCGTGTACAAGGACATGCCCGCGGATCGCGACAGCATGCCGGCGTGGGTGCGTGACGGCGAGGCGTGGACGCTCCGGTTCGACGGAACAAACGATTACATGCACCTGCCCATAGAATTCTTCCCGCTGGGGCAGTTCGATCTGCGCATGACGTTCCGTCCAGAGGGTTGCGACGTGAACCGCACGCTGTTCCGCCATGCAGGGTTGTGGCGCGGATCGCTGCAGCTTTTTCTAGTGAAGAAGCGTCTCTATGCGATGTGGGCGGCCAGGGAGCTGGGCGACCCGAAGAATTCGACGGGACGCTTCGACACGGGGCTTGATGTCGTGGAAGGGGAGTGGAACGATCTTGAGGTGACCTACGATTTCCGCAAGCTCACGTTCAGGCTGGGGGGGCGCGAGAAGTCGTTCCCCTACGACAGACGTGCCTACGTGTTCCGTCCGTCTGTCTTCGGCGGGCACAACGTCACCGCCGACATCGCGCCGCGCGGGCCGCTCCACTTCTTCAAAGGCGACCTGCGCAAGTTGAAGATACGGCATTAGATGTGCTTCCAATGGAAGGGGGCATATGGTATAATCTTTCTGCCATCACAAGGAGGTATAGACATGGCTCGACTGACGGAAATCGCGTGGGAAGAATTCGAACAACTGCCGCTTGAGGCGAAACGCCCATATTTGGCCAACTACAATCTGCCGGATACGCCTTACCATACTCTCTTCGCGCAGCAGTTCGACAAGCCGCTGCTCGAGCGTCTGGCCGCCCTTGCGAACCGCATCCGTTTCATGGCCAAGACGAAGGAAGGCGCGCTCTACCTGAAATCCCTCCTGCCGCACAAGCGCGCGATGCTGTACTTCTCCCAGCCCAGTTCGCGTACGTTCCTGTCGCACCTCGCGGCGTGCCAGATACTGGGCCTCACGACCGGCAGCGTGCGCGATGCCGCGACTTCGTCCGAATTCAAGGGCGAATCGCATGAAGATTCGATACGGACGTTCTCGAGCTACTTCGACATGATCATAATGCGCACGCCCGAAAAGGGGCTCGCGGAACACATGGCGTGGGAACTTTCCAACTCGTCGCGTCCGATTCCGATCCTCAATGCGGGTTCGGGCAAGGACCAGCATCCCACGCAGGCGCTGCTCGACATCTACACGCTTCTTCGCTCGTTCGAGATGAAAGGCGGGCTCAGGAACCGCACCGTGACGTTCTGCGGCGATCTCCTGCGCGGGCGCACCGTGCGTTCACTTTCGTATCTGCTCACCAATTTCGAGAACATACGCCAGGTTTTCGTGGCGCCCAGGGAGCTGCAGGTGCCGGAGGACGTGCTCGCGATCCTCAAGGAGAAGGGCGTCTCCTACGCGCTTTCGGACAATCTCCGCGAAGCCGTGTCGCTTTCCGACGCCGTGTACATGACGCGTATCCAGGACGAGTGGGACCTGTCGAAGGGCGACTCGGCCCGCATCGACACTTCGCACTTCAAGTTCGGCGCGGAGGAACTGAAACTTCTGCCCAAGGAAGGCGTGATAATGCATCCGCTTCCGCGCCGCGATGAAATCGCGACCTGCTGCGACCACGATCCCCGGGCGATGTACTGGCGGCAGATGCGCAACGGCATGTGGATACGTTCCGCATTGATCGCCATGACCTTCGGTTTCGAACAGCAGATCATGTGCTTCGGGGCATGATCGCCTGTCGTCGCTTCGATTCAAATGGAAAAACCTGAAAACGAAAATCCCCCATGACGGCAGATGACATAAAGAAACTGGCGAGAGAGAAACTCGGACAGAACCATGGCTGGAGGGCCGCAATCTGTGGTAATTTGCTGGCGTTTCTTACCGCCTACGCCATCAATTCGACGACACAGACGATATGCGTCGTAACCGGCATCATTGGAATGATGCAGGGCGCGCAGATGGGCAGCGGCGATCCTGAGGCTGTCATTTCCGCCATGTCAAAGAACCTTTTGCCGCTTTCGGTCGTCGTCATCGTTTCATACTACGTGTCCGCCGTGTTCCGGTATGGCATATCGGCTCTATCCATAGCGGTCATGCGCGGTGGGGCGCGTTTAGGACATGCATTCTCAGGTTTTGGCAAGGGCTGGAGCACACTTTGGTTGATGTTGCTGGCACACTTGTATATTTTCTGCTGGACGCTGCTTTTCATCATCCCGGGCATCTGCGCGGCTTTCTCGTACGCATTGATCTACCTCATCAAGGCGGATCATCCAGATTGGGACAGCAATCGTTGCATAGCGGAATCGAAAAGGCTCATGCAGGGCCATCGCTGGCGCTACTTCTGCCTCATGCTCAGCTTCATAGGATGGTGGCTCCTGGCCTTCATACCCTTTTTCGCCGCTTTATTGGACATGCATATACTCATGCGCGCGTTTTGCATGCTGCATGGACTTATCGCCATGGGGCTCGTGTTTGTTTTCGTAGTTCCGTATATCAACACGGCGCAGGCCGCCTTCTACGAGAATCTTCTGGACCAGGACACCTTGAACAATCAAAACAATCTAAACAATCTCGAACCATGACAGAACTTATAGTAGCACTTGACGTACCAAACCGTGCAGCCGCCGAGGAGAAGATCAGACTTCTCGGCGACGCTGTGGATTTCTACAAGATAGGACTTGAACTCTTCACCGCCGAGGGGCCGGATGTCGTGAAGGCCGTGAAGGGGTTCGGCAAGAAGGTGTTCCTCGACCTCAAGTTCCATGATATCCCCAACACGGCCGCGCAGGCCGTACGTTCGGGCGGACGGCTGGGCGTCGATTTGATGACCATCCACTCCGTAGGCGGAAGCAAGATGATCGCCGCCGCCGCAGAGGCCGCCGCCGAGTTCGGCCCCAATGGTCCGCGCATCCTGGCGGTGACGGTTCTTACTTCGCTTGACCAGTCGGATCTCGCCGATATCGGCGTAATCGGCCGTACCCCCGCCGAACAGGTCGCGGCGATGGCGCGCTTCGCCGTGGATAACGGAGCGCACGGGCTTGTGTGTTCGGCGTTCGACGTCGGCGGCCTTAGCCCGACCCTGCCCACCGGCACGTTGTTCGTGACCCCTGGCGTGCGCCCTGCGGGTTCCGCCGTAGGCGACCAGAAGCGAATCGCCACGCCCGCCACGGCCGTGGCCGGCGGTGCGACGCATCTTGTCGTGGGCCGGCCGATCATGGCCGCAGCGGATCCCGTGGCGGCCGCCCGTGCCATCCGCGCGGAAATGGCGTCATGATAATAGATTTCCACACGCACAATTTTCCGGATGCCATCGCGGGCCGTGCCATAGACGGCATGCTCAAGCTCCTCAATAATTGCGTCGTCCCGGCGGGGAACGGCACGCTCTCGCGGCAGATAGCCGACATGAAGAAGGACGGGATCGACCGGGCGGTGATGTGCCCTGTCGCCACCAAGCCGGAGCAGGCCGACGTCATCGTGCGCCATGCATGCGACATCCGCGATGGAGTCTACGGCGAAGACGCCGCGCGGATGATAATCCCGTTCGCGTCCCTACATCCTTCGGATCCTTGTCTCTTGCGCCACATAGACCAGATACTGAAGGCCGGCCTGCTTGGCGTCAAGATGCATCCGTACTATCAGAAATTCGCGTTGCAGGATCCGCTTGTCACGCCGTTTCTCGCGTCTATCCGCGACGCCGGACTCGTGGTCGTGTGCCATTGCGGACTGGATCTGGGTTTCCCCGGCCATTCGATAGATTGCGGGCCGGCGCAGATCGACGAACTGCTTTCAAACGTTCCGGGCCTCGCGCCGCGTTTCGTCGCCGCGCACCTTGGTGGATTCTCGGGCGCCCCCGCGCATGCCGTCGACAGGCTGCTTGACAGCGGATGCTTCTTCGACACCGCCGTGCTGGAGATGGACCAGCCCAAGGAGGAACCGCGAAGGTTGATGTCCCAATGGCCTGCGGATCGGTTGGTCTTCGGTACCGACTACTATTGGACGCCCCAGCGTCTTGTTGCCGATTGGGTCAGGGAACTGCGTCCCGATCCCGTAGACCGCGAAAAGATATTCCATCTTAACGCCGAACGGCTTCTAGGACATTCATGTCCAACACGTGAATGTCCTTGAGCGATAGAGGAAACCTAAACGCCTATCGCGTCACCTGTTAACGGCCACGCGGAACGGATGAATTACCGGAAGAGCGCGGCGACGGGCAGTTTCCGCGCCTTTATGTCGTCCAGAAAGAGTTTTGCGAACGCCTCTGCCCCCGCCTTGACGGGATGTGTGGTATCCTTCGACGGTTCGCCGTCCTTGCCCTTGACGAGGCCCGTTGAGATGATGAAGAACTTCATGGATTCGGCCTTCCCGACCTTTTCCAGCAGGTCGTGCGTGAGGGTGTTCATGTCCACGACATCCACGTTCAGCTTCTTGCCGAGTGCTATGGCGGCATCGGCGTAGGAACGCAGGTTGATGCCTTGCTTGTCCCGTCCGTCCACGAGCTTTTTCCCTGATGCGTCGAACGTACCGCGCACGATCGATGTCGCGAACATCGGTGTCGCGCCCTTCGCCCGGATTTCGGAGACGAAACGCGTGTAATACTCCTCGTATGTGCCGTTTACGGATGTGAAACGCTTGGTTCGGTAGAACTCGGTGGAATGTTTCTGGTCGTTGTGCCCGAACTGGATGACGACAAAATCGCCCGGGCGGACGAGCGCGATCATCTTTGCCCAGCAGCCGTCCGCGACGAAGCTTTTGGCCGAGGCGCCGCTGCGTGCATGGTTATCCACCTTGTTCCCCGCTTTCATGTGGCGTTCCAGCTCGGTCCCCCAGCTGGCGTATGGCGTGTCCGGCTTGCGCCGGTGATCGTCGAGCGTCGAATCGCCCGCGAAGAACAAGGTTGTTGCGGATGCCGATACGGCACAGCAGGTGGCGGCGAGCAGAAAAAGGTGGCATGCTGTTTTCATGGCGCCCATTATACCATATACCCCATGTCACCTGCCACAGCAAAAAACAAGCTGGGCTGGGGCGGATGGTCAGACGTCATGTTTTCGGCATACAAACGAGGGTAGATTTGCTATAATCTTGCCCATGAAAAGAATACTGACCGTATCCGCCGTTGCCGTCGCGGCCGTCGCCGAGGCGTGCATGACCATCATAGCAGGCAAGAAGGTGTCCGCCACGGGACATGTGCTTGTGGCGCACAACGAGGACGATCCCCAGCCGGCGCTCGTCCGCCATGGAATCGTGCCTGCTCGCGATTGGCCGGAAGGCAGCGTGCTGCCGGCCAAGAAGAGACGCTGCCAGTCCGTGCCGCAGGTCGCGCATACGCTCTCGTTTTTCTGGAGCGAGGTGAAGCTTCCGGAAGGCGATGGCAACGCCGATGCGATGCTTAACGAAAAAGGGGTGTACGTCTGCAGCAATTCAGGCGGCCATTCGCGTGAAGACATGAACGATCCTTCGCTCGTCACGGATGGCGGCGTCAAGTTCAACCTGCGCCGGATCGTGGGCGAGCGTGCCACAAGCGCCCGGGACGGCGCACGCCGCGTGATAGACCTGGTCGCGAAATACGGCTACGCGCCCTCCGCGCGCATATACACGATAGCCGACCGCGACGAGGCCTGGATGGTGCAGGTGATGCATGGCCGCCATGCGGCCGCCGTGCGTTGTCCGGACGACCAGGTGACCATCATGCCCAACCTCTTCACCTTCGGCGACGTGTTCGCCTTGCCGCCCGATGAAGTCATGCTCACGCCGGGACTCAAGGAACATGCCATCGAGAAGGGGTGGTACAGACCCGGTACGCCGTTCGACTTCGCCGCGGTGTTCCAGGGTTCATACCACTACGGCCCGAACGACGAATTCGAGCACCCCAACAACACGGGCCGGTTCCGCCAGGCCCTTCGCATATTGCTTGGCCGCGAATGGACCGAAAAGCGCTTCCCGTTCGCCGTGAAACCGGCCAAGGCGAAACTTTCCGTGGACGATCTCAAGTCTCTCATGAGTTCGCACAACGAACCGCTCGTCAACGGCGTGCACAGGCTTGAGTCGTGGTCCATATGCATGGGCATGACGGTCGAGTCGGCGGTGTGCGAATTCACGGCGGATCCGCGCGACACGATCCTGCATACCGCCCTGGGCGCGGGGTGCCGCAATCCGTATCTGCCGTTGAGGCCGTTCAAGGAGAAGCTTCCGCATTCGATCGACCGTTCCGCAGATGCGGTCGAGCGCCTGGCGACGCACGTGTATGCGGTCCCGGGCTTCGATCTCGGTTTCACGCTGGATCTGATGCGCATACGGTCCGAGTCGCGCGACATACCCGCCTGCAACCGCGCCACGGCGTTCCTGAAGGAATATCTCGAGAAGCGCGGCGTGCATTGCCATGTCGCGCGCACGAAGGAAGGTCGCGATGCGATGTATGCCGCGACGTTCCCCGGCAAGGAACACGACTACGCGTTCGTGACGCACATCGACGTGGTTCCCGGCCGCCCCGACCAGTTCGAACCATTCGTGGACGGCGGCGAGATCTACGGGCGCGGCGCCTGCGACACGAAGGTGAACGCCGCGTTGATCGCGCAGGTGCTGGTGCGTCTAGCGGGCAAGGCGAGCGTTGGCGCGTATTTCGCGACCGACGAAGACGGTTGCGCCGGCGAAGTGCCCACATGCACGATGCTGCGCCGCGAAGGGTTCCGTCCGAAGAAGTTCATAATGGTCGGCGATACTGCAGGCGATGTCACCAACACGTTCTTCATCGCGCAGAAGGGGCATTGGGGCTTTCGCCTGAAGATGCCCGGCAAAGGCGGCCATTCCTCGATACCGTGGGACCTTGACAATCCAGTGGACAAGATGGCGCGCGCATACGTGAAACTGATGGACGCTCTGCCGCAGCCTGCCGAAACTAGCGAGCGCTGGTACAGTTCGCTTTCAGCGACGGTAGTCAAGGCCGGCGACGTAGTCAACCGCATCCCTGACGAAGCGGAGATGACATTCTCATACCGCTATGTCGGACGTGACGATGCGAAGACCCTCGCCAGGCTCGTGCGTGACGTGACGGGGCTCGAACCGATCACGGACTTCAACGTGCCGCCCGTGGTGAACGATCCGGACAACCCCGAGATAACAGGTATCGTCAGGGCGGCGAAGGCGTTCTGGCCGCATCGGGACTTCAAGGTCGAGAAGCTCAACGCCGCGACTGACGCGTTCCAGTTCTCCGACCTTGGCCTGCCGATAGTGATTTACTGCCCTGACGCCCACGGCGCGCACCAGCAGGACGAACACGGTTCGATAGCGTCGGTCTGGGAATACCTTGATTTCCTCACAGGGTACCTCGCCAGAACCGGTGAATGATAGCCATAGGCGTTTCGCGACCCTTGGATGCAATGCGATTCCGGCACGGCTGGCGCTCAGATCAGTGGGCGTGGCCGATGCCGGGCCGGTTGTAGCCGCCCCGGCGGACCCAGCAGCTGCGGCATTCGCACTTGTCGTCACGTCCGCATGTGCCCTGTATGTCGTGGTATGGGATCGGCTTCAGGGACTTGCGGCAAAGGTCGAGGAACGCCGAATATTCCGGTGCGGATTCGCCGCCGATGAGATCGAGCGCCCGGCTGAGCCTTTCGTCGCCCCGGTTTACCAGCGCATCGAATGGTTGTGCGGCGACAGCCGGCCCGAGCTTCGCCTGCAAGGCCTTCCGCAACACCTTTTCGCCGTCAGGGTCTATGTCGCGCGCGTCAGGTCCGTTCCAACCGTATCCGGCCGCAGTCGCGTAGCGCGACACGCCGAAATCCATCCACAATATCAGCTTTTTCCATTCGTCGCCGGTAAGGGCCGAACCGTGTCCGGCCTTCAGCTTTTTCGTTAGGCCGCTCGCGCCGGCGAAGTAGTCGTAGCATTTGGAGTAGTGCGTCTCCTTGTACGAACGTATGTACGCGAGCTGTCCGCGATCCATCAGCGCCAGGACGCCGTCATGGCCGATCAGCGTGAAAGGAGCCTTGTCCGAAAGCCCGTGGCAGGATATGCACTTGCGGTCGAATATGGGCTTGACGGAAAGCGTGAACGAGAAGGGGCCCGTATAGCCTAGATCCACCTCCGGAACGGGATCGTGTACTTTTCCCAGACGTGCCTTTGTATTCGTCTTGGGCGAGGACGGCGCGGCCTGCGACTTGTTTTCGTGGCAACCCACGCAACCCTGTATCTCACCTTTCTGCGCAAAGATGAACGAACGCATTGTCAGTATCGCCATGCCGTTCGTGTCGATCGCCTGCAGCTGGATTGGTTCGCAGGAAGGTATGCGGAACGCCGCCGATCCGTCGTCCTCCACGGGGACCGTCCCCAACGACTCCTTGTAGAGATCGAGGTCGGCGCTCGCGTTGAGCGTGCGGCGCTGGCAGATCGGAAGGTTTATGATCTTGTTGATGCGCAACGCCTTGACGCTTCCCTTGGGCAGGTCCGTGCGCGTGTCGTAGACGTTCTCCACGTAGCACACGCCGGACGTCGGCGCGGATTCCGCAGGAGGCAGGACGCTCGCCAAGACCGGCGGACGCTTGCGTTTCACGACGGGTATCGGATTGAACGTGGAGATTTCAGGATCCTTGTAGATGAGTTCGCGGCCGCCGAGCGTGTCCACGAGCCAGATGCCGTAGGCCGCCTGCGTGGGCCACGTGGCGCCGCTTCCCTTGTGCGGACACCTGGGATGACCGAGCGGAAACGAAAGCGGCTCCTCCGAATACGCGCAGAAGAAAAGCGTGTCGTTGACCGGCATCGGCGAACAGTACGTGCCGCCGAGCTTCCAGCCTTCGCTCTCGGGGAACGGCACTTCGGGCGTGAGGCGGATCACGGGCTTAAGTCCGTCCTCGCCCTGCGCGAGGTCGAGCAGGAAGAGCGAGCCAGACGTAATGTTGTGGTGCGCCGCCGCCGTCGCCACGAGAAGCGACGAACGGGGTATCGTCTTCAGTTCCGTCGCCACGCAGATGTTTTCGGAATAGTTGCCGTAGAGATGCGAAACGCCCGTGCCGTCCGGCCGTATCGCCCACAACGACTGGTGCCATATGGCGTTCCGGTTTATGTAG
>JAEEGL015476576.1_pt1 | contig 11740 bp, 12 predicted proteins | sample 9134231 | NCBI WGS metagenome assembly JAEEGL01 (sample SAMN16246548, study PRJNA631951) | gut metagenome | biome: gut microbiome; feature: rumen; material: fiber-attached | host: Bos | place: Iran: Karaj | collected 2018-10
TATAAATGGAGTTCAATCAATGACTAACTGCCCAATTCCAAGCACAAATAGATATATGGCAGATTACGTAGAAGTGGACTATTCAGTATCAAAAGGAATGTCAAAATATAATTACTTTAATAACTTCAAGGTAGAATATGGTGCAGAAAACGCAATAGAAGTAATACCATCAACTCCGATGAGTGGAAATCAAACAAACACAGGAGGAACATACGCAAACGAATTTACAGCACCAAACCCAGACACAATAAGTGGAAAGGTAAGAGCAAAAGCAGCTCAGGGTGCAGATGAGTATTTACCTAAAGCATATAAATTAAAATTCACAGTAAGTGATACATCAGCACACACAAAAATAACAAGTGCAAAAGACATGAATGTCATCATAAAATATAAGGTTACATATTTAGCTAATGGAGGAACAGGAACAATGACTCCAAGTATCTTCCGTTATAATCAAACAGCAAATCTAAAAGCAAATGCCTTTACAAGGGTAGGTTATGAATACCAAGGATGGTCAAGACAAACAAGTGGTACAATAGAACCAAATTCGAAAGTTAATTATAGCGATGGAAAAACTGATGAGATAAAATTGTTTGCTCAGTGGAAAGCAAAAAGCTATAAAATATCATTGGTTTCATCAAACGCAACAGCAAATGGAACTTCAAGCATAAGCGTAACATATGATTCAACCACTATAAGCCCAAAAATAACAAATCCTAAACGAATATATACAATAACATTTGCAAAAGGAAATGCAACAACAATTTCATCAACAAAAGAAACAAGCAACTGGACTTTTGATGGATGGTATACTTCAGATGGCAAAAAAATAATAGGAAATGATGGAAATCTTGCAAAAAATGTATTAGGTTATACAGATGCAAGCGGAAATTGGAAATATGATGGCAATTTAACATTATATGCACACTGGTCAGGTGGAACAATTACAATACCAACAACAACAAGAACAGGATATACATGTACATTTGGAACAGTAACAAACCCACCAACAGCAAATAAGACATATACAGCAAGTTGTACAGCCAATAATTATACAGTAACATATAACGGTGGAAGCTGTGGAACTCCAAGTAAAGCAAGTATGACAGTAACATATGATAGTAAATATGGAACTCTTGCCACTTCATCAAAAACAGGATATACATTTACTGGATGGTACACAGCAGCAAGTGGTGGAAGCCAAGTAACAGCAAATACTATTGTTAAAACAGCAAATGATCATACTTTGTATGCACACTGTACAGCAAACCAATATACAATTACACTTAATAATCAAAATGCAACAACAAATGGTAGTCCAACAAGTGTAAAAGCAACATATGATTCAGCAACACTAAGTGCATCAATAACGAATCCTAAAAGAGTATATAAAATAACATTTGCAAAAGGAACAGCAGATTCAATATCATCCACCAAAGAAACAAGTACATGGACATTTGATGGATGGTATACAAGTGATGGAAAAGTAGTAATTGATAAGGATGGAAAATTGGTTGCAAAAGCAAACGGCTATACAAATGCAAGTAAGCAATGGGTACACGATGGAAATGTAACGCTATATGCACACTGGTCAGGTGGAACAATAACAGTTCCAACAGCAACAAAAACAGGACATACATGTGGATTTGGAACAGTAACAAATCCACCTACGGCAACAAAAACATATACAGCTAGTTGTACAGCGAATAAATACACAGTTACATTTAATAAAAACACAGGAAAAACCCCAGACCCTGCGACAAAAGAAGTAACTTATGGTCAGAAGTATGGAAAATTAGCAACGACAACGAGAAATGGCTGTGATTTTGACGGTTGGTGGACAAACAAAAACCCAGGAAAAGGAACAAAAATCACAAAAAATTCTATTGTTGATATAACATCAGATATAACATTATATGCACACTGGAAATCTAATTGTGTACTCGGCCATGGAGGAACTAGATGTTATGGCGGTTATTCAGGAAATAAATGTGCATGCGACAGAAATGGTAAAAACTGTGGTGAACATTCACATTGGGAATTGAAAAAAAGTACATCAAGTGATCCAAATCCAAAATCTGTATATAACCCACCGTGTTGTGACGGCTGTGGAAAAAATCATAATGTTTGGACATACATTTGCGTTTGCGATAACGAATGTTCATATCCATAATAGATAACTTAGGGAGGTTTTAAATGGAAATAAGTCTAGAAAAATTTGTTGATTCTTTAGATTTTGAACATTATAACTATTATTATCACGAAACTGGAGAAGGAAAAGCGGCCGAAATACTTGTTGATGGGCTTCTTATTGAAGGGACAAACATATTAGATGTAGATAATATTTTATTTACAACTGTTCGTCCTTTCTTTCAAGAAGATGCCGCTGAAATAAATGATTTAGTTGAAAGTGAAAGAAGTTCTCCTGGAGTACTTAGAGAAGTATCTGAAATGGTAATTTTAGAAGTTGAAAAAGGGATGGAAAAGGATATCGTAGGTCCATCTGGAGTATATGGCTATGAAGGAAGAGTTAGCAGTAAATATATAAAAGGATATATCGATATGGATAGAAAAACATTTATTGTTAACATTTATGCAAATTATTATGATAGATAATAATTTCATAAATATATTATTTAGTAATAAGTGGGGAATCGTAGTTCTATTTAGTTATTTTCTAATCGTTATAATTATAATGAATATATATATTATTTATAAAAAGTTCATAAAAAGGAAATAGTATTAAAACACTTGAAATATATTCCTTCCTTTGATATAATACACTTGCAATTTGAAATTGCAGGTGTAGTACAGCGGTTAGTATGCGACCTTGCCAAGGTTGAGACGGCAGTTCGATTCTGCTCACTTGCTCCAAATAAAAAATAACTCGGTTTTACCGAGTTTTTTATTTTTCATAAATAATATTAACGCACAATTCTTGAATGATTTAAACGATACTTTCTAACTAGCATCTTATAGTTTTCTGAATTTAAAACATCTTTTGTATCAGATGCCAGCATTGGTATTTGAGGATTAGAAAATAAACACTCTGGAGATATTATCATATTTCCACCAATTGAATCTAACATTGAATTTAATACTTTGTAAATAGGTTCTCTATAATGTTTAAATAATAAAGTATGAATAGTATCATTTAATTTAATAAATGAACCATTTTCTCTTTTTTCAAATAATTCTATGGAATTTCTTTTAGCATATAAACACTTACCATTATAATTAAACTTTATAAATGTACTTGATCCATATTCCTCAATATCTATTTTCCATCCCAAAATTAGTCCAACAAGAAATGGATTAATAATATCTAGAGCATAAAGAGTATTAATTATAGAATAACTACTAGTTGTTTCAGTGTTGAGTTCATCACAACAATGTGTTTCACATAATTTTTTAAGATAATCTGGGGGAAAATTATAAAAGATTTCTTTTGTAGGGACCGTGTGCATAAAGGAATTCATAGCTTTGTTTTCCAACCAATCATTATATTCCTCTGGACTTTTAACTCTTTCTATCAAATCTTCAAATTTATGATTACGATATACTCCGTTTCTTTCGTTGTTAATTAATCTGGAAAGATACTCCTTTTGTTCATCTGATAATAGAACAGTATCCCAATTGACATCAAGCAGTCCATCTTTGTCAATGGTAATAATTTTACCTAAATTTAAACCCGCTAGTTTATCAATTTGATACCATACAAATCGATTAATTTCTTTATATTCCCACACGTTTTTGTCAAATTGTTCTTCACATTTTAAATAAAAATCTGCCATTATCTGTTTTCCCCTTAAAAAAGTAATTTATACTTTAGCATTTAAGAGGGGAAAAGTCAATGTAAGCAATAAAAAAAGACTAGTTATCTAGTCTTTTATCTTTGATTAGCGTTTGGAGCACTTACTCTTGCAAAAGCGTTTATCTTCATTTGCTCTATAACTGCAACTTCATCATCAGAAGTAACAGGAGTAAAATCTCCTTTTGATTCTTTTATATATTGAGCAATTACGTATGCATTATGTACCATAGCAATATTTAATGATCCCATGATATCTCTAATTATATGACCATGTTGTTTTTCTAACTTATATAAAGCTAAAACATCATCAAAAGTTGGTCTCCATGAACCTTTTAAAGCTTTTAATAACGCAAATGAATCAGCACCTTTAGATTCGGCATTAGGATCTTTTAAATCTTCTGCTATTAATTGAATAATATAATCAGATGGTAGATCTCTAAGATCAACTCTTTTCCATACATGTCCAACTTGTACCATTACATATGTTGGCCACGCTTTAACAGGTACTCCTTTAGCTACTTGAGCACCAAAATCGTATAAGGCTTGTTCTTGTGCTAATTCTTCAGCTGTTTTTGTATAAATCTTTATCATTTTTTCCTTTCCCCCTTAAACGCATCATATTATAGCATAAAATAAAAAAAAGTCATCATTTTTTTTCATTATCCGACTTTTTCTTTAAAAATAAACTTATAATTCCAATAATAATGATTATTAAACTAACTATTTTGCTGAAAGTAAATAATTGTGTTCCTTCCTGTCTTAAGAAGTCTAGAAATCCTTTAGAAGCCCCACAGAGTATAAAAGATATACCAAGCATCTTTTCATCAAATTTATTTTTTCTTTGCATAATTATTAAATATATAAATATTAATAAAAATACAATAGATTCCACGATTTGAATGGGGAATAAATATACATTATTTGGGGCATTTACAGAATATCTATACATTATTTTAAATATACCATTATATTTGATTCCGTAGCAGCAACCGACAATAAAACATCCAATTTTACCAATACTATACATAAGTGGAAATGATGGAGTAAGCAAGTACATAGTTTCTTTAATATTTTTCTTAAATTGTAAGCAAAATAGCAATATGAATAATGCAGCACCGAAAGCAGCTCCATATGCAGCTAATCCAGTTATAATAAAACTAGTACGTTCTCCAGATAATAAATAGGAAAGTACTTTAGCACCAATAATAATTCCAGCGTTTTCATATAGCAATAAATAAATAACATATTCAAGTTTATAATTATATTTCTTATATTGAGATATAACGATAATTATATTACTAATTAAAGCAAGTAAAATTGCTAATCCATAAAAGGGAAAATTAGAATTAAACATAATTATATTCCTAAATGTTTAACAGTTTATCCACGATAAACGGTAATACTTCTACAAGCACAATTCCAACAGTGAATAATAATATAATAATCGCTTGATTTTTTTTATTTGTTTTTTTATATGAAAAAGATATATTTTTTAATTTATTTAGAGAGTCAATTATTGTTTTAATAACAGCTACAGCAAATAATACACAGATTACTCCAAGATAAATATATATATTTTTAGGATTATCAGTCATATATGGATTATTTATAATATTTAATAATGTAGGAACAGTCATTAATCCAAGCCCAGTCATACCGTGAGAAAATAGAAATATGATGCCAAAACCTGGAATGGAAGTACCAATAAAGAAACCGGCTATAAAGAATATAAATCCAAAATAGTAAAATGGTATACTTTCAACGTCTCCAGTTTTTAAAGGAAGGAGGCCTACTAATAAAATAATTATAATAGAACCAATCAATATAGCCTTACTATTTGAATTATTAATTAATCCCCAGTCGGTTTCTTCTTCCTCAGGTTCTCCATAAGTTGATTTATATATTTTATCATGTATCTCGTTATTGTTTATAATTGTAAAAACACTATTTTCATCATCATTTTTCATTTTCTATTCTCCTTATGATTAAATTATAACATATATATTCTTAATTTGACATTTAACATATAAATGGTAAAATATTTGCAATTAAAGGAGGGGATATAATGCAAGTTAGAGTGACTGGCGACGGTATAGTAGATATTTATGAAATAACTGTACATAATCAATTATATAAACCAGAACTGGATGTACCTCATGTTGAAGAAGAGTCAATCGTTAAAACTAGAGTATTTACTGATGGAAAACTTATTAGTGAATCTTCTGTAATGGAAGAACCAATAATTATGCATTACTTCTCCAATGGTGAAAGGTTATTTAGACCAGTTGACACAAAGAAAACTAAGAGATTACAATTTAAAGATTATTCATTTATAATAACTTATGAACTTGCAAGAGAACCTTTTAAAATTAATGATACCCGTGAAATGTTAACCAATGTTAAAGATATTACCGTATATTTAAAAAATCCTAAAGATAGGAAAGTAAAAAGAAAGGTTAAAGCGGTTATTAGAGAAATATATAGACAAAATAAAAGAATGGCAAAAGAAGAACAATTCTTAACATTGTTCCAGTATGTATTTGCATTTAATTCATACAATAATCCATATAAATTCGATAAACAATCTGAAGATGTTTATATTGTAAGTAAAAATGAGCAAAGATAAATTAAGGTAAAATGAATATTTTACTTTTTTTTATTAAAGTTTTTTTATATAATAATCCTGGTGATTAAATGAAAACAGCACTAGTTCTAGAAGGCGGTGGCTTACGTGGTATATATTCTGCCGGAGTTCTAGATGTTTTATTAGAAAGTAATATTAAAGTTGATGCTATCTTTGGCGTATCTGCTGGAGCATTATATGGCATAAATTATGCATCAAAACAAGAAGGAAGAGTAATTAGATATAATAAAAAATATATTAGGGATAAAAGATTTATGTCTTTTAGAAACCTAATTAAAACTGGCAACTTTTTTGATACTGATTTTTGTTATGATAAATTAGTTAACGAATTAGATGTTTTTGATTATGAGACTTTTAAAAAGTCAGGAATTGATTTTTATGCTGTAGTAACTAATGTTGAAACAGGTAAAGCAGAATATAAATTAATTAAAGATTGTAAAAAAGAAGTGGATTATTTAAGAGCTAGTGGATCATTACCGCTACTATCACAAATCGTAGAAATAGATGGTAAAAAATATCTTGATGGAGCTATTAGCGATAGTATCCCGGTTAAAAAAGCAAGAGAAATGGGATATGAGAAGATAATTGTTATTCAAACAAGAATTAAGAGTTATCGAATGAAAAGTAGAAAAGAGGGTGCTTTAATAAAACTTGTTTACAATCATTATCCGAAGTTTGGCGAAGCTGCTAAAACTCGTAACATAAGATATAATGAAGCCCTTGATTTCATAAAAGAAGAAGTTAAAAACAAAAGAATGTTTTCAATTCAACCAAGTAAATATGTAAAAATTTCTAGATTAGAAAAGAATCCAGAAAAATTACAAGAAATGTATGACTTGGGTTTGGAAGATGCTAAAAACATAATAGATGACTTAAAAGCATATCTAGCTAAAGGAGAATAGAATATGAATGCAACTAAACATAAATTAAAAGATTTTGATCGTAATTATATAATGCAAGGAATGTGTAAGGTGGATTCTTATTATTTAGTATCTTCATATTCAAAAACAAAAAATTCAATTATTAGTATCTTTAATTCTGCATTTACCTTAATTAAAGATGTTGAGTTATATAACAATTCTCACGTTGGAGGAATTTGTTATGATGATATTCATAAAGTTATCTGGGTAAGTGATAAACAAGGTACTGTAAGTGGATATAAAAAAGATGATATCTTTGATAAAAAAAGAATTGAGCCAATTTCCAAGTTTAAAAAAATAAAAGTTGGTAAAGACTTAATTAATTACAAAGGATATGAAGCTGTGTCATATTTAACATATTCAAATAAAAAGATTTATTTAGGTAATTTTACTATTACCAGAAGAGGAGAACTTAGATGCTTTGATATCAATAAAGATGGAAGCATAAACTTGAAAAGTGAAAAAGTAATTTGCAAGAAATTTGATAATTTAGTTCAAGGTATCCAAGTAATTGATGATTACATTCTAATTACTAAATCCTTTGGAGGTATATTACCATCAAGATTAGCTATCTATAGTTTTAGACATAATCGCGTTAAAAAAATGAAAGAAATTGGTTTACCAATTTATATGGCAGAAGCAATTGTTAAGAGTAATGATAAATTGGTAATTATTAGTGAATCTGGAGCAAATTTCTTTAACAATAAAACTTATACTGATTATATCGAAATACCAGTTGACGACATTATAATGTAAAGTTTTATTAAAAATCCATATAAACCCAGCAAGTTTGTTATAATAATAATAGGTGATAATATGGAATATGATAATGATCCTAAAAGCTTAAAAGAAAGAATTCACGAACTAGAAGACCGTGTTGAAAAACTTGAAAAAGCTGAACATAAAAGAAAAGTACAAAAATTTATTGGAACAACTATTAAAATAGCAGTTATTGTTGTTACTGTTATTGCTATGTATAAAACATATCAAATGGTTAATGAAAAAATAATTAAGCCATATAAAGATATGGTTAGTTCAATAAATAATAAATATACAGAAATAACAGATAGTGAGGCCTATAAAAATATTAACGATATTTTAAATAGTGATATATTTAAAGGCAGTGGATCTGAAAACGGAAATAACAACAATAATACAACTAATCAGGATTGGACAAAAATATTTGGCCAATAATTGATTTTATAAAAAAATAAATATATAATTTATATATCATCTTATAAAGAGCAATGGAGGGACTAGCCCAGTGAAGTTGCACCAACCTATTTAATTAGGTGGTAAAGCTAGATCGATAAGATAGCTTTGTTTTCACTCAAGGTTATCTTGGGTGATTTTTTATTGGATGAAGAAAGAAGGTAGGAAAATGATTGAAAAAGTGAATCCGCAGCATCCGGACAAGATTGCAGATAGAATTGCAGGTGCCCTAGTAGATTTAGCATATACTAAAGATAAGGACTGTAAGATAGCAGTAGAAATTCTAATAGGACACGGTAATTGTCATATTATATGTGAAACCAATATTACATTAACAAACGAGGAAGTAGATAAGATTGTTAAGAGAATCGCAGGCAATGTAACTTTAGATTTGCAAGTAGTTAGTCAAGATGAACATTTAGCAAATAATCAAGAGGGAGAAGTAAAATGTGGAGATAATGGTATCTTTAAAGGATCTCCATTAACAAAAGAAGAAATAGAACTATCTAAGATAGCTAAATCTATTTATGATACGTATCATACTGATGGAAAATATATTTTAGATGGTGATAAATTAATAATATGTCAAAGTAACGCAAAAGAAGAGGATTTAAGAAGAGTTTATCCAAATGCGATAATTAACCCTCTAGGTTACTGGACTGGTGGTTATAACGTCGATACAGGGGCTGTAAATAGAAAATTAGGATCTGACATGGGACATTCTGTAACAGGTGGTGGATTACATGGAAAAGATTTATCTAAAGCAGATGTATCAATAAATATTTATGCATTTAAAAAGGCTCAAGAAACAGGAAAAGAAGTAAACATTAGTTGTGCTATCGGAGATGCTCTAGTAGATGGTAAACCATATAAAGAAATTGTTGAAGAAGCAAGAAAATATATTGATGATATTGGTGGCTTTGAAAAATTTGCTGAATGGGGATTATATTAATCAGGATTAATCCTGATTTTTTATTTAACTAAAAATATGATATATTAAATATGAGGTTATATTAATAATGATTAAATATTTAATTACAATTAATATTATTACTTTTATTATCTTTGGCTTAGATAAATATTTAGCTATTAAAGAAAAAAGAAGAATAAGTGAAAGAACATTACTTACTTTATCTCTTTTAGGTGGCTGTTATTTAGAATTAATTGCAATGGAATTGTTTAGGCATAAAACAAAAAAACTAATATTTTATATCGTTAACTTAACGTTAATAGTTTTTTATACTATTCTTCTTTATAAGTTTAAAGTGATATAATAATTATGTAAGTATGGAGGATTAAATGGCTATTACTAGTACAATTAAACAAAACAAAAAGAACCCTTTAACTATTGAAGATATAATTGAATTAAGTGGATTAAGTTATGGTGCAATGAACGATAAATATGTATTAGAAAAAAATACTATTGGTAATTACACCATGCTTTATGATAGTAAAAAAATAGGTAGAGGTTTAGAGGTGTTTTTAGACGATAAAAACAATATTAATATAAATATACTATGTCCATCTCCAAAACACGAAATAGACCTTTATTTTGACCTTATAACGCATATATGTGAAAAGGCTGGTACAACTAAGTTTAAATTTAGTGGGAATTCCGCTAAAATAAATAAAATAGATAAATATAAAGAATTGCTTATTAATGCTTACCAAGAATCATTAAGATGGATAAAAGAGCAAATAGATTCTGGTTCATGTAAAACTTATTCATTATTCTGCGCATTAAATCCAATATGTCTTGATGGAGAAATGATTACCAGTATTGGTTATGATTTAGATAAGTTAGAAAAACTTCTAGATAATCTACAAAAGAAAGATTCTGAATATGTAATACCAAGATTCTTTACTAGAAATAATGATAAGACAGCATTAGCTTTATATTATATTCCTGATAATATTAATATAACTGTTCCTCTAAAAGAAGAAGATCCTTTTGTGGAAAATAAATTCTATGATATAGAAATTAAAGTGGATTATTACGTTGAATTTAATGACGAAAATTTTATAAAATTTAATGATTTTATAGATAATGTTAAATTCGTAGATGACTATGATGCTCAAAGAAAAATTGTTTGCTTATCTGAAGATGATATTCAAAAATTAATAGATAAATATGCAATTAATATTTTAAATAATAAAAAGGATACCAAAGCAAAATACTATGGTACTATTTATGATGATGGATATAATCATTCAATAAAGGTAAAAGACAAAAAACTGAAAACTGAAGAAATAAATGGTTATAATCATTTAGCTATTTATTTAAAATGGATGATTGATAATAAATTAGTAACTAAAGAAATAAATGAAAAATATAATAAAAAGAGTTTAAAAGAATTACGTTTAGCAATAGAAAGAGATTCAATCTTTTCGGGTATGCTAAGAAGCTATCATTTTACTAAAAAGGGAAATGATTTTACTAGAGAAATATATGCTGCTCCTAGGAATTCTTACCTATCAGAAGTAGATAGATATGCAGGAAAATATTTCAAAAAAGAAGACCAAACAAAATTCCAAGATGAAACATATTTATTTCTTACATTTGATGAAGAATATTATAATCATATGAAAGAATTTTTAGATGCTATATATCTAAAATTTAAAGAAAAAAATAAAAGAAGTTAAATAAACTTCTTTTTTTTAGATTAATGTTGTATTGTCTTTAGAAATCTTATTAATTGTAGAGAAAGCTTTTCTATACATAAATATAATAAATATTACAAAAACTAATAAATATATTGATTTATTAGTCATTAGACAATAATCATATATTCCATGAAATATTGTAGGAACAATTATACTTAATGCTAAGTTTTTCTTTTTACCTGCAGCATTTAAACGCAATTCTTCATATTTAGCTTTGCCTAGGTAATAACCCATCATAACTCCAAAGAAAGCGTGACCAGGTACTGAAAGAACAGCTCTAATTATTCCAACCCAAACACCACCACTAAAAACATAAATAATATTTTCAAAAGCAGCAAAACCTAATGATACAAAAGCACAATATAGAAGCATATCATATATTTCATCAAATTCTCTATGATTATATGATCCAAAGTAAGCCATAATCCATTTAGATATTTCTTCCATTAAGGCAATTCCAATAAACACTTTAACTAATAAAGGCCA
>JAEEGL016723761.1_pt1 | contig 11740 bp, 11 predicted proteins | sample 9134231 | NCBI WGS metagenome assembly JAEEGL01 (sample SAMN16246548, study PRJNA631951) | gut metagenome | biome: gut microbiome; feature: rumen; material: fiber-attached | host: Bos | place: Iran: Karaj | collected 2018-10
ACACTCGTAGGTCGGTATCCTTATAATTATCGCCTGTAATGTCTTTCATGTTCAGTGCATGTTTTTCGCACTCAACGTAATAGGGATTTTTTTTCATACTGTTTTCAATATTTATAGTTCATCTTCGTGCTCAAATAGTTTATTATGCATGTCTTCAAGCCATCTACTAATTTCTGGGGTTCTCATGTGTATCGAGCAGTTGTCAACGGGTCAGTCAGTGTTGCCATCTAGCCAGACCTTTTGTAATCAGAAACGAAACATTTCCATGAGTTTCATTGGCAAATTTACAAAAAATAATTGAAACAACAATTGTAATTGGTCCAAAAAATCATTTTCATAGCATTTATTCGAGAGATTATGTCAACAATTATGGACAGAATAATCATATTTTATGTGATTTTTGTAATTCAAGGCATTGAAATCGAAATATTTTTGTAAATTTGCATCAAAAATGTGTAATTATGGCTGAAAATATATACGACATCTTTATAAGCTATCGCAGGAAAGGGGGCTTCGAGACGGCTAAACATTTAAATGATTTGCTTATACGTGATGGCTATACTGTAAGTTTTGATATTGACACTTTAAGAGAAGGGCGTTTTGACAATGCATTGTTAAGACGTATTGACCAATGTACAGATTTTATTCTTGTCGTTGATGAACATGCATTTGATAGAACCCTTGACCCAAATTTTGATTCTAAGAAAGACTGGTTGAGAATAGAATTAGCATACGCTTTAAAAATCAAGAAAAATGTAATTCCAATCCTTTTGTCTGAAGTTGAAGACTTTCCGGCAAATTTACCCGAAGACATTTCTGTTGTATCAAAATATCATGGACCCAAATATCAAATAGAATATTTTGATAATTTTTACGAGAAATTAAAGGGGTTCTTACATTGTATTCCTCGTAACCTTAAAAAAAACAACGATAAAGCGACTGTAACTTTTAATTCTGATGTAGATTCCATAATTTATATAGATGGAGAAGAAGTCGCCAAAGTAATCACAAATGGTTTTGCAAAAGCTTCTATCTCATTAGGAGAACATATCTTTCTCTACAAATTAACAAACAATCCGGCAATAACATATTCCGAATCTCAAAAGCTAGATAGCAATAGAAACTATGTGATTGAAATCAAATCGTGGAAATTCAAAACACACAAAATACCAATATGGATAAAAATAGGAATAGGATTTCTTATAACTATGCTTTTTGTTTGGGGAGGTTCTTTGATTTTTAATAATGATAACAAATCAGAAGAAATTGTCATTGGTGATGTTAAACAAATATTAGTTAAAGATACAATACCTCGTTCTGTCATAGATTCTTTAATTTCCAAACCGACACTTGGCAAGATGTCCTATAGGTATACTGGCCCTGTTGACTCTTTTGGCTTGCCTCACGGTAAGGGAACTGCTAAATATCAAGATGACAATGGGATATGTGAGGGATATTTCAATCACGGTGTGTTAGATGGTGAAGATAAAGTTAAGCAAACATTAAGAAATGGGGATGTGTATATGGGAACAATAAAAAGTAATGAATATGATAAAGGGGACTACCTCTGGAAAGATGGTGAGAAATATTCTGGAACTTTCCTAAACGGAAATCCATATACAGGAACCCATTATAATTCAGAAGGTGGAATTGTAGGAGTATATGATAAGGGAAAATACAAAAGAACAAATTAGAAATCTGGGGGATTCCGCAAGAATCCCCCAGATTGTTCTACTCTCACTAATCAATATGAATTTGTGCGTCCTTATCGTTTTTAATTTCAGTCATTCTCATATTGCTCAAAACATAGAAGCCTTTAAGTACTGACAAGAAAGAATTGTAGCGCTCAATAATCTCTGGATTTAACAATCCTTGTTGATATAAGTCTAGTGCCTCTGTCAGTTTTACTTGACCTATTAATTCTACAATTTTAGCTGTTGAAACATCGTCAATTGCCTGCTTTTGTACAATTTCTGCTAATTTTGCCAACTCTACCGTATTTACTCCTTGGTAAACATGTGAATTGGCCTTGCCCATATTTTGAATCATATTCAATGCAGACTGTATACAGGGTTTTTCAAGATTATTGCAATGTTGGTTCCTAAGTACACAATTGGTAATAATTACTTTAAGTTCCTCAGTACTCATTTTGGCTGCAGATTCTATATCAACGATTTTCTCATACATTTCCTTCACACCTTTTGCATAATCTTCAGCATTTTTCTGAAAAGACACAATAACCTTTTCCTCTGTTGTTAGGGTTGCGTTTTCGTAGTTAGTGCTCATTCCAATAATCTCATTAGCTGAAAGTATTATTGAATCTTTTGGAGTGGGAATTGGTTTTTCAAATTTTGCAGTAATCTTAGTTGTTTTTCCTGCGGTGACTTTAACTGATTTAGTATGCGACTCATATCCTTCCAATTCAAATACTATCGTATACGTTCCTGGATTCCTTTTTAATTTTATCGGTGACTTTCCGACAAATTCGCCATCAATAAATATAGAACATCCTAAAGGGTTACTTGTTAACGAAATAGTACCAACGCGTGGTGGAGGGGGAATCACCGGTTTATTAATCTGTGCTTGTATGAGCATGGTTACAAGCATCATCAAAGTAATTAATAAAATCTTTTTCATTTTTCAAATTTTAATTATTGATATTTATTTAATGCAAAGATATAAAAAAATAATTTCACACAATGCCATTTAAACATTTTTTAACATTATAACACTATTGTCTAAGTTATATAGGAAGTTAGGAATTCCCCAAACGTTAACCATATTACTCTTTTATGTCATATTGCTATTCATTATTTCATCTTTCTCAATCATTGCTAACACCTTTGTTCTCGATCTTTTATGCATCTTCACACAGAAGAAGACTAGGATAATAAAACAAATGCTCCCGATGGTAGGATCAACCTGACCACTTAAAGCAAGGGCATCATATACTCCATGGAGTACTACAGGAACAAAAAGGGCACAGAGTGCATTTTTGTAAGAATGTTCAACGAAATAATATAAAGAATAGAAATAGCCCATCAAAATCGCATAAGCATAATGACCTGGGACTGCCAGCAAAGCTCGACCGATGGCGACATACCACCATTCATCTTCACCGAACACATAGAAAACATTCTCAAAAGCAGCAAAGCCTAAACCTATGCTGACTGCATACACAATGCCATCAAAATGCTCGTCAAAATATGGGTTCTTTCGTAATACAAGCCAAAGAGCCAGTAGTTTGAACATCTCTTCCGGCAGTGCAGCCACGAAGAATGCTTCTACTGTAGTGCCTATCAGAGTTGTAGGCTCCTCTAAGCCAAACAACAAGAACTCTATTCCCATTTCCAATAAAGCAACAGGAATACATATCGCGACACCCAACAGAACAGCCTTAACCAACCATGACGTCGGTTCTTTCTGCTTATCTTTCTTCCAGATATAAATCCATAACAGTATGGCAGGAAGAAGGGCAGCTATTAGGACAAGTATAATAGTCATTACATTTTCTTTACTATGTCAAAACCTAATTTCTTAACCAGTTTAATTGTGTTGAAGGCCATGATACGGTCATATTCTTTCTCGCTATCAGGCAACGAGGTATAAGGCACAAGGTCGGGATGCCTTTTGTTTGCATCATCACGGACAGGGCCGTATGTCCAACCGTCCTTCATTCTTGCTTCTGCCCACACGTCGTGAGCATTCTCTGCAATGGCTTCCTGCAGTTCTTCGAGGTCGCCGTCCAAGGGTATCTGATCCACATTGACGGGATGAGGATCGTATTCGTCAATTGACTGAAGCACACGAATCATATAGTTCTGAGACTCCTTCCAAGCCATCTCGAATTGTGGATTGAGAACTGGGAATTGAGAATTGTCTTGCGGGTCATAAATCATAACTGACTCAGAATCCACTGCTGTTACGACAATAGCATGGTTGGGAGAATCTTCTTTGTCTTCAAGCTCTGGATACAGTTTGTCTCTGTCAACCACAACAATAACGTCATTATCAAGAGAAAGTGCCTTGCTGATATCTTCAACAGTGGCATCATACTTTCGTGTCACCATCAAACCGTAATGAGCAAGCAGCTGACCAATAGCATGAAGCGGAGAACCTTCAGGTCTCAACCAATGATTGTTCTGGGCTATTGAAAGCAACTCTTTTTCTTCGAATGAAATGTTTCGCTTGTTAAGAACATACGCATCACACAGCACACTACAAATGTTATTGCCACTCTCTGCTGCCAGTTTCATCATGGGCAAGACTCTCATATCAAATTGTGAATTGAGAATAGAGTATTGAGAATCATTCCCTTCAACCTGAAGAGCGACACCAAGTGTTTCCCGTAATTCAGGGTCGGCCTTCATGGCACTCAGCACTTCAAGCGTTTCTGCCTCATTGGTATTACCTTCCAAATATGCAGCTAACAGTTCGTCGGATATATTTTTTTTATTTGCCATATTCTTTCACATCCTTTAATGCGACTTTAGTCAGTTGAGCCATTGCACGCCATTTGATATTATATAGGTTTGCTGGGGTAACATTCATTTCCTGAGCTAAATTCTCTGGTTTCCATCCTTCAAGCACGAGGCGACGAATGACATATACGTACCTTTTATTGGGCATACTGTCAAACAGACGTTCTATGTCACCTTCAACAGAAACATCCTGACTGTTCGAACTTTCAGCAATCGTCATATTATATGGTGTCTCCTGGCTAGCGTCATCTATCATCTTAGCTCTTCTCTTTATGAAAAAACGAATAGAAAGTACTTTCAGCCATTGATATACTGTACTGCGATACTGAAAGTTACGCAGCTTCTCCGCATCTTTCTCCATAAGATAGATATAAAGCTCGTTTATCATCTCGTCGTAGTCAACCTCATAGCTGAACACCTTTTTCATAACGCTACAGAACAATGGCCGACACTTGACGAAGAAGAACTCCTCCGTCACCCGATTGTCACGTGCAATCAGTCCTTGTATAATCTCTTTATCGGTCATCTTCTTTAACCTTCTCCAGTATCTTTGGTATTGCCAGCATCAAGAAGCTATCGTACTTTCTATTATCAGGATCAATGCGACGAAGATCCTTAAATGAACAAAGGTTACAATGCGAAGGGTCAATATGCTCACATCCCGTTCTATCGACAAAAATCTCAGTAGAATAATCATCGTGGAATTTCTCCAACAACTTGTCTGGTTCTGTCTTCAAAAGCTTTTTATATGCTTTACGTTGTTCGCCCATAAGACTCTCATACCTATTGCGCTCCTTATCATTCATTGGTCTGAATCCAAGAATGAGTTTTTCTACATTCCAACGCGTATGTTCGCTTATAGCAAGTTTTAGGTCTTTATCGCTCCATAAAGAGTTCTCGTCATTATCTTTTGTTACACATTCTTTTATACCTTTTCTTATTGACAGAAATCTGTCTGCGCAAAAAATGTTAGACAATCCATTCTTTACCTCTACTTGATCCTCTATCCATTTATCTGTTACTAACGATTTGGGGGCCTCTCGTAAATGATTATACTGAAACACATTTAATGCATGACTATATCGAGAAAGGTCGTGAATATCTTCATAAGGCAAGTTGTCTATTTCACAACCCAGATTATATACGTTTTCGCATAGCACAGCCATTCTGGTATCAATATCATAAATATCGCTTTCTTTCATTGTACTTAAAACCTTCGACACATCTGCAAAATCCATTGTCATCATTCCCTGTTCTTCAATTCTGACATTAGAAATATTTAAATCAATGTCAATGGGAATAAGATTCTCTGATGGAATTACATCTTTTCCGTCTTTTTTGTAGTGACAGTATTTTAAAAGGTTGTTAAGATATTCCTCCTTCTTTAACTCTTCATCAAGATTATTATTATGGGAAACTATGTTTATGCCAGTACGATTCTTGCTAATAATCGTACCATATTCGTCACATTCCACATAATTGGTATAATGAGCAGCCAAAGCGAGATGACGCACAACCGACAACAACAGTTCTTGATTGTCATTGTCTATTAGCACTACTACGTTTAGTGTTTTCTTTGAAGTAGGGCCTATTTTTATATCTTTCAGTTTCTTAAGAACGTATGCTCGAGCCTGATGCCATCTCTTTATAATTGCTTTATCAAAGTCATCGCCATCTCGGTTCTTGAGATACGCAAAAGGACTCTTCATTAGCATTTCATCTTTCATTATAAATCCTCCTTTCTATATGTCGCTGGATTATTGGTTAAGAATATATTACTATTACTAACATCATATGCAGAAGCCTCTTGGAACAAATGCATATTGAACCAACTTGAAGTCTCAATGATGTGCTCAATAATCTGAGACTGCTGCCACTCAAAGGCAGGCAGGCTACTATCAGTAATGAAGACATAGACCTGCAACGGCATACCGCTTTCTTTTTGTTCCAACCATCTAACCATCAATCGTGGCATTTGGGAAACATGGGAATGGTTCATAAGCCAGTGAAAAAGATACAGCCGATAAACCTTGGCATTTAACATTCCGTTTCTTACTTCATCATCAGTAAGATGCATTTTTATATGTTGTCTCTCCTCTATTGCCTTAATATCTTCTTTTGTCAGGGAACAGAACCAATTGGTATCAAAGATGAATGTCTTTAGCATCCTTCGGCCATAAGTCTTACCCTCCATCATGTTCTGTAAATTCTGAAAATGTTCTGAATGTAACATACTGGTGGGAATAGACGACGTCGTGGTATCCCAATTATAAATGGTGACTGTTGTTAGCGAAACTCGTTTTATTTCCCCATCAACATCGTGCTTTCCAATCTTTATCCAGTCACCTATATGAAGCAGATTGTTTGCTCTTAAATGAATGAAAGCAACTACCCCTTTGATGGTATCCTGAAATATCCAACCCAATAGGGTTCCCGCTATTCCAAGGGCTGCAGCATATTCCGGATGATTTCTGGTGTCAAAAATGATAAGGAAACCAATAATCCAACATCCAATTGAAATCAAGATGGAAATCTGACACCAAGTAATAGCTGTATCTTTTTTTTGTAAACTGAAAATATTAGTCAACGTTCGACAAACACTTATCGCTAATAACACCAAAAGGGTTAATAGAGATAATTGGAACCAGTGATTCTGTACAATATAACAAGGTACATCAATGTCAACGAACTTATTGAAGATCTCTGTCAAGAGAACTCCTGTGTATGGAACAAAACAATCACTAATCCACGTCAGTAACGGGTCAAAAATTGGGGCAAGGATTGTGTAAACTAACCTAACAAAAGGCTTCAAGGCAACTATAAATGGCGCCAAGATTAGTGCAAGTATCCACCATCGTTTGAGAATAGCACCCCATATCTGCTTATGTAGTTTCTCAGATGCCAAATACTTTTTACTCGTTTTTTCAAACATCTTTCTTATCTTCATATTCATCTAAAAACATTTTATTCTATACATCATGCCCAATTCTATCCGACTTTCGTTATAGTCCTTTAATCCACATTGGTGCGAATAACTATAGGTCTGACCAAGATATGAAAGAGACACGCGTAAGTCCTGCGTTTTATCAGGATAATACTCCACCCCACCGAAATAGCTGTAGTGCTTGCGATAATTATTCAACGTAGGGGAATCTTTCACACTCGCCGTTTCATACATTCCTTGAACATATAGATTCCATTGGTCGGCGAACTGCCATTCTGCCTTTGTTACCAACGAATGATAAGCTACTTTCTCAAAATAGCTTTTTCCTTCTGGTAATTGTGCAGAAACTTCTCTCGTAATAACACCCATACGGTCAATATCATCATATTCGTATGAGTAATCTAGATAACATTGGAAACGGCTCAAGTTTAGTTTCTGACCTAAAATCATCTGACGGGAATAGGTCTCTTTTGCCAAAGTGCGAAGTCCCCATGACCAGCGCGTCTGTAGTTTATTTGAAGCAAAAGCACCATTCCAATTGAAAATATAGGCCAGTGGAGCACGTGTGTCAGAATAGCCCTGAGCTGTAATACCAGGAAATGCGGTTTCGAGTTTTTCGTTTCTTGCATTTGAGACTTCAGCAACAAGCTCTTGAGTAGGAACAGGTTTATAGAGAACTACCAAACCAGCTTTAGGGCTGTCGAGATTATCAATCATATCTGAATATTGATAGATATACATCGGATTGGCATCAAACTCATATCCACCCCAGTACTGACACATCTTACCTCCCTGAACTGCCCATTTGTCATTGAACCGGTAACCAACCATCATATAGTCGGTTGCCTTTGCAAAGTTATCTTCGCTGGCAGCAGCGTTTGACTTAGTCAGTCTATGACGAAGCCTATAGTATATATGGTCAGTCAGATTACCCTTTATCTCAAGTCTTAACTGCTTACACTTGAAACCAGTCTTATTGTTCCCGTCAGCAAGTTCTACTCCTGCGCCCGCACTGAAGTTCAGATAGACATTAAATAAATCTTGTTTGCCTTCAAGCTTTAGGACACGGTCAGCTAATGATGCAACGGAGTCATCCGCATCGCCACCCATACCGATATTGCCTCCCTGTGAAAAAGAAGGCAAACTGCATATCAGCAATAGTATCGTTATCAGTCCTTTCAGCTCCATATCAATCATTATTATGCTCCCCCTGACATGTCAAAATCATGGGCATAGAGGTTGCGGTCCCCACATTTCTTACATCTAAGTATGGTTTTGCCGTTAATGGGCATATTGTCTGTTTGTATCAGATTATCACAATTTGCACAACTCAGATAATACTTATCGCATTTTTTACAATAATAGATTTCATCCGACCAACCATCACAATCTTTTCTATAAAAGGAATTACCCGCTAACATGTGTTTGAAGGCATTTCCAGTACTGCCAATCAAGGCATAAGCAGCACCATGCCTTAACGACATTTCCTTGAAATTAGACCATTTTTCCAATGTAGAACCACATCTTTTACATCGTTCCATATCTTTCTTATGATATTCAGGTTAGTCTCAACAATTGTTATTGGCTTTGTTAAGGTGCAAAGATAAACAAATTCTTCTTTTCCTCCAAACATTTTGGAAAAAAAGTTAAAAAAAATAATTAGTGTAAAAAATACAAAAAAAAGGAGAGGGAAATACGAGACTCCCCTACTCTCTCTCCTTCACCCAGTACTCCTGGCCAGAAGCTTTGCGACGTGACTCAAACGGGTAGTCGGGACGACGGAGGATATGACCTAGCTTCTCAAAAGTGCCCTGATCTTCCTTGTAGGCACCCTTGAAGGTTTGTTTCAGGCGGACGGAGATGTCTTTCAGCGACATCCACTTGCCGTCGCAGGCTTCACCTTCCGATGACGACTTGTCGGTGGGTGCCGACACGGGCTTCTGGAACACCGACATCAGCATCTCGCCTAGGCCATTCAGCTTCTGGTACGTCAGGTTGTGACGCATCAGCTGACGCTCCTCGTCCTTCGTCAGCCAGTAACGCTGCTGGTCGCGCTCCACCTCCTGTTTCAGCTGGGCATAGAGCTGCGGGTAGTCGATGGGCGTCTGGAAGTCGATGTCGTTCTCCACGCTGACACAGACGAAGCGGCGGCTTCCGGTCGGATCGGTCAGCGGCATCATCTCGTTCGTGGTGCCGATGAACGAAGCGAAGCGGCGATGGCTCTGGTAGGCCTTGCCGTAGGGCGGACGGTACTTCAGGTCAGCGGTCGAGACGAGGTATTTCAACACTATCTGCTGGCGGCTGGTCATCTTGTCGAACTCATCGAGGTTGATGAGCGCAAACGACGTCAGTCCGAGATTCAGGTCGGCCTCGTTCTTGAAGTTGATCCGGTCGTTGTAGTACTCACGCTGGTCACGGGGCAGCAGGATGCGGCAGAAGCTGGACTTGCCACAGCCCTGACGACCTATCAGCAGCGGCACGAGGGCGTTGCCCGTCAGCTGTCCCTTGCCAAGCCACATGGCCACCATCGAGCGCATCCAGATGTGGAACAGCCAGGGCCAGTCCGCATAGCTGGTCCTGATGCGGCGGGCCAGCCGCTCCACCCTGTCCACACCGTCCCACTTGGGCAGGTGCTCCAGAAAGTCGTTCATCGGGTCGTACAGCTCAATGTCATTCGAGTTGACGTAGCGCTTGATGTCTTTGTCCCAGCAGCGGATGCCCTGCGACAAGGCCTCCATCGTAATGGAGTTGCGCGCCTCCTCCGTCAGGTCCTGGAAGTCGAAGCCGATGGCCGTCCTGCGGCGGAACTCCGCCACGCCGCGCATGATGTTCTTGCGCAGTTCGTAGTTCGACTGCAGGAAGATGTCTATCTTCATGTTCAGCAGCGCCTCGGGCGGGATGTTCTTCAGCGGCTTCGTCAGGTTCTTACGACGGCGGTACTGGCGCAGGTGCTCGTCGTGGTAGGCATTCTCAAACACCTTGTTCAGCAGTTCCTCTTGGCCCCTGAAGTTCCTCCTGACGCGTGACATCCAGACGGCCGTAGCCATCGGGATGCCCGTCTCCACGCAGTAGTCGGCCAGGCGGATGAGCAGCTGGTGCATCCGCTCGTCATCGTCGGCAATGCCCAACACATCGTCGCTGGCCTTCTGCAGGTTATACTCGAAAATCAGGCTCAGCGACTGGTAGCGGTTCTTACCCGGCACTATCTCGTCGGGCTCCATCGTCGTGGGCTGGTAGGGCTGGATGGCCTTCAGCGTCGCCGAGCAGTCAGTATAGAACGGCAGGGCGTCGGGATGCCAGACGATGCCCTCGTCATCGCTGATATAGCACGTGCGCTCCAGCGACGGCTCCAGCTTCTCGATGGTCACGCCCAACTGGGCATTGTAGGCGATGCGTGCCTTCTCGTAGAGGTTCAGGTGAAACTGGCGCACGTCGTCATCGCCCTGCGGCAATGCCTCGCGCCGCTCCTTGTCACGGAGGTCGCTGAACAGCTCGCCGCGACACACTATCTTCACGCTGCGCCCTGTGGCTCCGACGAAGGCTATCAGCGTCTGGGGCATCTGCCCTGCCCCGTTACGGATGGCGGCAGCCTCCTCGTAGCTCGTCAGGTTGTTCACCTCCAGCAGCACCAGACCGGAGTAGCCGAGGTTCACGCGCTGACGGTTGCGGTTGACCCAGGCAGCCGCGAAGCACAGTCGCGGCACTTCCTGTGTGGCGTAGGCGTAGTTCCATGTGCTGCCGTCCTCCAGGCTCTCGCGTCCCACTATCGGATAGAGGTTCTGCAACTCGTATATCTCCTTACGGTATGCCGCCGTACGGATCATGTCAACAACCTGCTCTAAGTCAACGACTTTAAGCGTTTCCTTCTCTCTATAGGTCTTTAATAATGTAATATTCATCATTTACTTTGAACTTTAAGATATAAGCTATATGATTACTCCCAAGGTGAGAGTTCTTCTCACTCATCACCTTCTATTTGCAAAGGTAATAAATTATTTACAATTTTCCAAGAAAATATTTGAAAAAATGGCCAAAACCTACATAAAATTTCTAAGATACTGAAAAACAACAGATTTGACCATGTAGGTTTAAAAATATTGAAATGTCAAACCTACACAAATCGGGGTTAATCAGCCATCCGTTCCGACGATGCGTCTGCTCCGTTCCCAACGAACATTCCCTCCGTGGGAATCCATCGAAAGTCGGCGATATCTACTTGAAAGTCGGCAGCTATCTACTTGAAAGCCGGCAGCTATCTACTTGAAAGTCGGCAGCTATCTACTTGAAAGTCGGCAGCTATCTACTTGAAAGCCGG
>JAEEGL016992350.1_pt1 | contig 11740 bp, 2 predicted proteins | sample 9134231 | NCBI WGS metagenome assembly JAEEGL01 (sample SAMN16246548, study PRJNA631951) | gut metagenome | biome: gut microbiome; feature: rumen; material: fiber-attached | host: Bos | place: Iran: Karaj | collected 2018-10
CGCGCCATACTGCGCCGGACTCACGCCGCTGTTCTTGAGCATAGAGATACGCGCTTGTACCGCGCCGGGTTTGTAGATCTTCTCGTCCAACCCGCGCTCTTTGCATATCGCCTTAATGACCGATTTGCTATCGGTCGTATCATAGATAGTGAAGTCGCGCGTGAAGCCCAACTTATCCGCTTCCGGTCGTAGCAGTTTCGTACACACATGATGGAACGTACCCATCATCAGGTAGCGAGCATCTGCGCCCACGAGTTTCTGGATACGCTCTTTCATCTCGCGCGCTGCTTTGTTGGTGAACGTCAGCGCCATGATACGGCTCGCCGGCACACCCTGCTGCAGCAGGTACGCGATACGATAGGTCAGCACACGCGTCTTACCCGAACCGGCACCCGCTACGATGAGCGATGCCCCTTCGGTATACGTCACCGCCTCCCGTTGCGTGTTATTTAGTTGGTCTAAAAAGTCCATGCTTTACGAATCGGCTGCAAAGATACTGCTTTTTTCCGATATACGCAAATAAAAATAACATTATCAGTATCCACGGCGTATCGCCAATAGGGGTGACCGGAACGACACCTTGCGGCAGGTTTTCATCGTCATCGTCGTCCGGGTCTCCCCACCCGGATGTATTCCGACGTATATTTCCGGGTCTTGCGCCCGGGGTATAGGACATAGAGCCGGTATAGGAAGTCGTACCGACGACGAGCGGCAACGAGGAGGTGGAGCGGAACTGGTACGCGGGACAGGCATCTGCGCTCAACGTAGGCGTGGTGCTCCATGCCGCAGGGTAAGAAGCCCGCGGCATGGCGTTCACCGAGGTGATGCCACATAGCATCCACATGGCGAAGAACCATGCGATGATTTGGAATTTATGCTGCATCATTGTACTCGTTGTCCCAATATAGTATATAATTGCCCGCGGCGCAGGATATATACATGGTTATTCTTAATAAATTTCACTACCTGCTCGTCGTCTTTCGCCTCAGCCGGTTCAAAGTCCGTAGTGACGTCAGAACCGGTCTGCTGTTTATACCCGCGACGACGGATATAATAGCGCACCTCATGGCTCTGCTCCGGCGTTTGGATATCGATATAGATACCGTCGGCGATGGGTCGTTCCGTGCCCGAAATCGTATCATAGAGCACGAGGTAGTCGCTCATCTTGTTCACACCGGTGAACCACAGACGCGTGGTCGGCTCGAAGGGCAGGTCGCTCAGATAGAACGACAGCGGGATATTCACGATCGAGTCACGCAGGTCGATACACAGACCATACTCTCCTTCCGCCGCATAGAGGTTAAACGGCGTAGCGGGCGTCGTATTATTGGTATAGTTATCAATACTGAGGGTCGTGAGCACCGCGTCTTCACCTTCGTATACTGCGTCATGATATCCCTGACCGACGAGCAGTCGACTCAGGCAACGCGGCGAGGCAGCATTGGTTGCCGTGACGGTCATGATCGCCTTCGGATACCTGCTACCGGACATACGTCTGGGAATACCCGGACGTGCCGCTTTCTTGCTCGGCGAGGTGAGGACACGGTTGGTATTGAGCTTCACACTGAGGGTTAGCGCATCCGCTTCGGCATCTTTGAGCGTTATTACCATCGCATGCATCGGCGGCAGATAGCGCTGCTGGTTGGTGATGACATCTGTGGCAGGATTTTCCTCTGCAGCGGACTTACTGATTGTCGTATAATTACTACCCGAGGCCATGTAACCAATCTCTTCTTTGAGGCGCGTATTATCCGCGATTAAACCCCATATATCGATATAACCCATAGTAGGATTACCGAAGACAAAAGATTTGGAGGCTACGCCTTTGGTAAGCCCATAACTCTCCGAAGCCCCTGACGGATGGAAAGCTAATTCGCCGGCATGTCCGTTTCCTAACTCGGGGGAGTTGCGTAAGGTCTGCAAGTTCTGCTCATACAGTTCTTCTACTTTATTGCCGTTGGTATCGTAATAGTAGTAGATATCGTCGTTCTTAGGAAGACGTACGGCTGCTGAATCGTGTGAGGTGGTACGCGCATAGACAGCGAATCCTTGTGCAGGAGGTAAGGACAGGGTCATACCGTTGGTCACTTTCGACCATGCGGCATCCGCTGTGCGTTCTTCAGACTCCGTTTTCGTTTTACGAACGGTGGTCGTACTATAGAGCGAGAGCCAATAGGAAGCATTACCCGTCTTATGCGTACGTCCGGTCGCATCGAACGGACCTACCTCCCAAGGCGAGGTTTCTTCATGCAGGTCGGCATTCGCCATGAAGAGGTCGCCGCTGATCATACCCTTGACAGGCGCGGAGCGGAAGGCCCACTCATTATGCGGCATTGGCATATCGATGATTGCCTCGGTATAGCCCATACGCTGCTGCTGACTCATCGCCGCACCCGGCATGAAGCGGATAGCGTTACAGATATTGTATTTAAAACCTACTTGCTGGATGGAGTCTGCCCATGCGAGCGAAGTGGGATCAGGCAGTTCCGGATAGGGTTTGCCACCTGTTATCTCCGGGATGATGATGGAGGTGGAAGGCAGCGGCGCGAAGCGCGCATTCGCATGAATCTGTTGATTATGTGCGTCGATACCAATCCAGTTACCGGGTTTATTCCATTGGTAACTCGTTTCATCCTGCGGATCCCAACGGAGGTAATTCGGCACGACGGAGAGGGTGAACGGCACGGTACCCACCGGACAACCGCCATCCAAGGTATCCTTACCTGCCCAGGTCTGCATGACGATATCGTATGTATAGCTATAACCCGGCTGCATCTCATAGTTATTGGAAGCCGAAGGACGGAGAGTGATGGAGTCGCCCTTGAGGTAATACGGCGAGACAGGATAACTCTTATCCGGTGTATAGGACAAGAAATGGATTCCTTCGCGGAAATTCGGATCATCCGTTGAACGCAGTTCTACGGTGCGGATTCCCACAAGCTCCATGATTGAGTCCACGCGAAGTTTGATGGCACGGGCCGATGCAGTCACATCTGCCAGCACGATCACCGGTTGGTTCATCTCACTCGGGTCACGATTCAGTCCTCCTACGATAAGCGGAGCCTTTGCAGATTCCGGATTGGGTTTGAGTTTGATGAGTATCGGCAGCGGACATACATCTACGCTCGAGTGTTGCTTGGTGTCCGTACCCGTACCGAGTATCGGGAAGATGACGTACTGTACCGAATCGCCGGAATACACGGTAGCGGTTACTTTCGGTTGATAGAGCGTGAGGAAGCCTTTGTTGACCAGATGCGCGAGCACATCGTACGGATGATCGCTGGTCGTCAGCTTCACGCCCTGCGAATCCTTTACATATTTCATCATATTGCGGTTAACAGCCGCAAGGTTAGGCGCGAACTGGTTGGTATTCTTGAACGAGGGCGGCTCGCAACGCAAGATATCCTTCACAACTGCCACGATATCGCTATACGTATAACCATAGCGTGCGAGCGGCGTGCCCTTCGAGTCGGCGGTATCTCCATAGAGCAACCAATCGTTGATACATGATCCGTTGAGGTTGATAGGCGCGACGCTATCGAGATAGAGCGAACCCTTCACGCGCAGACCTATATCATACGTTGCGTTCGCGCAAAGACCTAACTGCTCCATATCGGGCTTTTCCTCGCCGTTCAACTCCAGCATCATCTGGTTACTTACCTTGAGGTAACTGGTCATACCGCATATACTGCTCAACAACTCTTTGTATGCGGCCGACATATGTACCGTAAAGGTGTCCGCCGGATTCATAAACGCACTATGGACCACATACTTGACGGGACGTATATCGCCCTCGAGGATCTCGTAGATATAGCCTTCCTTGAATACACCATTCGATACATTGAAGGTATCGATCAACTCGTTCATGTTGACGAAGATCGAGTCCGCATGCGTAGGTTCATAGGTCTTTTTCGGAATATAGAGTCGCCCGCATAAGGTATCGGGTTTGGACTCATCCGACTTCGGATGCGTCTCCTGAGCGAGGTATCCATCTTCCATCTTAACGAAACTCGTGACGCGCTCTTTATTCACGCATTTGACAGTATAGTAAACCGTAGAGTCGTTGTATCCCTCGCCGGTGATACCCTGGTAGTCCACACGCAAGATGACATGAGTCGGTTTTTCCTCTTTGTCTTTCTCCTTACAAGCCGTATTAGCTTGGTATGCAATCAACGGCGGCTTGGTAGCGAAGATACACATATCATCAATCACGAAGTCATTTCCGTCCCAGTCGGAAGACACATTATAGATTCGCACGCGGAAATGCTCGTACTCCTTCGATTCATTGAATATAATCGGGAAATAGATCTGATACCACTTTTGGGAAATCTTAAGATCGCCCGTGGTATAGGTCGTGATATCATCCCAATTGGTACCATCGGTCGAAGCCTGCACGGCAAAAGTGAAGTTCGGCTTTGCCTTATTGCCTTGCTTGCTCGGGTTGCCCACATAGCCGGAGAAGAACATCTTCTGTCCCGCGCAAAGGTGGGTAGAGAGCGTGAGCGCAGCTACCTGACCCGACGAGGACATACCGTCGCAGTAGATCATATACCCGTTCTCCGCACCGCCGTGCTGCTGCATGTCGTACCAGTAATCGGTATAGTGGATACGGTTCACCAATCCGTACTCACCCATGTTCGGCAGGTCGGATTGGGAATGCAGACGGTTATGTGGCAGATCCGGTGTCTCGGGGTAGGTATAGCCGTACGAAGCGTCTGCCCAGGGTAGCGGGTGCGGATATATCGTGTAGCTGCTACCGGGTTTGTTATAATCGAAGTTCAAACGCTCGAGCACCTCATAGCGCTGCTCTATCTCATCGTTTGTAATAAGCGCTTTGGTCACGCCGTTTGACGTCGTCTCCTCCAGCGGACCGTATTTCTCCGGCTGATGATAAATAATCTGATACCGGCAGATGTTGAACATATAATCACCGGAGTCGGTCGTAGCCTTCACATTATCCGCATCACTGGAGAAGGTCGACTTCCAACTGCGTGAACGCAAGCAGTAATAAACCGTATCGAACTCCTGTCCGGCGGGAATATTGTTCTTCGCCGCTACTTTCAGGAAGTCATCGGATTCCGTAATAGGGAGCGTGCTCTTCGTGTACTTCTTCGTCTTGGGGTCATAGGTGTACCATTCGCAATCGGCATCATAGCCGGCGCACCAGATCATTGTATCCTGACGCACCCTATTGGCGCTCCAATCACCCCAGTTATCATCACGCATATAGTAACCAAGCAGGGACTCGGAGTGACTCTTTTTCGAGAGGTTCTCGTAGTTATAGCGTTGCTCCGTCGAGAGCAGCAACTGAGTTTTCAGCGGCGCCATCATCACATGATCCTCCATGTAGTTCTCGTTTGCCAGAGGGTACTCACCCGCATCGTTTGTTGTGCGTGCACTTCGATAACCCTGTAGACGCTCCGCCATCTCGGTCCACGGACGTAACTCAAATACCTCGCGTAGCGAGAGGGTCGGTTCGGGAATCGCCTCCATCGTATCCAGACGCGCCGTATCTACCTGGTTCTTCTGCGTCACAGACATCGGCAGTTTATCGTAATAGTTACTGATATCGACGGCATAGGTCACGGTCGGCTTTTCTGCTAATCCAAAGGTCGTAATCGGCGGAGCAACCAATGCGGTCTTGATAGGCGGATTATTACGAACGTCGGAATATTGGCTCGATTTATAATGGAAGACCGTATAGCGTCCCATGGTCACCAGTTTCTTGCCTCCCTTACCATCGTCTACCGAGTCTCCGATAATACGGAATGGGTAGTTATAGTTACCTACGTTACGCGGCGGCGTACGCCAGGACTCATCCGGTATATCGGAATCACCTATCTCTCCTTCGCCTTCGCGGAACCAACGCCACCATCCGAAGAAGTGACTCTCGCGCACCGGCAGTTCCACATTCTGGTCCGGATAGTAATACAGGATACGTTTGTTCTCATGCACCTGTTGCATACCGTCTTCTCCGATCGGATCGCCCGATGCACCGGAGGAGTGCACGAGATGCTGGTTGTTCGCGTATTCATACAAACTTGGTTGCGATACCGTCAAACGTATGTTGATAAATCGAATCTCCTCACTGATAGTCACGATATACGCAATGTAAACATACGCCGTACGCGGCGAACGGATACCGTTCTCGGTACAGGTTACCTCTATACTATGCGTTCCTTTATCGCTGATATGACACCAAGACGGCGTATTACCGAACTCATCCACCAATTGCACCTCGGCGAGGGTTTTGCTACTCAGGTTCATCAGCGAGGTTCTGTCTGTAGTAGTCGCATCCAGCACCGCCACAGCCGTGTTATCCACATCGAGCACATGATGACCGGTACGCTGCTCCGTTCCGAGCACGAAGGTATATGTTGAATCCGGGGATTCCGGGTCGATGGCATTCGGGAAGGTATGGTTATACGCATCGCCGGCTACCGTACATACGAGCGAATCGTAGGCCGCCACATGGTAGGTCTTACGAATCAACGGGATCTTGAGTTCCGCATCGCGTATGGATTTGAAACGGCTCCATTTATCTTTGAACCGGTATGCCGGTGCACCTTCCTTCAAGGAGAGCGTCACATGCAGTGTATCAACGATATTGACGTACTGCCCGCCTATCTTCACGTTCGTCGGACTGGTTGTTGCGCCGGATGTGGAGACGGTCGTAGTAAGCGTCGACTTATTGAGCGTGAAGCTCAGTCCGCTAACCGCAGGGCTTGGGGTGGATCCACCATCAAACGTACGCGCATCGCGGATATAGCGGAAGGTCGTATCCGTCTTCCATTCTTTCTCCTCATCAATCAGATCCGCGATATCATTCTCATTTTCGCGGCAGCAATAAATCACTTTGTTACCCACCAGCATCGAGTATTCCTTGTAGGCCTTATAGCGCGTCTGAATACCTACCGACATATTGGTGTTATATCCGAAGGTCACCGAGTCGCGGCTTGGGTATGTACCATTATTGAGCAGGCTGTACTCTTGCAGCAGATAGCTCCAAGAGAAGACAGATGCATCGGCTTCGTTATTCACCAGCACCAGTTCTGCGCCGCTACCGCCGGTCAAGGTAAACTGCAGCCATTTGGTGCCGTACTGGAGCTTCACTTGCTCCTCTTGGTTGGCATTGTCGTTGGTATAGACATGAACATAATGATAGGTAAACAAGGACGAGTCAGACGGATGAATATCGGCCTTTGAGCCCGTCGCATCGCCAAGCATCTTAATATAGCGATTGATACCATACTCCGCCTTCAGTGACAACTGATTCGCATTGGCCGGATTATACCGGAATCGCCAAGGAGTAATATATTTCGGATCGTCGTTCTCCGCATTGGCAGAACCCTTTACCAATGGCGTTGAGGTACCGTCTTTATAGATTGTCGAGCCATTCTGTTTATATTTACGGAAGATCAGTCCACCGGTGCCGGCCATGATATAATAGCGCTGGTTACCGGCTACAACGGACCAAATCAATTCATCGCCCTGCAACGAGGTCTGCGTCAACGGTACGCGCGCCGAAACCGGATAAGCGACCTCATCAATCGTGACAGACAAAGAGACAACCAAGGTATCATGATTATCTTCTGCCTGGTTCTCGTCTACCGTCGTAAGGGTAACATGCTGGCTGACTGTTGCAGCCTTGTTTATCTTAAAATACGTTCCTGTACAATAGGTAGCATCGCATGATACGCTACCGGAAGTAAAACTACAGTAACTGGCAGCGAGCAACAATTTGTCGTTTATCGTATCAATAGAAACAACTTCTTCGCTCACGAATTTATTATTCACATCCATGAGTTGGCGGGTTGTCACTTTTGTAAGGGTAAAGTTGACTTCTTCGGTAGCGCCTGCCAAGGGGTTGAAACTATAGGAGTCAAACTCCGGCGTCAACACCAGATGGATGGATGGGTCGCCATAGTGGTAAGTCTTGGTGCGCACAATGATGTCGCGGGTGCGAGATGAACCGTCTTCGCTCACCGTCAATCCTACTGCACCTTTTTTCCAGCGTCCGCGGTACTCCTTGATCTTACTGATACCACCATGACTGAGGTTGATACGGAAGGTATCGATCACGTCGATATAACGACCCTCGCCATCTTGTATATTAATCGGACTGGAATTACCGCTGGTGATGGTATGATGCCAGTAGTGCGAGGTGGTTGCATGCGTCACACTGTCGCCCTCCTCTATCGTCGTGGCTACGCGAGAGTCCGGAATGAAATCAAATAACTGCGTCACACGGTAGTCCGGCGACAGATATAAGTTATTCGGGTCATCGATAGTCTTGTCTCGGTTCGCATGGAAATAGATCGTATCATTTCCTACCTTCATCTGCGCCAACAACTGTTTACCGATCAACGCGGACCATACATCCTCCGTCGTCTGCTCGTTCTTATGGTAACCGAACTCAATGGTATCGCGCCAAACATGCGAGGTATCCGGCAGTATGATATAATGCTCATCTACCACGCCCACACCGGAAATCATAAAGTCCGTTCCGGTTCCGTTTGTACCGTCAAACTGATCAGCTGAAGCGTTATACACAATTTTTGGCTTATTGCTATTACTACGTTCTTTCCTCTCAATCACGCCCGATCCATTTCTCTCCAGATAGTGGGTGGAAGCAAGATAGGTATGCTCAATACAAGGGGTAGCCGGCGTCGGCCAGCCTGCCGTAGAAGTAAACAAACCCGCCCAGGTAGAGTTAGCTAGGACCGTATTCGGAGCGGAATAGTACAGACCCAGATACTCTTCTATATTCGGAGAATAATCCTCGTAGAAGACCAACGAATCCACGCCTCCGCGCATGACTTCATGGCGCGGGTCCAACACATATTCCCCGGGGTAGCACTCTGCGCAGACGCCTTCTTTGCCTAAAATATTCCACGAGCTGATATAGTTCGGGTCGTTATTCTCCGCGTTGCGCATACCCTGCCTAACTTCCGTCCAATCAGAGAAGGTGCGAGCACGTGCATAACGAGGTGACAGCAGCTGCGGGTGCGTCAAGAAATAGCGCTTACCGTCCTCTTTGACAAACGAAATAGCTACGTTGATCGTACCAGTATAGGTTGCTTGTGCATAGAGGTCTAAAATACGCTTGCCATCCACTGGGGTCAACGAACTAAGATTCACCGGTTCATTCGGCTGATAGGTGGTTCCCGAACCATCGGGATTAGTAGTCCAACCGATAAAATTATACCCCGCTATCAAACGCGCATCTTGCACGGTCACGATTGGATCACCCTTCACCGCGTGTTGGTCCGGAAGGTCTATGCCGAAGTGACCGTTATTATGGTATCGGATATACATGTTTTCCTCTGCCAGAATAAACTCTATAGCGCCGTTCTCGGCGGTCTGATTGGTATAGATACGCGCCCAACCGGACTTATTGGTTACCGGCTCCGAACTGCCATACACCGGCACCTCCGTACCGACGACATCCACGCTCCAGCCATCAATATCCGCACCCGGATCTGTAGTACTGAATGTAGGTCCGGTATAGGTAGTCGCCTTAATCGTGTAATCCGCCCACTTCGGTAGGATCGTCCACATTTCCTCGCAGGTCCATTCATTCTCTCCGGTTTGCTTCAACGGTACGTTCGTAAAGCCCGAAGGGGTTGTTACTTGCAGGAAATAACCCGCGGGGTCGAATTTTACGTTGAGATTGTCAACTGACGAAGTCGTGTCAGCGATCATCGATCCGTATGCCCCGGCAGGCGCCTTGAAACCGGTCAGATTCTTCAGCGGCAAGTTGCGAATCTTAGTAAACTGCGAGTGCGCACCGTTCGTACCGATGGTCTGACCGGAAGTGACAGCGCGATAGTCGTTTTTATACCCGACATAGAAATACGAACTATCCGGCACGGGCACATTCAGCATACCCGTCTGAACACAATGCTCATCATCCGCCGGATCCATACAGAACAAATGGTCCATCGTATAGATCTTCTGCTTGGCCGTACTATCGGTCATCGTATTCGACTGACGATAACGCAAGGTATTCTGCTCATCGTAGGCAAAGAAATACGAGTCCGGACAACTAACGATCGGGTCGTCGAGAATATAAAGACGGAATACCGTACGGGGCGTATTGGGGTGATTTTTGTCGTTATACGCATACGCCGCCTTACCGGATGGAATTGTTCCCGCTTGCCATGATTTCTCTGTTTTCGTCGTATTGAAGGTCACCAAAGCCACATTGGTATACGTCACCGGACCATTGAAACGCGGACTCTCCATCATGTAAACCTCACGATAGGTCATACCCATGAATCCCGTTCCGGTTCTACCATTGAATCGTCCTTTGGAGTCCTGGTCTGCACGACCGAGTGTTTTTTGGGGGTCGAACGATGTGACGGTCGAGCGGGAGGTGGGAATCACGAATACGACATCGCATGCTTTTACATCGTTGTAATCATCCGCCAGGTCGCCGTAGAACTTATACAGGTCATCATATGGCTTTTCAGTAGGAGCAGTTTTTAAGGTCTTACCGTCATTCCATATGGTATAGGTGATGCCACCTAAGGAATAATCCGCGTCCTTCACCAATCCTGTTACTCCCATCGTATTCACACGCGATAGAGGCGCACCTACCGTCCATATAATCATGTCCGCAGGGGCTGTCGCAGCGGCAGGCTGTGTGAACAGCTTGAGGAAGCGACGCGCATCATACGTGAAATAATCATCACCGGTATAGCGCGAATAATTACCAACAAAGTACTCCCTGTCCGGAGTAGAAGGGTTATTATCATGGTCCACCATTACCGAGATCAAGATCCGGTCACCCTGCTTGAGGTCAACAACCAAACCGCCCGATGTAGGTGTGAATCCGAGTGCATGCACCCGTACGAGCGCACATACAATAAAAAACAATGAAAATATGTACCTTTTCATAACAGACTTCATACCTTTACATGTTACAAACTGCAAAGGTACGCTTTTTTGCGCACATACGCAAGAAAATTTTGTATTTTGCTACATCGATATTGCAGAATACAACAAAAAACGACCATTTCGGCCGTTTTCTGTATAATTCTTTAAAAATCGTTATTTTTTTTATAAACTTTTGATATACTTATCTGCCTCGATGGCGGCTTTAGCGCCGGAACCTGCAGCTACTACCGCCTGACGATAATGCGGATCGGCGCAGTCACCGGCGGCAAAAACACCGGGGAGAGGGGTTACAGGTGACAGGTTACCGGTTACGGGTTGATAGCACTGCGTGCTATTATCGTGGGTGATGATGTAACCCTCGGCATCACGAGCGATGTAATCCTTGAAGAGTTCGGTATTCGGATGGTGACCGATAGCGAGGAAGAAACCGTCAATAGCAATATGACGTTGCTCCTCGTCGGGTTCGCCTTTGCGGTAGATTAAATCGGCACCTTGTACCTTACCTTCACCCGTCAGTTGCAGCGTGTTGTGCTCAAAGAGCACCTCGATCTTCGGATTGTTCAACACTCGCTCTTGCATCACCGCAGACGCGCGAAGATACGGTTTGCGGACAATCATATATACCTTCTCGCATAATCCTGCCAAATAATTCGCCTCTTCGCAAGCCGTGTCACCGCCGCCGACAACCGCCACGGTCTTCTTGCGGTAGAAGAAACCGTCACAGGTAGCACACGCACTCACGCCGCGACCGCGATATGTACGCTCGGACTCGAGACCGAGGTATTTGGCGCTGGCACCGGTGGCGATAATAACTGCATCGGCTTCGTACTCGATCTCA
>JAEEGL017256150.1_pt1 | contig 11740 bp, 6 predicted proteins | sample 9134231 | NCBI WGS metagenome assembly JAEEGL01 (sample SAMN16246548, study PRJNA631951) | gut metagenome | biome: gut microbiome; feature: rumen; material: fiber-attached | host: Bos | place: Iran: Karaj | collected 2018-10
CCTCGATATCCTTCTTCTTAAGGTATCCAAGAAGGCTACGTCTCTGACCTACCATCTTAAGAAGACCTCTTCTTGAGTGGTGATCCTTAGGGTTCTTGTCAAGGTGAGCATTAAGCTCCTTGATTCTCTCTGTAAGGATTGCAACCTGAACCTCAGGTGATCCTGTGTCGCCAGCCTTTCTAGCGAACTTCTCGATAACTTCTGTTTTCTTCTCTTTTGCTATCATCTTTTTCTCCTTTTAATTCTGGGCTGTTACTCGGCCCTCTTTGTAATGAATCCGCCTACTACACAGATATAGGTTGGAGTATCCAATATCCGAGCAAAGGTAGTTTCTGTAACAGTTACTGAAATTTTGTCAGCAACTAATGTATATTAGCATAAATAGTATCTAATGTAAAGTCTAAATGAACAGATCAGTCCTTCTTAGCTTTCTCTTTAGCCTTCTTAGAGCCTCTTCTTACAACTTCCTCAACAGAAATTCCAAGTACGCCAAGAATTGCAACTACAATCCATGGGAAGTGCTTCTGACCTGCATTCTCTACAGAATCTGTAAGTGCAGTATTCTCATCAGCAATTGTAGTCTCTGCATTATCAACATTCTGACCATCAGTAGTCTTAACATCCTCTGAAGGAGTAACTGCTGTCTCAGTTGTCTCTACAGCCTCTACTGTCTCAGCCTTCTCTTCTGCTGCAAGCTTTGTCTCATCCTTCTCCTCAGATGCCTTGTCTGTGCTCTTCTTAGTAGAAGTCTTTGTAGCCTTAGTTGACTTCTTAGTTGTAGCTCTCTTTGCTCCAAGAACCTCTGCTGTCTCAAGAGTTGTAGCTGCAGGCTTCTTACCTGTATTTGTTACAGTAGAGATTACTGTAGCATACTCGCTAGCTGAATCAGAAGACTGGCTCTGTCCATCATTTGAGTTGTTCTCCTGATTTTTTCTAGCTTCTTCCTCAGCTCTTCTTCTGGCTTCTTCGGCCTTTCTGGCAGCTTCAGCTTTAGCATCCAGAGTTTTTTTAGCATCACTGAGTTTAGTCTCAACTACTTTTTTATTCTCTATAGCTGTTTTTACAACGGCCTCTGCATCTCTCTTAGCTTGTTCTAATTTGCCAAGTTCTTCGTTTATTATTGCCTTATTTGCAGCATTGCTTGCCTCAAGCGCCTTGATTGCATTTTGGATATTCACAAGTTTCTGACTTGCAGACTTTACATCCTCTGCGGCTTTCTCCGCCTGTGTAGCCAAGTCATTATATGCATTTACCGCATCAGTGTATTTTGCCCACTCAGTAGTTTTAGCAGTTTCTTTATTAGCAAATGCTGTGTTTGCCGCTGTTAATGCATTTGCAGCATTTTGAGCCTCAGTTGTAGCATTTGTAAGCGCTGTATTTGCATTTGTAGCCTTTTCTGTAGCCAATACAACTGCTGCATTTGCTGCAGCTTTCGCTTTTCCTACTGCTATATTTTTTTCATTAGCCTTTGAAGCTGCATTAGATGCCTTTGCTACTTTATCATCTATAGCTTTCTTAGCTGTTTCAGCTGCCTTCATAGCTTTTTCAACACTATTGTAAGTATCAAGAGCTGCCTTCTCTGCTCTTGTCAATTTACCATAATTTTCATCGTAAGCAGCCTTCTTTGAATCAAAATCGCCCTGAAGCTTTCCAATCTCATTCTGATCAGCATTCTGATTCTTCTTAAGTTCATCAATCTGCTTAGTAAGTTCATCAAGTTCGATCTGAGCCGCCTTAACAGACTTAGTAGCATCATCAAGAGAATTAGAAGCAGCTGTCATTGCTTTTGATGCGTTTGTTGCAGACTCTTCCGCAGCTTTTTTGCTAGCTTCTGCATTTTCCGCTGTAGCATTTGCTAAAGTATTCAGCTTATCGGTCCAGTCCTTTACAGCATTTGCTGCAACTACAGCCTTCTGCGCAGCTGCCTGGTTATTCTTGGCTGCTTCAAGATTGTCCTTTGCTACTTTTTCGCGCTGTTCATTCTCTAAGGTTGCATCAGCAACTAGTTTGTTATAGTCGTTATTGAAATTCCTCTCATCATAATAAGTTACTCTTTTTTCATCACCTTTTACTACTTTCCTCTTTATCAGCCAGCCCTCAGTATCGATGTAAGCATTAGGAAGTTTCACCACTACAATATGATCTGACTTGTGATTGCCAAGGTCTCCCAAAAATTTATGATTTTTATCATATGTATCAAAATCAAAATAATCTGTGTGCCATTCTCCGTTTAAGCTCTTATATGTTGCCTTAAAAACATGGTCATTGCTTTCAATAGCTTTATCCACACTAATAGTGTTTATATCTATACCATTATCTGCAGCACCCATGTACATACAAAATTTTATTAGTTGCTCTGCAACATTAATATTATTCTTGTATGCCTCTCTTTCTTCTAATATAGGCAAATAGTCATCTCGTTTTGCAGCAAATTCATCAATATTTGCCTTATACTTACCATCTACAATCTTCTGAACAGCAGGAAGATTATCAACAGTCTTCTGTGCCTCTGCTACAGCCTGATCAGCATTGCCTTTATTTGTTGCAGCATTAGCTGTTTCTGTAGCAGCCTTAGATGATGCATTTGTTGTTGCTTCTTTCTCTAAAGTAGCCGCTGCCTCTGCCTCTTCTTCAGCATTTTTGGCTTCGCCAGCAACTGTAGATGCAGTAGATGCTGTATCATATGCTTCCTGTGCGGCATCAGCTACTTCCTTGGCATTTATATAGTAGTCAAAAGCAGCCTTTTCTTTTCCGTCAAGTTCAGAATACTTATTGTTATATTCTGTAAGTTTAGCTTCATAATCTGCTTTTACCTTCTCTATAGCTTCAGCATCTTTTGTTTCTGCATTTTCAAGCTCATCAAGTTTTTTCTTGAGATTTTCAAGATTCTCACGTTCCAGTTTTACAGCATTTGACTTTTCATCAAGAGCTTTCTGAGCCTTATCCGCTTCTGCTGTGGCAGCATCAAGAGAAGCTTTGGCAGCATTAAGTTTTTCCTCCTCAGTAATATTAACGTCTAAAGCTGCTGTATTTGCATCTTCAGCAGCTTTCTTAGCTCTTTCCGCCGATGTTTTAGCAGCCTCTGCTATAGCTTTAACCTTATCAGCAAAATCTTTTGCATTCTTGGAAGCTTCAACAGAATCACTTAATGCCTTTTCAACAGCTGTATCAACAGCCTTCTTCTTATTTTCCACTGCAACAAGTGCATTATCTGCCTGGGTCTTAAGAGTATCTGCTGCCTGCTGCGCATCGCTGAGTGCCTTCTTAGCCTTAGAAATATCTGATTCTTCAGAATATACACCTGCAAGAGCTGTATCGTACTCATTCTGCTTTTCCTGAAGCTTTTTTACTGCTGCATCATAGGCCTCATTTTTCTTATTGTATTCAACAAGTGCCTTATCATATTCATCAGAAAGCTCGCTTACCTTCTTAACAGCTTCTTCATACTTTCCATAAACATCTTTGGCCTCTTCAGTAGAATTTATTGAAGATACTGCTCCATTAAGATTTGTAATAACGCCATTTATACTATCCACCTGCTCCTTAACAACGTCTGCAGCATTTGATAATTCTGTAGAAGCAGTATTTGTATCGCTAACAGCTTTTCCAACTTCTATCGCGTCATTTGTAATAGTCTTTGTCTCATTACTAATGTCACTAATATTAGAAGTTGCATTATTAAGATTTGTGTATGACTCATCCAAAGATTTTTTTTCATCATCTTTCAAAACGGAGTCCTTGTTATTTGTTGCATCTGCCTTATCAGAATCAGAAACCCCACTCAATGCTTCCTTAACATTTTTCACATCTGTATTAACATCTTTTACTGAACTGTCAAAAGCATCAGAAGAAGCGATTGGAGTTACAGGTGTTGTTGCAACAACGTTAGAGTCAACAACTTCTGTTGTTTCTTCTCCAGTTGCATTAACAAGTTCTTCTCCTTCTGCTGCAAGTGCTGTTACAGGCTGAAGAGCCATACTTGCACTGATTCCTAATGAGATGGCTTTAATAAGCTGTTTGTTAAGTAAGTTCTTTTTCATAACACTTTTCTTCCCTTTTATTATATTTTTCTACATACATATATAACGATTTTTTCAACGGATATATTTATACAGGATAAGCAATCATAAAGATAATCATATTTGTTGTAATTTTTGTTGTTTGTGATTTTAATTATGATTTAACTAGCGTGCTCATTTACTTGTTGATCTTGTACAGCAAGAAAGAAGCAGGTCCTTGCGAGCCTGCTTCTTTCCTTGTGTGTTCTCATGAGAGAGGTTTATTTGATTGGGATTATATCCTGGTCATCTATCAGCTGACAGATTAGTTTGACTTCTTATTGTTTCTTCTGATAACTTCCTCAGTTGTTATACCAAGTGCTGCGAGGATGAGGAGAAGGAGATATGGGAAACGGCTCTGTTTTTCTACAGGAATGCTTGCGAGAGGAGTTTCCTGATCTGCGATATCAGTAATTGCACTATTTACTGTCTCTTTTTCTGTCTTCTCTTCCTGGGCCTTTGCTACAACTACGCCACCCTCAGAATCTGCTGTGATGTCGCTATTTTCTGCGTCTTCTGTCTTAAGAGCTGCGTTCGTGCCTGCTGCCTTGCTATTAGAAGTTACTGTTTTTGCTGTTTCTGTACTTGATGTTGCAAGGGCTCTGTTGGCTCCAAGAACTGCTGCGCCATCTGCTGCAGCTACTGTAGCTACTGGAGTCTGTGTTGCGTCTGAGCTAGGAGTTGCATCTGCTGTTGTTCCCTGATCAGTTCCTGTGCCAGTAGTTGTGCCTGTTGTTCCCTGGTCGGTTCCTGCTCCTGTCGTGCCCTGCTGGCCATCATTTCCGCCTGTAGGCTGGTTTGCTGCTTCGTTATCAGCTATTTCTTTCTTCTTGTCTTCGAGCTTTTCTTTTGCATCTGCAAGATCTTCATCGGCTTTCTCTTTATCTTTTTCTGCCTGATCGAATTTATTCTTGGCTTCGATGTACTTTTTGTTAAGTTCATCAAGTTCTGCCTTCACATCGTCAGTGCTGATGCCTGTTCCAGCATATGTTGCCATCAGATCAGAAATGCTCTTCTTAAGAGTATCAAGTCTGTTTGCTGCATCCTGAAGTTTAGAATTAGCCTTTGATGCAGCTGTAGAGAGCTTTTCATAGTTATCGAAAACTGCCTTGTATTCTTCTGCGTACTTCTTGGCAAGTGTAAGAGCATCGTCTGCTGCCTGTTTTTCATTCTGAGCGGTTGTTGCTGCATTCTGGGCGTCCTGCAAAGAGTTCTGAGCCTCAGCTCCAGCATTTATGATAGCTGCATTATCTTCTGCCACCTTTGCTGCTGCGTCCTTGGCATCCTGTACGGCCTTCTGAGCATCTTCTCCTGCCTGAATAGTGGATTCGTTATCCTTTCTAGCATTCTTATACTCTTTTCTAGCATCCTGTACAGCTTTCGCGGCTGCATGGTGAATTGCCTGATATTCATTAATATAGCCCTTCTTACTAATGATATAGCCGTTGCCTATTGCGTATCCAGTTTCAGCATTTCTCTCGAATACGCTGATATTGTCATGCCAGAAGTCTGTATCAAAATCAAAGTATCTGTCCTGTCCATCTATAACAACCCTGAAATAATGTGGCAATGCGAAATATTCATGATCATTTGTAAATTCAATTGTTGACCCAGGATTATTGTTCTTAACCCAATACTCAAGCAGCTGCTCAGCTATTACCTGATTTGCTGATGTATTAGTTCTTATGGATGTAGTATTAAGCACCTGTCTTGTATCTTTAACTGTTTTCTCATATGCAATTGCATCATCAAGCTTCTTCTGAGCATCCTGAACTGCCTGTGCTGCGTTCTGGCCAGCGCTTATAGCTGCTGCATTATCTGTCTCTACCTGGCTTGCTGCTGCATTTGCCTGATTTACTGCGCTCTGTGCCTGCTCTGCTGCAGAAATCTTTCCTGTGATTTCTGAAAGAGCCTGTGCTGTCTCTGTTACCTTGGTTGCTGCTTCCTGCGCTGCCTGCTCTTTTCCTTCTACGTCAAGTTCTTTTGCTGCCTCTGCGTTAGCCTTGGCTATATTAAGAGCATCGGTTGCGTCCTTGAGCTCGTTATTTAATTTTGTAGCTTCATCCTGGGCTGCCTTGAGGTTTTCCTCCGCTGTCTTAATGTCACCATCTGCGCTGTTTATAGCATCTGTGTATGCTTTCTGAGCATCGTTGGCCTTATTTAAAGCTGCCTCATAAGATGCCTTCTTGTCGTCGAACTCTTTCTTGGCTTCTTCATAATTCTTGTTAGCCTCTTCTACAACTACCTGAGCCTCTGCGTAAGCTTCATCAGCCTGCTCCTTGGTTGTAGCATTTTCGATCTTCTCGTTTGCCTGAGCTATCTTTTCTGATACGCCATCGTAGGCTGTATCTGCCTTCTGGGCTGCTGCATCTACAGATTCTGTATTCTCAAGCTCTTTTACGGCGTCATTTCTTGTATCCTGAGCATCAGATATGTTTTTAGCGTCTGTATTTAAATTTTCAACATCTTTCTTGATCTCTTCTACGTCCTTAGAAAGATTTTCAGCCGCCTCTTTTATCTGATCGTAATTATCATTGTAAACTTCCTGCAGATCATTGTTTGTGATTGTTTCTACTGTCTCTGTAGCGTTTTCTTTTCCGTTAAACTGCTGATCTATTGCCTGAACGTTTGCATTTACTTCTGCTACAGCTGCGGAAACGCTATTTGTTTCATTATTAACTTCTGTGTCAAAAGACTGTGCTGCCTGCTCTACTGTTTCTGTTGCAGAAGGCTGCTTGCTGACTTTCTGCTCGTCACTTGCCAGGGACTTGTTAAGTTCTTCGCCCTCAGCTGCATGTGCTGCTACTGGCTGTAATAACATGCTAGCACTTATTCCGATTGTGATTGCCTTTACCAGTTTCTTGTTTACTAAATTCTTCATCATATCTTTTCCCTCTCTCAAATAAAAATCGCACACACACTTTTTTGTTGTTTAGCTTGTAAATGTTATACATCATAGGAAATCATAATTTTAATCATATTTGCGTTAGAATTTGTTTGTTATGATATTTAATATGATGTTTATAATTTGCAAAAAAGTTAGTAACCATGCGTATTCCAGAGTTTAGGAAAATTTTATACCTTTTTCCGTTTCCATTTTTTATGACAAAAATCATGGAAAAGCCGCAAAAATGGGCAAAAGAAAAAGACCACTGTTTTGTAGTGATCTTTTCCCTGATAGTTTTGTATTTTCTTTATCGTATATCTTCTATATCTTTTTTCATCTGAGCCTTGAGTTTTTCTACACTTTCGAACTTCATCTCCGGGCGTTTGAACTCGCAGAGCTTAACTTCAATGAACTTCCCATACACATCCTCGTCAAAATCATATATGTAAGTCTCAACGCCAACCTGATTGTTTGAGGACACGGTGGGCTTTCTGCCAATGTTGGTCATGCCCTTAAAGGTCCTGTCTCCAACCACAACAATGCTGCTATATACACCAAATGGTGGAAGGAGCTTACCTACAGGAGGCAGAACGTTTACAGTAGGAACTCCAATAGTAGAACCAAGGTGATTGCCATGTTCCACGATACCGCTGATGCTGTAGTCGCTTCCAAGGAGCCTTTTGGCCATTGGAATATTTCCGTCTGCTACTTGGTTTCTCACCCTGGTGGAGCTGACTTCCTCTCCATCAAGCATTACCTTGTCAATAAGGCACAGCTCAAATCCCAGTTCCCTACTCATGCTCTTTAAAAGGTGCTGGTCTCCTCTTCCCTTGTCGCCAAAAGAAACATCGCATCCCGCCGCAATATAATCGGCCTTTAAGTCTTCTACCAGAATGTTCTTAACAAAGTCCTCCGGAGGTGTTGCAGCTGTCTGGGCATTTAACGGAAACTCCACCAGGATGTCAATTCCCATGGCCTCGAAGGCTTTTCTTTTCTCATTTCTGGTAAAGAGCTGCTTAACAGGGTGTCCCACAAAGAATTCCTCCGGGGATGGCTCAAAGGTAAAAACAGTAGCTTTCAGGCCGTCCTGTTTCTGATCAAGGATAAGTTTAAGGAGTTTTTTGTGGCCTAAGTGGATCCCATCAAATTTGCCTATGGCTATGGCCGTCTTATCTGTTATATTCAGTTCATCAAGTCGTGTTATTATCTTCATTGTCTTGTTTCTTATTTTATCTCTGTTTTTTTACTTCTTATTATTGTTTCTTGTTTTTGGCTTCTTGTCAGTTTTTCTCAAAGAAGAACTTATCCACCTTGAACTGTTTAGTTCTGGCGTCATATTTGTATATACCAAAAAAGGTGTCGTCTTCTGAATAAACTCTGAACATATCTCCGTCAGAAAACATCTCTTTTGCAAAGTCCTTGTCATTAACGCCCTCAGGATCTTCGCTTACAAGGTTATCTCTGCGGAAGCTATTGCCGTTTTCAAGGATTACTCTGCAGTTGTCACTAACATGGATTGCATCAAGGTCCCTGAAAATGTACTCTGGAGATTTTATGATAGACTCGAGCGTTCCGTTATCCCTCATTTCTTCTACCTGTGAGAGCTTAACAGCGCTATCTAGGGCGAAGGCTCCAACTCTTGTTCTCATGAGGTTCTGCATGGCAGCACCGCACCCTAGTCTCTCGCCAATGTCATTGCAGAGAGTTCTGATATATGTACCCTTAGAGCACTTAATTTCCATGACAAAAGAGTTATCTTTTTCAAGATTTGAATCATCAAGGATTGTTATAGCGCCAATGTGGATCTTTCTGGGCTTTCGCTCAACCTCGATGCCTTCTCTTGCAAGCTCGTAGAGCTTTTTGCCGTTTTGCTTTATTGCAGAATACATAGGTGGAATCTGGTCGTAGTCGCCAACAAAGGCCTGAACTGCCTCGTGGAGCTCCTGCCTTGTCACATGCACTTCAGATTCTGTAAGTACAGTGCCAGACATATCCTGGGTATCAGTTGTGACGCCCAGTTTGCAGACTGCGATATATTCTTTATCATGATCTGTCAGCATCTCCACAAGCTTTGTTCCTGTTCCAAGGCATACCACAAGCACACCTGTGGCATCAGGATCAAGAGTACCGGTATGACCTATTTTCTTTTGATGAAGGATTCCGCGAAGTTTGGCTACCACATCATTGGAGGTAAAGCCCTGTTCCTTATAAATATTTATCAGTCCGTTGTATTTGTTCATGTAGAAAACTCTTTCTTATATTTTTCAGACTCAAATCTGTGAGGCATGCCTGCGAAGTGGGCGTAGCCAACAATAGCCGCAAGACACACAATCCTGCGGCTATGAATTATTTATTTCTTTTCATCGTACTGCTGCTGAATGAAATGAGTTATGCTGTTGATAACGTCGTGCTGTGTACCGTTCAAAGTACATCCTGACGCTCTTACATGGCCACCACCGCCAAGGAGCTTGGCAACTCTTGATACATCAATATTGCCGTTACTACGAAGGCTTACTCTATAGAGCATTGGCTCATCCTCATAGATGAAGATTGCAACATCACAACCGATTGTAAACATCAGCTGGTTGACGATTCCGTCAAGGTCATTGCCCTTAACTCCATAGAAATCCATTGTTTCCTTGGACACTGCAGATGCTATTACCTTGCCATCCATAAGTGAAATGCTCTCAAGAAGAGCTCTTCCAAGGATCTGATTCTGGAGATAGGTCTTTTCATAGAAAACATGGTCAATGAGCCATGTAAAGTCAAATCCAAAAGCAGTAAGCTTACCAGCAATCTCGTAAGTTCTTGGAGATGTGCTGTTGTACTTGAATACGCCAGTGTCTGTTACCATTCCAGTGTATAGAGCCTGCGCAATATCTACATCAAGCTTGTCCTTGTCCATTACTTCATAAGCAAGCTCGCAGGCTGAACTTGAAGTAGGTACAATATAGGTAACATCACCTGTTCCGGTGTTGCTGATATGGTGATCGATATTGATGGTCTTCTTGGCTGCATCAAAGATTTTCTCGGCATCGCCGGTTCTGCCCTTTTCACAGTCTATACATATGAATAGATCATAGCTCTCAATATCAGTTGTAAAAGAATGATTTATCTTGTCAGCATCCTTAATGAAAAGTAATTCCTCTGGAATGTCCTCAAGAAAAACATCAACTCTTACCTCAGGATAGTTCTTTTTGAAATAAAGATATAATCCCATGCTAGAGCCTATGCAATCGCCATCAGGTCTTACGTGTCCTGCAATTGCAACTGTACTTACTCCGCTCATATGATCATCAATTCTCATTTATATCAACCTTTCTACTACAAACGCGCAGCCAATATCCTGTTATAGACTTAACTGCGCTGTTTCTTTTATCTTATATCTGTTTGATTTCTTATGACTCTTTAATGTCAGATTCCTGCATTCTATAGGATCATAATTCCTCCGGTTCGTCTAAACCTTCATCTTCAGAATCTTCGAAATCTTCTGATTCGTCTTCGATTTCTTCTCCACGAGCAGCTCTTGCCTCGTTGTCCTTGGCAGCTACTTCGTCGATTATCTTGGACATGTTGATCGCGTACTCGATTGAGTCATCCATGATAAATCTAATCTCTGGAGTGTATCTCATATTCAGCTCTTTTGCCAAAGTACTGCGAACATAGCCAGCAGCACTCTTAAGGCCTTCTGCTGTTCTTGCTCTGTCCTCGTCATTGCCCATTACAGTTACCCAAACCTTACATGTCTTAAGGTCTGGAGCAACTTCCACATCCATAACTGAAGTCATAGGACTGATCCTTGGATCCTTGCTATAACGGAGGGCTTCTGAAATAACTTTCATTACTTCTCCGTTGATTCTTTTATTCTTGTTACTATTCTTACGCATATTCTATCTTATCCTCCGCGACATGCGGATTGCTCCGCTTCGCTCTTGCAATCCTTCGTACAATTTGGAAAAAGATATACTGATTTTATTCGTATATCTTTTCCCATTTACGTCAGATTATTTCATAAATACAGTAAACTGTATTCACTCATTTCTTATATAGATCAAGTACGTGGTACCTCAACCATTTCGTAAGCTTCTACGAAGTCGCCTTCATGGATTGAATCAAAGCCGTCAAATACAAGACCGCACTCGAATCCTTCCTTAACTTCCTTGACATCGTCCTTGAATCTCTTGAGGGAAGCAAGATCACCTTCGAAGATCTGCTCGCCATCTCTCTGGATACGAACCTTACACTCTTTCTTGATAACACCGTCCTTAACAAAGGCACCGGCAATGTTACCAACCTTGGAAGCCTTGAAGATCTGACGAACTTCTGCATGACCAGTAACTCTTTCCTCATAGATAGGAGCAAGCATACCTTTCATAGCATATTCGATTTCTTCGATAGCCTGGTAAATAACCTTGTAAAGCTTGATCTCTACGCCTTCGTGCTCAGCCATGCTCTTAGCTGTAGCATCAGGACGAACGTCAAATCCGATGATGATAGCGTTTGATGCAGCTGCGAGTGTTACGTCAGACTCATTGATTGCACCAACACCACCGTGGATAACCTTAACAACAACTTCATCATTAGAAAGCTTGAGAAGTGACTGCTTGAGGGCTTCTACGCTACCTTGAACGTCAGCCTTGATGATGATATCAAGTTCCTGAAGTCTGCCTTCCTCAATCTTGGAGTAAAGGTCATCAAGGGACATCTTTGCCTTGGTCTCTTCGATAAGATCCTTCTTGTGCTGCTGCAGGTATGTGTTGGCATACTGCTTAGCCATCTTGTCAGTCTCATGTGC
>JAEEGL010786990.1_pt1 | contig 11739 bp, 9 predicted proteins | sample 9134231 | NCBI WGS metagenome assembly JAEEGL01 (sample SAMN16246548, study PRJNA631951) | gut metagenome | biome: gut microbiome; feature: rumen; material: fiber-attached | host: Bos | place: Iran: Karaj | collected 2018-10
AGTAGAATAACACAGATTGTATATGATTTTGAGATCAATATCTTTGAAACTCTTTACGTTAATGTTGAAGACGGCACTTCTACCACTTCAAAACGCAAAGAGCTAAAAGAATTATTAGATAAACTGGGTTATAATGGAAAAAATGAAAAACAATATCTCAACACCCATAAAAGTAGAGCATGCAAAAAAATACAGATTGTAGAACAAATAATACGAGATTTGGAAAAAAAACCTAAAAGAAAACGATTAGAAATAGAAAAAACGATTTTCTCTATATTTTCAGATACTCACTCATAAAGATGAAAACAGTATGGCAAACAAGAGGACAAATAATAAGTTTGATGAATATCAAACTATCAAAGAGGAGTACACTGTAGTGACTTCAGAGCTTATAACAAAGTATCTTTTAGGTACAGCATCATTCGATGAATGGACTGCAGTGGTTGTTGCTATTGATAAGTATCCATGGGTTAAAGAGGTTGTTGAAATTTCACAAAAAATCAACAAAGCTATCTCTGAAAGCAGGATTATCCTAGCCAACCCATTCAGTATGCCCGTAACACTGAAAAAGCCTCTGCCGGCAATGAATTTAGCGGCAAGCAGCGAAGTCAACGACTGTGTTGTTAAATGTGAACATTATGTGTTAAAGAGCATTGGCAAAGAGGCAGAATATCCTAAATTACAGAAAGATGCCATTAAATATGGATGGCTTCAGGATTCTGGTACACCTTTATTTAACATAGGACGGCTCTTAGAGATGGCGCAAATGTCTGTAGCCAGGAAATTTAGGGGCACTATAGACATGCTCAAGAAAGAGCTGGACGGTGGATGCTCTGTTATAGCGGCAATAAATATTGAGAGGCTCACACAAAAGAAATGTCCACCAGAAACTGTAGTTGCCAATCATGCTATAGTGATTGTTAACATCAACATTGAGGAAAGCTATATGGAACTTTATGATCCTCAGAGCCCAAACCCAATTGACCGTTATTCGATTAGTAGTTTTATTAAAGCCTGGAAACCCGCAAAGAACTATTTCGTAAGCATAGCAGAGCGAGGCATACGCCCTTATACTCCTCACCCAGAATATGTGGCACACATTAAGCTGCCGGAGCACTTGCTTCCTTTGGCCGACATGCTAGCAGAAAACGCACACGAGATTTGGGCAAAAGATCGATTAATAGAAGCCGACAAAAAAATTGCGAAGGGCGAGATTGCGGATCCATACAGCGACCCATTCATGAAACCATTCTGTGAACTGACTAAAAAAGAAAGAAAGACCGACTACACAACAGCCATAAATACAATAAAATTGTTGTATAAGATTGGTCTCAGTCTTTCGAAAGATAAGTCTAATAGATATAAATTTGAATCAAACGTCAGGACAGCAGATGGCCAATACATCCCCCAACCCATATCCGTTGACGATGTTGTTTTGCCCGAGGAGATTGCTGAATTGACAGAGTATATCGCCGAGAACGCCCACGAGGAATGGGCGAAGCAGAGATTCAAAGAAGGGTGGGTATTCGCCCCAAAGACCAACAAAAAACTCAAAATGTCTTTCGACCTCGTTCCCTATTGCGAACTTCTCGACAGCGAGAAAGAGTATGACCGCAAGATGGCGATGAACACCCTTAGGGTGCTCTACAAGTTGGGATATAAGATAGAGAAAGGTAATAGGTAACAAAATTTTTCAACAATGTTTACAGTAAAAGTCATAGACAGTAGAGATGGCAAACCTCTAGAATACAAGACAGTTGCGGTCCACTATTCCGGCATTTTGGGAGGACACACTCGTGATGTCAAAACCGACCATCGGGGTGAGGCTCATTTCGACTATAGGAACGGCGAGGGTAAGATCTTTGTTGGCTCTAAAGTAGTTTACGAAGGTGAGATTTCAGGACGCATAGTGGTATATGTGTAAAGTTTATATGACTTCGATTATTTAACACACCATCCATAATATGAAGAAATTATTTATCGGCTTTATCATATTTGTTGTAACAGGCTTAGCATCTGCATTTCTAGGTGCTACAGGTGAGGCCACCTTTGTTATTGGAGGCATCTGCGCACTGTTATATTTCATCTTTTCTCCTAAAAAGAGCGGTTCCACAAGCAGGGGAACCAGCCAAAAAGCGTCATTAAGCTCTTCAAACACTTCGTCCGCAAAGTACCGGTCATCCAAATATACAAATTATTGGGATCAACGCAACATTCCTGGCCATTGGGCTAAGGCAAGGGCCTGTGATTTTGGTGACCACGATGCAACCACAGTAAGCGAAGGTAATGCAACTCGTTGTTTTAAATGTGGAAGGCCCTTTGATGGAGAATGGGGAGATAGAGGCCTTTTTGACGGTTATGTATGCCAGGTTCACAGCAAATGGATTCCGAGAGGTAGTTATTGTATGAAATGTAAAAATGAAGGCTTAATACCTTGATTTTAACTATTTTCGTTAAAAATTATTTACCAAACAATTTCTTGAACTTATAACAATTCCTTATCATAGCATTATATGTGTGCAAAGATAAATAAGGCAAGTTTCATAGTTACGGGAAAACGTTTAGCAATTTAAAGGATGCACAGGTTTATCTTTTATGAGCGATATTGTTAACACATAAACATTTGAAAATTATGGCAAAAGGCATGAAATGTCCACAGAAACCTTGCGGCTACTACATGATAGCTATTGAAGAGAAAGAAGAACCTAAAGGCACTTATGTAGTTTACAAATGTCGTGCATGCGGCTTCACGTTGAGAGTTTTTGAACCTAAATGATGAAGACACATGAAACCAATTGCTGTTGACCTAAGGCATCTCTAATTCTTTACGCTAGAGTTAACGGTCATCTAAATATACAAATCATTGGAATCAAAGCAACATTCCCAGCCATTGGTCTTAAGCAAGGGGCTGCGTTGATGGTGACCATGATGAAACCACAGTAAGCGAAGGAAATGCATCTATTGTTTTTAGTGTCCAAAATAGAGTTTATCGTTTATTTCTTCTATATACTTGCAGTAGCTATTATAATGAGGCGTTAACCGCATGAGGTAGTGCACCTGAGCATCCTTTAGGTTGTCGAAAGACTTACCACTGCTTTGATACATTCCTGACGAGTCAACACTGATACAGATGTGATCGCTCGGTCCATAAAGATATCTGACTTCATCAATGTAACAATCGTGTACATATCTGAAAGCGTAAACATATTCTTTCATGCCGTCTTCCCAATCGGTTTCAACAAGGTATAAATCATCGGCTATTCCTTCAAAGTAATCCAGCACATCCTTGAATTCCTTGCCGTCCTCGTCATCCGATTCCAGTTTCCTAATGCTTCGCTTGGTTTCAATGACTCTCTCGTGACTCTCAGGATACCATTTAGAATAGATTTTCAATGCTTTTAGATAGAAATTCACGGCCTCTACTCTATGGTTGAGCCGCTCGTGAAATACACCATAAAGGTAAAAAGCATCAGCCAAGAGCACATGCTTATCTCCTAACACTTTTGTTGTAACATTTATGTTTTTTTCTATGAATTCCTGGCTTTTGGCATAGTCTTTGATTATTGCATAGTATGCTGCAAGGTCGCGATAAATTCTCATGACCTCATAGCATAATTCACCTCTTGAAGAAATGATAAGCTTCAAGGCTTCTTCTAATAACTTGATAGACTCTTCTGTCTTGTTTTCTCGCATAAGTAAGAAAGCCTTTTGCGCGAGCAGTTTGGGATAGTATGTGTTATTCCTGTCGTTCCCGTCATGCAACAGCTCTGCGACGCTCAGCACTTTTTCCAGAGTTGTCATGGCTTTATCATACATCCCCAATTGTGTGTAAACTGACGCCAATTGGCTGTAGTCGGTATAAAATATGGACTCATACATGTCTTTTGATACCGAAAGAATCTTGTTGGCAGAATCTTTGTCCCCTAGAACCTGTTTGGCGAAAAAACCAATATCGGCAAGAATATGGGCATTTTCCTCTTCCACAGGCATTCCCATGGAGGCATAAGCGCCAATTTTGTATCTGTTGCGGTTTGCAGAGTCGTAAAGAGCCGTCCAATACGGAAGCAACTCTGATATTCCGCTACCATACAAGTGCGAGAATACATCTATATTAAGCAAGGTGCTGTATAGTGAATCGAAATCCCGCAAATGATAGTACTGAAACAAGCACTCCTCAATTGCCCTAAAATCAGATGAATGACTGAAATATGAAACAAGCGTTTGGCGAATCTTTCTTTCTTCGCTGCCATATCGTTGCGCAATCGCCGTGGTAATCGCAAACTTATCGATATAGTATTTCTCGTTTTTGAGTGTCAGCAGATGGGGGAGAGCGTGATAAATATAAGACCACTGCATGATTGTGGCATTTGAAATATCTAATATCTCTGATTCACTGAGTCCCGCTCTGGAGTATGTAATCAAGCAGAGGATAGACCTTACTGTATCATATCCGTAATCACTCTCCATTCGTTCAAACATCCGGTTGTAGAAATGGCTGAGAGAGTCCTCGCAATAATCTGCTATGCGTTGGTCAAGAAGTTCATAAGAACCGAAAACCACTAATTCGTTAAGAAGAGACTTCAACGTAAGGATATTCCTTTCCCCTTTCGAATATGCCGTTAACAAACCGTCTATCTGCGTCAGGGAGAGCCGTTTGCCGAATTTTCTCAAGTACCTTTCGACGAACAAACGCTCTTCCGCTGGTTCAAACGGTTCGAGTAAAAGACAGGAGCCATAATATCGTCGATAGAACACCTCTTGAGTAGTGTCATGATAGGGTGTAGTGACTATTAAAGATACATTCTCGGGGATCACGGGAAGCCATTCCAGCATCTTCGACCCGTCATAGTCTGAAAGATGCTGCAATCCATCGAGAATAATAAAAAGCGGCTTTTTGTCCTTAACTTCCTGCAGCAGTTTTGTGAGAATGTAGGTGTAATCTATTTTTCCCTTTCTTTCTTTATCAGTTTTAAAATCCAGCCCATACAGTGAAGATACCTCTATGCACAGCCGTTTAAGAATTTTCCCCGGGTCGCCTCCTAAATATCCCACTCCTATAAAATGGTATATGAAATTGTGAGTATTATCGTTTAGCCTCCTCTTAATCCAATTGGCGACAAACGCACTCTTCCCGTATAAACACTCTTCAGAGTCCGTGATCATTAAATAGCGGTCACGCATTTGATTCATTATATGAACTATGGGTTCGTTCCGAGATTGGGGCACATAGAAGTCACAGAGCTCATTCAGATAAGCCGCTTGTGCCTTGCTCTCGCGCACCCACTCATCTTCATCCTCATCGACGGGAAACAATGATTCGATGCTTTTCGTCAACGCTTTCTCAACCATCTTGGAAAGGTCGTCTGGAGTGTCATAGTATGCGAAATAAAAACAGTCTTTCTCTGATGCATCTGTTATCACATCAGTAAGCAGTTCAAGACTACAGCCTTCTGTTGTGATTTTGGAAATCAGTTTTTCAAGTTTTTCGTCTCTGGGATTTACGGTTCTTTTGATAAAGAAAAAAGCGTTTGCGTGATTCTGTCGTCTAAAGACGGCAAATTGCATTTCCATCTCTGTTATGCTCAGACCGCTTTTGATGTCTTCTTCCAACCATTTATACTGATCAAAAATCATGTTATTGACTTTCAGATCTTCCATTTGAGGACTCCAACCATAACGCTCCCCCAATATGCCGATAAAAAACGGTTTACACCTTTCTATTTCGTTGAGACATAACTCCAAGACTTTTCCGCTCTTTGCCTCTTTCTCCGTTACGCCCCATCTGAGGTCAATGGGAGTCAACGAGATCATTCGCTGCGCGGCTAACGTCTTCAGTTTGGGAAATGTCTTCTTAATCAGCACATCCCTTTCTTTCTGCATATCCCGGAATGTGGAGGATATGAACACGGGCATTTGTCTGTTGAAAATATTGTTCATCATTGTCATTTCTTTTTTGGTCATTTTAAGTACCTTCTTTGGGGTTACTTCAATTTGTGTCAGTCCGAATGTCTTTAAACTGGCAGAATGCAGGATGACTACGATAGGCCATCAGGCATCCTCGGGGAACGAAAAGGACACAAGAATCGAAGTCAACTCCTTTAAATTCGTTGGCTCTAACTGCCAACTTGTTAGGCATTGTAATTTGGATGTGAATTTCCTGAAGATTAGTGCAATCTTTGAAGGCATCTTGACCGATGCTTTTGATGCTGGAGGGTATGGTGATTCTTTCGAGTGCGGAACCTTTAAAGGCGTAGTCGGCTATTGACGTCACGCTGTCAGGGATGGTAGAATTACCGCACCCTGCCATTAAGGTGTCGGTTGCGGTTTCGATGATGGCGTTGCAGTCGTTGCGTGAGTCATAGACAGAATTGCCGGAATCGACCTTGATGGTGGCAAGCTTTTTGCATCCGTCGAAAATATCTTTTCCTATTGCCGATATGCAAGCTGGTATGGTGATATCTTCGAGTTCGGAGCAACCACAGAATGCCATATTATTGATTCGATCCACAGTATCAGGGATAGTGATGTTGGTGCAAAATAGGTTGTGCACTCCACAGATAGTTTTTCCGTCATCGCTATATGAGAAGAGGACGTTTGAATCAAAAACATCTCCTGTCTTTTCAAGACCACTTTCTGTCTTTATTGTCTTGAATTTTTGGAAAGCTGGATGGTTTCTGTAGGCCGTTTCCGACCCTGCCGGAATATATAGGACGACATTGTCGAAGTCTATGCCGTCAAAGGCCCTAGAATGGATGAATATCTGACTGTTATCACAAACACATGTTTTGCCTTCATTAGACTCAAAAAACCAACTTTTTTCCCCTACCTTTTGGTCTGCCACAGCGGGGCTCTTCACTTGAATATGAATTGCTCCAAGGTTTCGACAGTCTTGAAAAACTCCATATCCTATAGATTCTGCGGTCTCAGGTATTGTGATGGATTTGAGATTGTTGCAGTGCGCAAAAGCATTTTCGCATATTTGCAGCAAACTATTTGGTAATAAAACAGATGTCAGAGCTGTATAAGAGAATGCTGAACCACCTATTTTTTCAACGCTGTCACCAATAACGATAGAGGTTAGAGAAGAGCAATTATAGAAAGACTTCCCATCAAGAGATTTGACATTTTCGGGGATTATGATTTCTTTCAGACTTGTACAATCCTTAAAAGCTCTGCTCCAGATTTCCTTCAGTTGGTCGGGCAATTTGACAGAATTGAGAGAACGACATCCGCTGAAAGCATCGCTCTCAATTCTTTTCAGATTGTTGGACAGGTAAACTGTTTGCAATGACGCGCAATCCTGGAAAGCACATGATTCAATGACCGTCACGCTATCAGGTATAACAATGGACTTAAGAGCGGAACAACCCGAAAAAGTATCATCATGAATTATTCTGAGACTGTTTGGCAAACCAACTGAGGTTAAGTTTGAACAGCCCAAAAACGCCTCCGCCCCTATGGCGACAACACTATCGGGGATTTCAATGGAAGCAAGTTGGGTGCAGCCCGAAAAAGCCTCACTAAAAATGAAACGTGTGTCCTCTCTGATTTTACATTCCGTCAACGATTTATCGACTGTTTCCAAGAGAAATTTGTCTGCGTATCTGGCATTGTCTTCCACTGGAAGGTTTATGCAACAGGCAAAGGCATCCATTCTTATAGTTGTAACGCTGTCGGGAATGGTTATTGTGTGCAAGGATTCGCAGTAATAAAAAGCGTTTTTCCCGATAGTCTTCACAGACTCCGGAATAGTTATTTCGGTTAGTTCCATACAGAACCCGAATGCTCCATCACCGATTTCCTCCACGTCATGTGGTATTATGGAATTTTTGCAACCAGCCACTAATTTATTGGAAGCCGTCTCGATGATGGCGTTGCAGTTTTCACGGGAGTCATAGACGAGGTTTTCTGAATCCACTTGCAGGGATGTACGGAAACGACACCAGAAAGCTCCATAACCTATGCTTTTTATATTACGGGAAATAGTGAACGAGGTAAGCATGTTGCAGCCAGCGAAAGCGTAACGCTCGATGCTCTCTACGCTATTGGGGATGAAAGCGCTGTTGCTCCCACGGATAAGTTTGTTAGTTGCGGTCTCGATGATGGCGTTGCAGTTTTCACGGGAGTCATAAACCGGGTTATCAGCGTCCACTTGAATGTGGGTTAAAGAGAGACAGCCAAAGAAAGCCAAGTCGCCGATGTGTGTCAAATTGTTTGAGATTTGAATATCTGATAACTTTTTGCAGAAACTAAAGCACCCGTTGCCGATGGTTGTTACACTTTCCGGCAGGTTTACGGTCTCCAAATTGTAACATGCGCTGAACGCCTTTTCCATGATAGTCTCCACGCCCCTAGAAAAGGACACCTCAACGAGTCCCGTACATTCTTCAAAAGCAGATTCACCGATGGTTCTGACTTCTTTCCCAATAATGACCGTTTTGATGCTTTTATTGCAGGAGAACCACGGCTCAATGGAAGGACAATGCAACTCAATATCTTTCAGCATGTCGCATTCGTTGAATGCGTGACTTCGGATGTCGGTCACTGTTGAAGGAATAACGACATTTTCCAAACTAATGCAACCACGAAAGGCATCCCAACCAATAGTGGTGACTCCTTCGGGAATAATGATGGCTTTCAGGCTGGTACATTTCTCAAACGCACTATTACCTATGGAGGTTACATTGGAAGATATAGCAACAGATGTCAGGCTTATACAACCAGAGAAGGTTTGCTTGCCTATCTCAAGCACACCATCGGGAATGACGATTGAGGGAAGCGACGAACAGTTTTCGAAAGCGCTGTCACCTATTTGTTTTAAGTATTTAGGCAGGACGATTGACGTTAAAGCTGTACAGCCATAGAACGTCTCTCCGGCGATAACATCGACGCTCTCAGGGATGCCAACAGACTTCAGGTCGCTACATTCATAAAAAGCTGAACCTCCTAGTTTATTGACTGTGTCGGGAATAAATACGGACTCAAGTTTTGAGCAGTTACTGAAGACAGAATCCCCTATCTCTGATACACCAGGGTGGAATATGATGTCTATAAGATTTTTACATAAAGCAAAAGCTTTATTCGCAATTGTGTTTACCTCCTTGCCGATTATAATGGTTTGGAGATTCGGCATGTTAAACATCCAGTCTCCTATGTTCGGGCAATGGAACTCTATTTTTTCCAGTCCTGTGCAATCGGTGAAAGATTCTTCCCCAATAGATGTGACACCAACAGGAATGTTGATAGTCTTTAGGCTGGAACATCCGGAAAATGCATAATCGCCGATAGTAGAAACACTATTGGGAATATTGATGGACTTAAGATTGGGGCACCTAAAAAAGGCGTATTCCTCTATGCTGGTAACGCTTTCGGGCAAGACAACTGTCGATAGGTTTTTACAATTTGAAAAAGCGCCGCTATCAATGCATGTCACACCCTCTCCAATAACGACCTCCTTGATGGTTTCAAAATAAGAAAACGCCGCTATGGCATCCTGCGAATATATCTCTCCATAAGTCAGGTTCACACAACCAGAAAAAGCTTCGTATCCAATATTTTTTACTGTATTAGGGATGACGATGGATTGCAAGGAAAAACAGCCTGCGAATGCATAGTCGTCAATGACCTCAACGGTTTCGGGAATAATAATAGAGGTTAGGTTAATGCAGTTCTCAAATGCACGAAGTCCTATCTTTCTCACACACTGTGGGATTTTGACATCATGGACATTTTCATCATAGACACCTATGATAGTGTCACCATCTTCACTATATATTAAGATATCGGTCATCATCTTCTGTTCGCTTTTCTAGTTCTTTATATATGGTTGTTTAAATGGCTTTATAGCTTATAGACTACCCTCAATAACCTATAAGGCCATCTGTTCCCATTTGATTGCAACTATTAATTTACAAAAATACGACAAATTTTTGTTACACGCAAGCCAAAACCACAATTAACAAATATGAAGATTCAACTCCAAAATGTCACTAATATGGGTAACGAATAATCTAAAGTAAGCACTGCATAGTAGATGACTGAGTAGTTGCGTTTGCGTTTGATATACAATAATCCAAAAAAAATTTATTTGTTTTGGAAGAAACAAATTTTTTTATATCTTTGCGATGTTATTAACCAAAAAGACAATATGGGAAGAAATATTGACAGAGGTCTTGAAGGCCGTGAAGAAAGACAGAGAGGCAATGACTCAAACAGAAAGTCTGGTTCTAGTAAGGTCATTGAGGACACTAAAAAAAAGCTGCTTAAGAATTTTGGTAAATAAGCACTTAACTTTTTTTTAAAAAACAGAGGGTGTGTCAAAATTAAGGCACACCCTCATATGTTGTTTGATGTTGATTTTTATCGGACACTAATTACTTTGAACAGATGGTTATGATAATGGGGGTGCCGTTTTCTTTTGCGGGAAGGAGATGTTCTCTCATCAATTTCTCCCATTCTGTTTTTGAGTTGGAGAGGCGGCCTTTGCTCGTGTTGTCTCCCACCAAAAGGCAGCCTTCTGTCGCATTCTCGCTGTTGCCGCGATGGATTAGCACGCCCTCAAATCCGGGCACATTGCGCAGTCGGGGCATATAGCCGCCACAGAAGTTTCTATAGTAATCAATCTTTGAGAACTTTGGGCTTTTATGATTCATTGTAATCCTATAGGTTCCCGTGGGGATTGCGGTCTTACCATGCACTTTGATTTCCAACAACTCATCTAATGGCATTTTTTGATCCAGCCCCCTATCGGTCCTTTCGAGTGTATCGCAAAAATACTTTCCGTCAACATAAAGACGTCCTATTGTATAGTTATCCCTAGCGGCAACACGTTTCAGTTTAAGTTCAAGTTTTCCCATTGTGTGAAATCTATTGGTAGTGAAAATAATTATTGAAATGAAACAAAAAATGCTTTAGATTGCTCGCACCTTGTTACAATTAGGGTTAGTGCATCTAACAATTATCATGTTATATTAACCCAAATCAGTCATTAGGTGACGATTGGTAGATATTTTGTCTATTTATGCCATAGACCGATTTGGGTTAATTTATTTCTTTGTTACATTCTCATCATGAATATATCCAACTATATTGTTGCCCTCAACTATCACTATCCAATGAGCGACAGTGGATTGAGCCCCCATGAAAGAATTTCCGTTCCTGACCACACTAATTATCGCATGGTTCGTGCCAGGGCCTTCTCGCATGTAGGCTCCGTAACCTCCTTTAGCGGTCACCACATATTCGTTCAGCTTTAGGTACTCTCCTTCGGAGGTGGCGTATTCGACAGGTGCCACGGCATCCCCGTCAGTGGCCGCTATATATTCATTTTGTTTCACGGAACCTTTGTCAGCGGAATATTCATTCGGGGCCTTGGAACCATCCTTGACGGTTGTGGCATATTCATTCGCCACCGGACACCCTCTGTCGCTGGTTGTCACATAGTTATATGGTGTCAAATAGATGTACTCTTTGCGGCCGCAGCTTTTTATTAAGACAATCACTCCTATACCGACAACTATGCAGGTTATTATTGACAGAGTGATTTTAGCGTTGTTCTTGCATAATCCCCAAAGTTTTTGAGCCGCTTTAATAATTACCGACGCATCCTTTTTCTGGTTCAACGCAAAACCGCAATTATGACAGTATATAGCGCGTGAATCAGTAATGTTTTCGTTGCAATTGGGACAGTTCATATTATTGAGTAATTATAATTGTTTGATGTTAATAAATACTACATAT
>JAEEGL013529003.1_pt1 | contig 11739 bp, 14 predicted proteins | sample 9134231 | NCBI WGS metagenome assembly JAEEGL01 (sample SAMN16246548, study PRJNA631951) | gut metagenome | biome: gut microbiome; feature: rumen; material: fiber-attached | host: Bos | place: Iran: Karaj | collected 2018-10
AATATTGGCAACATAACCTTTTAAAGTGTTATTTACAATGTACCCCGTTAAATTGACTTTACCGTCAGTACAATCAAAATAGCAATCTGTTGTGAAACCTTTTTCTTTTGATAATTCTAATAAACTTTTTAAAATATCGCTTACTGTGTTATTTTTATAAATTTTATCTATGCCATAAGGAATAGAAATTATATTTCCGGTTTCGATTTCGATTTCTTTACAAACACTATCGATAGCATTTGCAATATCTGTACTCTCGTTTACTTGTTTTGTAATTTTATTCTTTTCTAAATAAAACCCCGTATCATAACCACTATAATTGTAAATACCATATTTTGATTGTGTTTTTGTTGTTATAATTCCGTAAAAAACAACAATTTTTGAAACGGGTTCAAATAATTCTATCCAATCACCAACTTCCAATTCCTCATTTGTTGTAAAATCGAATGACAGATAAGGATTGTTTAAATTATCAGACCAATTTAAATGTTCAACCCAATTTATACGGCTTATTCTTTCAAAAGAATAATGAAAATCTTCAAATTTTTGATTATTAACATTTGAAGTTAATGTGTTTTTTATTCTTCTTACTCTGTATAAATCGTAAACTATCATCTTAATAGACCTAAACGTCTAAGGGCTTCTTCTCTTGCCGCCCTTTGCGTTAAATTTCCTACATATCTGATTATTTCTGCTTCTCTACGAATGAAAGTTATAAATCCTTCCGGAACTTCTTTCAAACTGATTGAATATGAAATGTCGCCAACTTCGTCAAGGTGGTATGAGAATTTCTCAATAGAAACCAAACTGTTCCATAAGCGACGGTGTGTACGTTCTGTTGAAATTATTAAACGAATAGGAAGCCGAAATCTTTTCATCAAATTAAGAAAATCAACATATTGCCACCCGTTCAATAAAGCCCGCCTGTGAATAAAATTATAACTATGACCAACCGGGAAAATGCTTTCCCATGATATTGTCATTAATTTCTGATTATTAATTATTGCAAAATGCCCGTCCGTACTATTTAATTCTTCAACGTCGCCATCTCGATTTATTGGAGTATCGACACGAACAACGGGAACAAACAGTATCGTTGACAATGAAACATCTGCCATTATTATATTCATTAAATCAATACCTTATTCAATTCAAAAGTGAAACGGTTAATTACTTTTTGCATAAAATCGTCTTCACCGTAAATATTTCCGTGAACTTCAATCTTCACATCAACTTTATTACCGCCCTGCGTAATTTGTCGTGTCTGTGATGCAGGGGTTATTCTTGAACCCTGCGGAAGATTTACAAGTTCGGGCCCGTATTCACCGACTAATGTTTGACCGCCCGAAAAGTTCGACGAACCAAGTGCATTATGCGGTGTTTTGTTTTTATTAACTTTTTCCGTAACGGTTTTTACGGTATTAACCGCAATACCTATCGGTGTAAAATTAAATGCAATCTTTGCAATTTTCGCAATATTTTCGAAAATTGGCTTTATTTTATTCCATAAGTCAGTAATAACACTTTTTGCCTTTTCTGCAAAACTAACAACTGCCGCTTTTACTTTATCCCAATTTTTAACAAGTAAAACAATCGCACCGATTAATAAGCCGATACCCGTTACGATAAGCCCTATCGGATTGGCTCGCATAGCAATATTCAATAAATTCATAGCACCGCCCGCCAAGGTTAATGCTTTTGAAAATAAAGTGAATGTTGTTATTGCGCTTGTTATAACATTGAACAAAACAAATGATGAAGCCAATGAAGTAACAACAAATATAACACCGTCAATATGTTTTGTTAAAAAAGAGAATATGCCTATTAAACCATTAATAACAGGTGTAACCGCCGCTTTAATTTTGGGAAGATTAGAAATAAATGTATCGGCCATTTCTTGCAGAACAGGTAAAAATTGAACTCCGATTTGTGCCCCAAATCCCATTAAAGACTTCTTTATGTCGTCGAGTGTATCGCCGAATTTAACACAAGCATCAACGGCTTCACTACTCATTCCCATACCTAAATCTTCATATCGTTTTTTGAGTTCTTCGACACTCCCGGCACCTTGTTTTAACAAAGGCATTAATTCAGTACCGCTTTTGCCTAAAAGGTCATTTGCTAGTTTTGTCTTTTGTACTCCGTCGGGTAATTTTTGGAGTGCTGCAACAACTTCCTCAAAAACCTGTTCTTGATTTTTTAAATGTCCGGAAGAATCTTTTATGGATATTCCTAATTTCTTAAAATTAGATATTGCGTTTTTGTTGCCTTTAGAAACACCGTCAATATTGTTGACAAGTGCTTTCATTCCGCCCCTCATACTGTCAATATCGGCACCGTTTTGTTTAAGAATGTAATCCCATTGTTGAAAACCCTCACGGGAAAGTCCGAGTTTTGAACTCATTTTATCAATTCTGTCGCCCGCTTCAACTGTCTTTGTTACAAGTTGTTGAGTGGCAAGAGTAACGGCACCAAGCCCCGCACCCATAGCGACGGAAGCCTTTTTAATCCCTTCGCCCATTTTTTTGGATAATTGTTTTACCGCACCGTCTAATTGCTTTGCTTTTTGGGCGGTTAGTCCAAATTCCTCCGCAATTTTTTTAATGCCCGGTGAACATTTATCTTTTAAAGAGAGAACAACTCCGACAGTTTTTCCCATTTATTTAATTCTTCCTCTTTTTCGATTTCCATTGAAGCATAGAAAAATAGTTTTTCCGCTTCTGTTAAATTAGACAATTTGTCTATATCGTAGCCTTTTTTTAAGTAATGATGAATCAAATTTAATTCAACATCACTCTTTATTGCTTTTTTACGGTTTCGACCTTATCCGTTGTAAAACCGTAATTTTGAACAATTGCTTTTGCTAATTCGTCAATTTCTTGAACGTCATTACAAAAAACTTTTTTTACGGTTTCAACCGGATCCGATACGTTCAATTGTTCTTGAAGTTCTTTATTCCTAAAAATAGGACAACATTCATAAATCAATTCACAATCGGAGCGAATTGGGTTTTCATCTTTAACAGAATTAATTATTTCTGCAATTTTTTCGGCATCAATTTCGACAATCTCAAATTCCAAATTTAAGGTTTTAGAATAAAAACTTTTGATTTTTTTTGAATCAATAAGTTTTTTAGCCGTCAAAATATCTTCAACCGTTGCTTTTTTAGTTTCTGTCATTTATACCCACTCCCAATCTTCAGCACCGTAAGAAGTCGCTTCTTTGGTCGGTGTTTTTTGTTCGAGATTAAGAATGTCAATTTCGTCGAATGTAACACCTTTGATTTTAATTTTTTGTTCCAAATTCGTATTGTTGTTATACGCTTTGCCGAGGAAGAATATATCAGGTTGTTCCCCGTTTTTATATTTTTCGGCCAAGTTTACCATTCTTAAATCTATTTTGAACTTTGAAATTTCGCCGGTTAATTCAATTCCGACAAGTTTTCTTTTCTTCGTCAATGTTTCAGATAAATCAATATCTTCCCATACTTGCGTTTGTTTGAAAACAAACTTTTCCATTGAACCTATTTTTATATTCTCATCATCGGTTCCTAAAAAAATTGAACCGTCGGTACCGTTAAAAATCTCTTTTGGTTGTGTTTTATTAATCATTTTTTACTCCGTTTCTATTAATAAAGGTTAAAAGTGATTATACAATCTTCAATTGCATTTAATATCTTAACTTTTGCATATAATAACAATGATTTTTTATATGTTAATTTGGCAATATCCAAATCAGACATTGAGTTGATTTCTTCGGCATCTTTACCCGCCGTAATCCATGCTTGTCTTAATGCATTTGTATCAATATATAACTTGTTTGGGTATTCTTCGTCGAGCAAATCTAATTCTTCAAGTCTTTCCAAATAACCATTGCCGGATGCAATAAACAATTGTTGATTGTCATATTTGTTTTTATAATGCCCCTTCCAAGCCGTTCTAAAAGTATATTGAAAATCTGTTTCAATTCTCTGTATTGCTTCCATTATCGCAATATCTTTCATATCAGCGGTATCATTTGTATTTAGTGTTGATAATGTATTTACGGGATTTGCAACTTTGACACCTTCTTCTTCGTTATATAAAGTCAATTGTGTTGCGGATATTGTTGCGGGAAGTGTAACTTTTTCAAGTTCGTCGAGGACATAAGCCGTTACAGACATATTATAAGGACAACCGCAACAAAGACCTGCAACAATCGGCAATAAATCAATACCTGTTATTGTGCTTGAATCATTAATTTCTACACCGCCCGATAAAACAGCCGAAGGATTTGCGACAGATACAACATATTTACTGTCAGCAGCAACATTATATACAACAGCGAATTTTTTATTTTCGATTGCATAATTTGAAATATTACTTTGGTCGCCTGCTTCTAATCCAATCATCCAATTGAATTTTAATGTGCCTAAAACATCTGAAACCGAAGCGAAAGTTGTTTTATATTCAAAGAGAATTACCTTTTTAACTTTTCTTTTAAATGCTTGCTTAATCTTTGTTTTTAAATCAGCATCGCTCATATCAAAAACAGCGCTTGTAAATTCCGATATTTTGTAACTATCGGATAAATTTTCATTTTGCGCAACGAATAGGATTGTTCCTTTTTCGCCGACTTGCATAATTTCAGCCGCTCTCTGCTTGAATGTTGCTTGTAACGTGCCGAGAATGTCCTTTAATGTAACTGTCATTTTTTATACCTCTTTCTTTACGTTAATTTTTAATTCTAATTCGTCCATATATTCGCTATCGTCAGTTTCTTCAATACTTTGATTTACAGATATTTCAAGCGAACAATTAAGGATATAATCATCCTCGTTAAATGTAAATGTTAAACTGTCAATTTCCTGCCATTTGCAGACTGTAAATTCATCATTATTTTCCGTTAATGTTATTTCAACTTTGAGCGGTTTTCTAAAAATATTCCTTAAAACTTTTTCTTTCCGGATTAAATCTCTTAAAGTTTCTTCTTCGGAAAAATATACGACATCAAACAATATTGAATTATTTTCAAATTCTGTTGCCGTCTGTGTATCAACCCTGCTTACATAATCAATATAAAAACAAGGCGGATTTGGATTTTTTTTATCTTTTGTTTGTACCGGAATATTTTCAAAATTGTTTTCGATTAGCCGCTTTATTGCTCTGTATAAATCAGCCGTTTCAATTTGCATTACTACTTCCCTATGTTTTCATCGAAATGTTCACTTAAAAAAGTTTCGCAATTTTTTAAAAATTTATTTTTATATCCATTCTCGGATGCAGCAATAACATGACGGCCCGGAACAAATTTACCATTAACAGTTTTGTGTCCGTATTCTATCAAGTGAGAATGTGGCGCACCGTTATATGCTCTTATTGATTTTTCATCGCTAGTGTATTTATAAATTTTTCCTACTTTAAATCGTTTATGATAACTTTTTTGTGGTTTCCAATTTTTCTTTTTGCCTTTAGATGTACCGACAAGGTTTTTGGCAATAGATTTTTGATAATTACTTAATTCTTTTGCTTCCGTTTTTAAAAATTTATCGGTTTCTTCCGGAAACAAAGTCGATGCTTCTTTAAATAAATCCTTTTGAAAATCGGTTAATTCATCGAATATACATCCGTCCATTATTTATATTCCTGTTCAGATACAAAAACTTGTAAAAATTCGTCCGATTCGCCCTCGTTTAATGTATACAAAATTTCGTATTTCGTTCCACGATGTAAAATATAATGTTTTTTTGCTACCAAATTGGGAAATTCGTTATATACATAAGTGAATTTATGTGTTGTTTTAGATAATACACTATCTGCGGGCCGTCCTGACAATAACCCACCGCCTTTAAATTCTTTTTTTGCAAGAACAGAAGCAACCAAAACATCATCAAGAATTTTTTCGTCAAGTTCATCTTTTTCTTCCGTTTCTTGTTTTTCATAAATTTCAATATAATGTTTTAATTCCCCTCTGTTCAAATTGTTCCCCTCATTCCGATATGTTGGATCAATGTATTCATTGTATAAGGCACATTAACGGCTGTTTTTTCGCTTACACTTTCACGTTTGTCATAAAAATGTGCAACTACTTGATAAAGCGCCATTTTGTATGTTTCGTCAAATGTTGTATATTGTACCCCTGTTTGTTCTTCAATATATTTTTTTGCAAAATTAATTAATTCGGTAATATACGAATCGTCAACATTATGCGTAATTCTTAAATATTTTTTTACTTCCGAAAGTGTTATATCTGCCATAATTTACCTTTTTCAAGAAAGCAGAGGGGAAAATCCCCTCTGTTTTTTTATATAAAAGAGTGAAAAACATGCAACTGTTATGTTGTTGGTTCGGTTGATTCTGTCGGTTCTGTACTTTCTGTCGGGCTTGTTGGCTCTGTACTTGTTGGCGAAGTATCTTCCGTTTCGTCTTCTTCATATTCTGCCAAAATTAATGCTATTAAATTGGCTTTATTCGTATATACATAAGTCAATTCCAAACAGTCAGCAAGAACTTTTAAGTTCTCAACTGTCATTGAATTAAGTTGTTGTTGTGTCGGTGTTACGGCAAGAATCAATGTTGTTAATGATTCTTGCGTGTCTGCATTGTCGCCCTCTGCCGTATAAACCACACCAAGTTTATCCGCCACCGCTTGAAGTTGTTCAAGTGTAGGTGTTAAATCAGAGGGGACTATGCTTTTTTTCCCATTACAACAAATGCTTCACCTAAACCAACATTACCGTCTGCCAAACACATTACACGGTAGCAAACATCGCCGCTTCTAAACCCAACAGATTCGTCCGCTTTTACAGTCGGTTCTTCAACAAAATTGAAGAAATAGTATTCAAAGTCGCCGAATATTATTTTGTTATCGGGAACATCATCATTTGATACAACAGGATAACCTAATAATTTTCCTTCAAATCTTCCGTCTGTTTCAAGTTTGAAAATAGGTCTGTTTTGACTGTCTTGAAGTGCGGCAATTGTTTCATAAATAAATTTACGGTTTGCCATTAATTTTGCGTTTTTAGCATAACCGGAAGGAAGCGCACCTAATAAGGTCATAAAGTCGGTGTAAGTATAACCGGAAGATGAAGCGGTTTCTTTTGCATTTGCACCGATTGCGGTTATAATACCTGTCGGTTGACCGGAACCGGAACCATTGATTATTAAATAATCGCAAAGTGCTTTTATCTTCTTAACAAGCAAGTTGATAATAAAATCTTCAAAAGCATCTATTGTCATTGCTTTTACTTCGGCAGTTATGCTGATAGTTTTAATTAATTTATAAGCCGTTAAGTTTATGCTGTTAATAGTATCTGCTTTATCTGTTGCGGCAACACCTTCGGCCTTAACTTCGGCATCATTTGTTGTACCCTCAACCGGCATTGATACGTTTGAAGGAATATGTAAAATCGTTACCAATGAAAGCGCAACGGATTCTTGTCTTAATTTTTCAACAATTCTGTTCATTGTTTGTGTAGGAATTGCTTTCCCGACAGAATTCGTATTTGTTGTTAATGCTCTTTTTTCGACTTCATCTAAAGTATCGCCTTTTAAATCTTTGAGATATGCGCTTCTATATTCATCAGAATCAAGCCCAAAAGTTTTTTGTTCGGGTTGCTGTCCGGGCATTATAAGAGAAAGTCCCTTTTTCTCTACTTCTTCGGCTGCATCAAGTTTTGTTCTTAATTCTTTTTCCTCTGCATCTAATGCATCAACTTCTTTGATAGCATCGTCGAGTTCTTTTTCTTTTAAATTTTCAAAAGAAGATTTTAATTCCTGTTTTCTTCTTCTTATTTCCATTAATCTTTTTAATGACATTTTTTACTCCGTTCTTTTTTTTGTAATACTTTTTTCGTCTAAACATTCATTAATTTATTTTTCAGAATTGTTCTTTTCCGTTCGGTTTCTGCGTTCTCCAACGCTTTCTTTTTTTCGGCCTCCGCCTCAAAAAATGACCTAGCGGAAACATCTGTTCCGCTATATGCAGGAAAATCGACAACTGAAATATCAAATAATTTATTAATTTTTAAAATTTTTCTTATATGCGTTTCTTCATTATATGATTCTTCTTTTACCGTGAAAGCAAAAGAACAAGAGTCCAAACCGCCCTCTTGTACAATATTATAAATATCTTTTGCCGTTGAAGTATTGAACAAATCAGCATCAAATCGTAAACCGACTGAATCAGTCGTCAATTTTAATTTGCCGCCTTTTACTCTCGATAATATGGGGATATGGTCAGAATGATTGTATTTCAAGCAACATTCTGAAATATCCGCTTCATTAAAAGCATCTTTATCAATTTCTTCTTTATATTCAATACCGCCAATTTCACAAATGACAGTTGGTTGATTAAAAACGGAAGCATGACCGCACAATTTCATCGTCCCGGAATTATCTTCCATTGTTACCCCTGTTAATATTGCATTTCTGCGTTCAATTTTCGGTAATATTTTTGTCGCCATTTTCATTCCCTTTTTCATTATCGTCAACATTTTGGTATTTATCGGCCTTGTCTGCATTTACATAATTTAAAGATATAAGCCGTTTTTCACCGCCTTCGATTTCGTCTAATTCGAATAATTTGCGGCTATCATTGAAACTGAATATTCCTAAAGGCATCATTTCTTTTATGATGTTCATTTTCGTCTGATTATTTGCGAATATCAGTCTTAAACTACTGAAAACAATTTCGCATCCTCTTTTAATTTCTTCCGGTGAAAATATTTTATTTGTAAATTCGTCCGAAAATTGTATTGCAATTGGTTCTATGGTTGAATTATAAAAAGCATTAAAATTTTCTTCCGAATAATTACCGGTTAAAATTTCTTCGGACACTCCATAATATGTATATATTTGTTTATTTGCAGTCAATTGATTATCATTATCAATAGTATAGGGTTCAATTTTAGTAGAAACAAATTCTGCTTTGCTATCCAATGCACCTATGCCGTCTGAACCGCTTGTCATATAGGAATTAACAAATTCTTCTTTATATCGTTTTAAATCGGAAGGATTCAAATTATTAACATATTTCAAATAACCTCTTAATCGAGATGTCGCATTGAAAGAATTTATAAAACCTTCAATAATACCTTGAAATAATTTTAATACGGGATTTAAAACATTATATTGACTGCTTCCGGATAGATCTTCTTGATTATAATGACGTCTTAAATGAATCAATTCCTCATAAGGAAGTATTACAGGTTTAACTCCGCTTTTAAATGAAAAACGACAATATAAATCATTTCCGTTTTGCAAAAATTCAATATTACTGTACGGAACCGGATAAAGCCCTTCGATTGTTTCGGAAATTAAGTCAAAATTTATGTAAATGAAAGCATTATTATTTGTCAGATACATTGAAACAATTTTGTATATGAAATCGTAAGCGCTCATATATTTATTGGGCCTATGTGTCAACAGATATTCAATGCGGTTTTTGTATTTTGAATTCGGGCCTTTTACTTTTGCTTTCAATTTCGCCGCATGTTTTGCGACAGTATCAATGCAACTTCTAATAATTAAATTATCGTATATGCAATCAACATCAGATAAAATATAAGGCGAATATTGATTTAAAAGTTTTATTCTCTCAAAAGTCTTATTTTCAAGAGATTTACTTTTATCGTCTATTTTCTTTTTAAAAAGATTGCCTAGTCCCATAATTTACCTTTTAATCAAGTTTAAATAATCGTCTTTTTCGTCCAAATAAATAACAAATGCATCAAGCATTGCGGCGAAACCGTCAATTCTTCTTCTCGGGTTTGTAGTTTTTGCCGGTTGAATATTTCCGTTTTTGTCGACATCCGCCCGGACATTTGAAAGACACCATTTTGTAATTGGATTATTATTATAATTAATTCTTTTACTGTTAAATTCAGCACCTAAAATTTGCATCGGGTTTGAGAGTGTTTGTTTACCTTGTCTTACGGCTTTTCCGATTTTACCGAAATTATCATTCATTTTTTTTATGAAGGCCTGCGCACTCCAAGCGTCATATCCGTGAGAATAAAGGTATAAGTCATATTCGTTTTGCAATTCAACAAACCAATTGACGACATCGTCATAATCGACTTTGTTTCCGTTTGATAATCGCAAAATCCCTTGTTCGTGCCATATTTCGTAAGGAATTGTTTTTTCTTCCCGAATCCTGTTTTCAAACAATTCCGCAGGAAGCCAATACATCGATTTAAAATATAATATGTCAGAATCCGGAACTTGAAACAAAACACAAGCACTCGTTAAATCTGTTGTTGCAGATAAATCCGCACCGCCAATTGCATAAGACGGTTTTAAATCTTTTAAATTATAAGTTCCTTGGTTATCTATTGCATCAAAATCAAGCCATATTTCCGTCGATGTTTCGGGAATATCAAATTCTTTAGTGAGGACGTTTTTTTTGTTTAACGGATTATTTAAAGCATTTTTGACTTTGCGTTTTAAATAATCGTAACTTTTTGAAACATATAAATTCGGGTTTGCTTTAATCCAAGCCGCTTCATTTATCCATTCTTCTTTATTGTCAAGTTCATATATAACGGGTAAAAATGCTTCGTCTTTGATTCCGTCTTTGTCAAACAAACCATTGATTATATTTGTCGCTTCGGCATATTTATTGTCATAGGCACCTTCACGTTCAAAACCTGCCGTGGTGGTTATCAAAATCAAAGGTTCGTCACGGGCTGAAATGCCGTCAGCAATAATATTATAAAGGTCGATTCCCTTCCAAGCATGAACTTCATCGCAATTCGCACAATAAATATTTAAACCGTCTTCTGTTCCGGAATCACTCGATAGCGGTTTAAACGACGAATTTGTTTTGTCATAAATTAAAGCATTAGTTAAACATCGAACCCTTTTTGATAGAACCGGACTTTTTTGAACCATGTTTTTGGCTTCGTTCCAAATGATTTTTGCCTGTTCTTTTTTTGTAGCAGCGCAATAACATTCAGCCCCGCCCTCGCCGTCAGCAACTAACATATAAAGACTTATTGCGGCGGCGAATAATGATTTTCCGTTTTTCTTTCCGACTATCAATAATGCTTCTGTATATTTACGAAAATTTGTTTTTTTGTTAATAATGCCAAATATTGAAGCAACAAATGCTTTTTGCCATAATTCCAATTTTATGGGTTTGTTCGCCCATTTCCCTTTGGAGTGTTTGCAGAATTGCTCAATAAAATTTATTGCGTTATTGGCCCGAATTTCATCATAATAATAAGGGCTGTCAATTTCGTGTGTAATTAGTGCATTTAAGTATTTATAAACCTTTTCAACTTTTTTACTTGTTACAATTTTGCCGTTTTTAATTTGATTGTAATACTGCGTTATCGGGTTCATTCTTGTATTTCCGCACTTTTAGCAATTCTTCAAATTTATCGTCTTCTTTGTCTGTCGGATGATTAACAGGCGCCGGAGTTTCGGGCAACAAATCAGTCAATTGTTTTATCAAAGCGGATTTTTGTTTTATTAAATTTAAGTATGCTTCAAATGCCGCAGACTTTTTTCTTCCTCTTTGATGTTCACCGTTTTGATATTCTTCCGTTGTGCCAAAAGTATGAACGTGTTCTTTTAATTCGATACTTTCAACCGTTAAAAATGCAATGTCATTTATAAGTTCATTGGCAATTTTTAATTTGTCGTCGTCAATACCTTTGTTTTTCAGACAGGCAGACAACCGCTTGATTTCTTTTTTTATTTTTTTATTTTTTAATAAACTCTTTTTTAAAATTTCATCTTCATTCATAAAATT
>JAEEGL013997507.1_pt1 | contig 11739 bp, 11 predicted proteins | sample 9134231 | NCBI WGS metagenome assembly JAEEGL01 (sample SAMN16246548, study PRJNA631951) | gut metagenome | biome: gut microbiome; feature: rumen; material: fiber-attached | host: Bos | place: Iran: Karaj | collected 2018-10
CAGGTGTAAGTTCCAATTCCAATTAATTAAAATAAATAATTTATTTGGCTTATTTTATTTTAATGAAATTCATTAAAAAAATATTTAAACATTATTAACAAAAATATACTTATATTAGTTATTAAATTAATTGTAAATCATTATTCATTTTTAAAGGTTATAATATGGCTAAAAAAAGATTGTTTGGTACATTTGGTGTTAGAAGAACCGCAAATGATGTTTTAACTCCTGAATTTGCATCAAGGCTTGCTGCAAGTTATGGTTCCCTTGTTCAAGGAACTGTAGCTATTGGTGGAGATACAAGAACAAGCACTCCAATGCTCAAGCATGCAATAACCGCAGGACTGCTCTCTTCAGGCTGTGATGTTGTAGATTTGGGAATTCTTCCAACCCCTGCAATTCAATATGCAGTTAGAAATTACTATGATGGTGGAATTATCGTAACAGCATCCCATAATCCTCCAAAATTCAACGGTCTCAAGTTTGTAGATGAATTCGGTATTGGAACTCCTGATGATATGGAGATTGCCGTTGAAGAAATGTATTTCGACTCAGAACCTAAACGTGTTTCCTGGGACAAGATAGGCAAGGTCTATCATAATGAGACAATAATCGATGAATACATCAAGGAAACATTGAAAAGAGTGGATGTTGAGGCTATCCGCTCAAGGAGGCTTAAGGTAGTTGTTGATTGTGGAAGCGGCGCAGGTTCATATACTGCCCCATATCTTCTCAAAGCATTAGGCTGTGAGGTTACAACATTGAACTGCCAGGCTGATGGATTTTTCCCTGGAAGAGATCCTGAACCTATTGAACCAAATCTTCAGGATTTAATCGCCACTGTAAAGGATTTGGGAGCAGATATTGGTCTTGCTCATGATGGCGATGCAGACAGAACCATCTGCATTGATGAAAAGGGTAATTTCGTTTTGGGAGATAAAACATTCACCCTTGTTGAAAAGCAGATGCTTAAGGAAAACAACGGCGGAACAATCGTTACAACAGTTGCAACATCACAGGCCATCTATGACATTGCCGAAGAATACAACGGTGAAGTTATCGCCACTGCAGTTGGAGACCTTCTTGTAGCCAGAAAACTTAAAGATGAAGACGGATTGTTCGGAGGAGAAGAAAACGGAGGTTTGATTTTCCCGGACTTTGTCTACGGAAGGGATGCAGTGATGACCGTAGCCAAAATTTTAGAAATAATAGCTAAAGAGAAAAAATCATTGTCCGAACTTGTCAGTGAGCTTCCTGTTTATTATGCAAGCAAAATGAAAATCGAATGCCCAGATGACCAGAAGGAATTTGTCATGGAAAGCATTGCTGAAGAAGTGAAAAGCACTACTGACTTTAAATTGGATCTTACAGACGGTGTTAAAATCCTTAAAGATGATGGATGGGTAATCATCAGACCATCAGGTACAGAACCAATTTTCAGATGCTTTGCCGAATCCGACACCCAGGAAAAGGCAGATGAAATGACAAATTGGGGAATCGATTTAATCAAGAAATACAAAAAATGAAACACGAAAAAACCATCACCAATTTAAATCAATTAAATGAAATATAGAGTTCATTAAAATAAAACAATTTTTATAAAAGCAATTTTAATGAAATGATTTTTTTAAATTAAATAAGTTGATGTAAAAATTTAAAAATAAAATAATGGTAATCTACATCGATTGAGAAAAACACCTAATAGTTTTCCAAACATTCCTCTTTTAAGAAAAATGCATCCTCATTATCGGGATTTCTAAGCAGCACCTGATTGAAACTTTCAACAGCCTCTTCAAATTTGCCCAATTCCATTAAAACCACACCTTTATTCAATAAAAAGTCAATGTTGTTCTTTTCAAGTGAAATGGCTTTATTGAAACATTCAAGAGCGTCATCGAATCTTCCCAAATCAATGAATGCATTGCCCATCCTATTGATGGCTGAAGCATCCATTTCAGAATCATCCAGACACACTTCCACAGCCTTGTCAAATGATTCGATAGCTTCCTCGAGCCTTCCCATGTCAGACAGCAGGTTGCCTCTCGCATTCCATACTTCCGGATTTTCACCATCGATTACGATGAGCTTGTCATATACCTTCAATGCCTGGTCATATCTGCCCAGCATCTCAAGGATAAATCCTCTCCAGTAAAGCACTATCGGACTGCTTGGACGGAAGTTATATGCAATTGTGCTGGCCTTATAGGCTTCGTTAATGTTTCCTGAGTTTAAAAGGGCAATAGCCTTGTTGTTCAAAATGTATACATTGTCAGGTTCTATTTCAAGGGCCTTGTCATAACAATCAATCGCGTCAATGAATCTGCCCAATCTTGATAAGTTATCTCCCTGCTTGTTAAGCAGATAGACATCGTTCGGGTCGATTTTCAAAGCGGCATCATAGCACATTGTTGACTTGTCAAACTTTCCGCTGTCAAAAAGAATATCAGCCCTTTTCATAATCATGGCCTTTTCATCTATCTTGTCGCCTTTCCAATCATCGATGTGCAATTTCTCAAAATGAATTATTTGGAACTGATCAGAACTGTCGATTCTTCCACCATACATCTTCTTGAATTCCCTCAACATGTCCTTTGAGTCTTTGAATCCTTCTTCTATGGCCAGTTCCTCATTTCCTTCAATTTCGCTAAATGGAATGTCTTCAACATCAGTTACGATAGCTTCAAAAATTTTCATTTTTTCCTTGGACACAAGATTCCAATAGCAATAGAGCCTGTCGCCTTTTTTAAGAGGAGTCTTCCAAGTCTTACGTATTGTTCTAGTTTTTTTACCAGTAATTACATCTATATCATTGCTAGAAAACGATAAAATTGGCATAAGACACCTCCATAAAGTTAAATTATTTGCTCTCCGAATTCAGAAGTCTTCACTTTCACCTGACCGTCAAAATACGGTTTGATTTCTTCAGCTAATTTTATCAGGTCGTGAGGATTTGGATTTTCAACCTTTTCCAATGCGGGATCCAATACGTTTTTATTTCTAAATTGCTGAATAGTATAGATATCGGCTTCGATTTCATCGACAATATTGTGGATGTCCTTTTTGGATACTAATGTCGGAACATATGTTGTTCTTGCTTCCAGATGGACATCAGGATATTCATTTATTAATTCCATGGATTTTTTAACATTGAATCCGACATTGGCGCCGGTAATCTTTCTATACTTGGAAAAGACTGTTTTGATATCGAGGGAAATGAAATCCAACAAGTGCAAATCCAAAATCTCTTTGAGCTTGTCGGGATATATTCCGCTTGTATCAAGTTTTGTCTTGAGTCCGATTTCACGAACATACTTGAGTATCTTGATGACTGCATCGGTTTGAACCAAAGGTTCTCCTCCGGAAATTACGATTGCATCCAAAAAATCGGCAGAGGAATCTATTTCCTCTTTTACCTTTTCAAAAGACCACTCAGTATTATCTTCCAAAAGTTCAACATTGTGACAATACTTGCAAGCCAGTGGACATTTGGACATGAAAATGACTAAAGACATGTTTCCATGAAATTCCACTGACGATATGACAGTTCCGCCTATGTACATTAGTTTAAGACCTCTTTTATAATTTCAATGAATTTCTTATCCTCCTCAAGGGTGCAGATACTTATTCTAATCCAGTATTCATCCAACCCTTTAAAGGAAGTACAATCTCTTACAATAATTCCACGTTTCATGAGTTCTAAAGCCAATTCTTTTGCTGTAAATCCTGTATCCTTTATGCGGATCAGCATGAAATTGGACTTGGATGGGAATACCTTAAGTGAATCGATTTTTGATAATTCATCATATAAATATTGTCTTGACGCTATTCCTTTTTTGATTGATTCTTCAATGTATTCTTTGTCTCTAAAGGTATTAAGTGCTGCAACAAAAGATAATCTTGTTAATGAAAATACAGGCTTGATTCTATGCATATACTCAATAATTTCGGCACATGCCAAACCGTAACCGATTCTCATTCCTGCAAGACCTAAAACTTTAGACATTGTACGGATAATGAAAATGTTATCAAATTCATCTATTAAATCTTTATTTGTAACTTCAGAGTATTCAAAGTAAGCTTCATCAATGATGATTAATATTTCAGGGTTTTTGGAAGCAATATCCACCAATATTTCCTTATCGATTAAAGTGCCTGTAGGATTGTTTGGACTGCACAGGAAAATCATCTTGGTTTTCTCGCTTATTGCCTCATAAATGGAATCAAGATCCAATTCGTTTTTATCCAAATCCCATTTTGCATAAACCGGATGAGCCCCATACTGTTGCAGCAGATATTCATAGTACATGTAAGACGGCAGAGGGACAATGAACTCGTCACCTTCATCTATGAATGTCTTTGCCAGAACATCGATGATTTCATCGGCACCGTCCCCTCCAATGATAACCTGATTGTCGCGAACACCACTGTATTCGGCAATTTCTCTCACCAGCTCTTTAAGCTGTGATTCGGGATACCTGTTGATTGAATTGATTTCTTTCTTGATTGCTTCAACGGCTTTTGGAGAGGGACCCCATGGATTTTCATTGGATCCTAATTTTATTATATCCTCTTTATTTAAATTGAATTCTTCTGCAATTTCATCCTGTGATCTTCCCGGAACATAGGAATCCATTTCATCTACAATTTGCCTTGGTTTCATATTTTAATCTTCCTTATATTGCTTGGAAAGTTTTACATAATTGTCTGCATTATTTTGAATAAGCGCTATTTGTTCTGGTGTAACTTCCTTTATTGCCTTAGCCGGAACGCCTAAAATCAGACTGCCTTCAGGAAATTCCTTGCCTTCACTAACAACCGCTCCAGCACCGACAATCGAATTTTTAGATATGTGGGCTCCATTCAAGACTGTGGCATTCATTCCAATCAAAACATTGTCATCCAATTTGCATCCGTGAACAACAGCACCATGACCTACAGAAACATTCTTTCCAATTTCAACTGGAAATCCTCGGGTGCAATGAACGACGCAATTGTCCTGAACATTGGAATTGTCACCAATGGTAATTGAGTCTGTGTCCCCTCTAATGACGGCTCCATGCCATATTGAGACATTTTCTCCTAATTCAACATCACCAAATACCTGTGCGCCTGGGCATATTATAACAGAGTCTTTTTTATTTTCCATAATATCGCCAAATTATTTCTTTGCTTTTTTATCTTGGATAATATGATTTTGTTTTACCAATACACGAGTATCGGAGGGTACATCATCATACAACAAAACCCCTGAACCGATAGTGGAGTTGTATCCAACTTTAACTCCTGGAGAGAAGCTAGAATTGATTCCAGTTTTAACGGAATCCCCAATAATGGAACCTAGTTTACGTCTTCCACTATCTATCATTTGATCTTTAATCTTGGTTTTGACGGAACGGTTATCGAAACGCAAGTTTGCAATATTAGTTCCGGCAGCTATGTTACAGTTGGATCCTATGACTGAGTCACCAACATAACTCAAGTGGCTAACGTTGGTGTTTTCCATAATGATTGAATTCTTGATTTCAACTGCATTTCCCACATGAACATGGTCTCCGAAATAGGAATTTCCCCGAATATATGAATTAGGGCCAATATCACAGTTCTTTCCAATGTAAACGTTTCCTTCTATGTATACTCCTGCCCTGATGATACTGCCTTCATCCAAAAATATTTCTCCGTGGATATGGGCTCCTTCCTCAATCTTTCCTTTGATTTCGGTTTTGAGCTGACCAATAAGCTCTTCATTAACTTCAATTAGTTCCCAAGGGCGTCCTACATCAATCCAATCCTTATTGGTTTTATGACCAATAACGGTTTTTCCGTCTTCGATTTGCATAGACAGGGAATCTGTAATCTCATATTCTCCTCTTTCGGAAATCTCCGTCTTTTCAATTTTATCGAAAATATCCTTGTTAAAGATATATATGCCTGCATTTACCAAATTACTTGGAGCTTCTTCCCTTTTAGGTTTTTCAACAATCTTTTTGATGTTCCCATCCTCTATCTCAACAACACCAAAAGCTGAAGGGTCCTCCACTTCAGTCAAAACCATCAATGTGTCAGGCTTCATGTAATTATATTTTTTAATGATTTCCTGAATGATTTCATTGTCCAAAATGATGTCTCCATTTAAAACTATTATGCTGTCTTCGATGAAATCTTTACCGTAGGAAATCGCATTTGCAGTTCCCAGGAAATCCTTTTGAGTTTTATAGGTTATGTTAACTCCGAAATCACTGCCGTCACCAAAATAATCACGAACCATCTCTTCCTTATAACGTACAATCAACAGTATTTCAGTAATCCCATTGTCCCTTAATGATTCAATGTTATATTGGATAATCGGCTTTCCGGCAACCGGCAACATGGTCTTAGGCTTTGTAAGTGTTAACGGCCTCATTCTAGACCCTTCACCAGCGCTTAAAATAATTGCTTTCATTTTATATTATCCCCTTTATAAAAATTTCTTATAATGATATATGTTTAACTATTTACTTATTTATTAATTTTCCTAAAAAAATAACCAAATTTTAAATATTAGTTAAAATAAACTAAAAATTACATTAGCTATGCTGATAATAAAAAAATTAAGGAGATTGTAAAAATGACTATCTATGTATGTATGCACTGCGAATACAGATTTGATACAGAAAAAGGTGACCCTGCATATAACATCCCTGCTGGAAAAACTCCTGCAGACATGCCAGATGACTGGGTTTGCCCAGAATGTGCAGCTCTTGGAGTTGAAGCATTCATTGCAGAAGAAGAATAGAACCTCTTCTTCTACAAAACTTTTTTTTAATTATTGTCAGATGTAAATGAAAACTGAAAACAGAATTTTTTATTACGATTTTTTAAGGGCTTTCGCTATCATTGCAATCATATTGTGCCACGTTGACGGCATGATCGGCTACAGTTTCAGGAGCCTGAAGCTTGCACTGCCAGGATTATTTACAACTGTCGCACTGACCGGCGTTCCCCTGTTTTTTATGCTGAGCGGAGCACTGTTGCTGAATAAGAACTATTCTCTGGAAGAATTCTTTAAAAAGAGATTTACAAGAATAATCTATCCATTTTTCCTTTGGATTGTGATAACAAGCATCGTCGGAGTCGTTTTCCTCAACTGGACAGATACCGAAATATTGAATTTCATTTTTGGAATCAACACCCCGACATGGTATATCTGGTCATTGATTGGAATTTATCTGCTGATGCCCGTGATAAACGCCTATTTGAAAGAATATGACTTGAAAGGTCTGGAGATATTTCTGATTATATGGGTAATAACCCTTCTGTTTAATTCATACGAGCCGTTATTGCTGAAGCCGTTGGAATTGAGATACTTTTCCGGATATGTCGGCTATGTGGCTTTGGGATATTACCTTGACAACAAGCAATTCAAACTGTCCGACAAGACAATCTTATATTCGAGCATTGCGGTTTTTGCCGTTTCAACACTGATTCATATGGTTAATATGTATTATCAATTGAATCTCTACACTGAATACTACCAAAACATCATAATAGCCACACAGGCCGCAAGCCTGTTTTTAATGATAAAATACTGGGACAAATGCTCTTTAAATCCTAAAAGCATTTATAACCGCATCAAATCAAATTTCATCGGAAAGATGATTGTCAGCATAAGCATCTGCAGCTATGGAATGTTTCTTGGACATTACATAATACTCCAATGCATCGAACCGTTGAACATACACTCCCTAAAGCTATTACCAGTGATTCTGGTGATTGTGGTATTCTTATCATGGCTAATAACTTATGCATTCAGCAAAATCCCATATCTCAAAAGAATATCCGGAGCGAACTGAAAATATAAGCACAAAAAAAGTTAAAAAAAAGAAAATTTAGCTATAAATTTTCCTTAATTATTTTTACGCAGGAATCCCTAATGGATTCTGCTCTTTTCTGATCTCTTGATTCCAAGGTTATCCTGACATAGTCCTCGGTTCCGGATGGCCTTACCAAAACCCAGCTGTCATCTTCAAATGTTAGTCTGACACCATCAATGGAATTGACTTCACGAATGTCCTCGAATTCTGAGGTGAGCAACTCTTCCATGTTTTCCATTACTTTAATCTTGGCTTCGGCAGAACAGGTTATCTTTTCACGGATGTTCGGATATGAAGGAATAGTTTTTAATAATTCAGACAATTTTCCATCCCTTGAAACGATTTCAGCCATTTTTAATCCAGACAAAATACCGTCAGGACACATGCAGAAGTACGGATGCAGCCATGTTCCGGAAGGCTCACCGCCAAATGCAGCGTCTTTTTCTATTATAACCTCAGCAACATTCACATCCCCAACTTTAGTCCTTAGAACTTCACCTTTCACTGATTCGTCCATGCAGAGTCCCGCATCAACAGTGGTTACAATATCCCCTTCGAATTCCTTTGACATCAAAGCCAAAAGGGAATCGAACGGTGAAACATTACCCATCTCATCAACAGTAATCATCCTGTCGGCGTCACCGTCATGTGCAATTCCAAGATCAGCGCCAATAGCTACAACGGTCTTCATCAATGTCTGCAGGTTCTCTTCATTAGGTTCAGGATTTCTTCCCGGGAAAAATCCGTCTGGCTGAGAGTTCAGGGTAGTCACTTCGCATCCTGCTTTTCTGAATACTAAAGGTGATATTTCGCTTCCTGCACCGGATGCGCAATCGATAACTACTTTCAAGCCTTTTTTAATGTCAACCAAAGAAACCAAATCATCAATATATTCCCCTTTAATTTCTTCATTGACACTTAACGTACCCACTTCATCCCAGTTTACGGATTTATAGGATTTTTCAGCATATATCCTTTCGATTTCAGCTTCCTGAGCTGAAGTATATGCCATTCCGTTTTTATTCCATAATTTGATTCCGTTATATTGTGAAGGGTTGTGAGATGCTGTCAGCATGATTCCCGCATCAGCATCCAATTTTTCGGTAGCATATCCAACCAGTGGAGTTGGAACCATACCTATCTTGATTACGTCAACACCGCTTTCAAGCAATCCTGCGCAAATGGCCTGGTCCAGCATTTCATTTGTAGTTCTGGTGTCGTGACCTAAAACGACAGTTCCCTTGTTGCCCAAATACAATGCCAAAGATTTACCTACATTCAACGCGAGCTCACAGGTTACTTCAGATCCGACTTTGCCTCTTATTCCGGATGTTCCAAATAGTTTTTTTGCTACCATTCTATCACCTATGCTCCGAATTTGTGGGCATAATTCATTAAATCCATCATGATATTCATTACGTCAGAACCTCTGATTCTGCAAAGCCCTCCTTTTGCACATGCAACTTCAGAGAATTCTTTTACATCATCCACCCTTACTTCAGGACCCCTTATCAATACAGGCACGGGATCTCCGGAGTGGTTCATTACTGAAATTGGGGTTGAATGGTCAGCAGTCAAGAAAATGTAAACATCTTCAAGTTTGATTAATTCGCTCATAACAACCCTGTCCACTTTTTCAATGAATTCCTTTTTCTCCATGGTTTGGCCGTCGTGGCCAGCTTCATCTGCACCATCGATATTTATCAGGAAAAAGTCGTGGTCTGAGTTTTTAACTTGGTCTATGATTGTGTCACGGATATTATCCAGATTTGTATCGATTCCTCCGGTAACATCTTCCATTTCAATGATGTCCATTCCCGCAAATCTTCCGATACCCATGATGAGACCTGTTTCTGCAATGCATGCGGAGTTGATTTCGTATTTATCATTCAATGAATCGACAACAGGCACTGCACCTGCTCCACGAGGGATAACTATGTTTGCTGGAGGCAAACCTTCTTCGATTCTTTTCAAGTTTACAGGATGGTCTTTGACCATTTCATAAGTTTTTTCGACCAGCTTGTTCAGGATGTCTGCAGTCTTTTCGGCTTCAGGTGTGCCATCCAAAGCCTTTACCTCTTTAGGTTTGTTTCCTTCGACTTTAGGATCTGCATCGCTTACCTTATCGGAGAGTCCTTCTCCCCTTAAAACCAAAACTGCCCTGTGACCGGTTGATTCCTTAAAGATTATTTTAATATCAGGATAATCCTCCAAAACCATTTTGTTCAATTCGTCAACGATTTCTTTGGTTCCCTCTTTGATTCTTCCTGCACGCCTATCTGTTACAACTAAGTTTTCATCAGCGGTTGAAAAGTTGCATCTGAATGCAATGTCTCCCGGAAGAACATCTACACCAACACCATTGGCTTCAAAAGGTCCCCTTCCAGTATAGACCTCATATGGGTCATAACCTAAAATAGAGATATGGGCTGTATCACTGCCCGGAATTATTCCTGGAGCAATTGAGTCCATAATACCAGTAATTCCTTCCGCCGCCATCTTATCCATATTCGGAGTGTTTGCAGCTTCAAGAGGGGTTTTATTACCTAATTCCTTAATAGGACGGTCTCCCATACCATCCATAATTAATATAATTCCCTTCATAAATATCACCTTAAATTATACTATTATAGATTTTATTCTTCAATAGTTAAATAATTTATTTTAATTGAAAAAAAATTAGTGAAAAAATAGTTTAGATAAGAAAAATACCAACAATAGCTCCTACAATGGTAGCTATTAAATTGACATGCTCGTTGGTCAAAAGATTCCTGTTTTCAAGAAGTGCACCAAGAATACTGTCTGCAAAGCAGCCTATTGTTCCTGAAATGATTGAAACAACTATTGCGGAAAACGGATTTGCAACAATTCCTAAAAGATATGCTGAAATACCTATTATTGCAGCACCTGCAATACCTGCCGCTGTCCCCAATGTGGATACTGCGCCGTTAGTACCTGGATCGACTTTCTGAAAAGTGGTTATTAAACGAGGCTGGTACAATACTCCAATCTCTGAAGCCAAGGTATCTGCTGTTGCAGTAGCTATTGCACCTATAAAACCTCCGACAAACGGAAGGTAATAACCTCCAAATGCCGCCATGAAACAGGCTACAACCCCATTTGAAATAACGTTTTTGGATGTTCTTCTTCCTTCAAATTCACCCAAGGACATTTTATACTTTTTGGAGTATCTTGTAGCAAGCAAGGATAAAACTAAAAATAGAACAATCAATAACAGCCAATTAGCCCCCGCTGAGAAAATGATTATTACACCCATTATCACCATAACTGCTGATCCGAACAAATCCAAAGATTTTCGCTTGTATGTGATAAATGCCAAAATAAATAAAAGGATTACATATATCCAGTTTATTGTTACAAATTCAACCATATAAACCACTCTCAACTTCAATATTATGGTATGTTCAAAATCATATAAAAATATTTTTTTATGCTACAAACGGAAGATGATTTTGAATCAATATCCTTGAATATATGTGTAAAATAAAGTATATTTAATTGAAAAACTATGATAATAATTACAATTATATTCAAAATAACGAATGCTTATTTTCAAATTGAAAAATTATTATTTGGTAATCTATATCAAACGGTTAAAATGAATCAATTTCTAAAAAAATAATAAAAAAGAAGATTATTTTTTGAATCTTCTAATTTGAGTTGATGCTAAAGCGACCAATACCAATAGCAGAGCAATGATCGGATTACCTGTTGGGTAATCAGCCAAATTGATTCCACCACTGACTGATGCGCGACCTTCACCGCCATTACCGGTATTGTTGTTTTCATGGAAATGGACAATAATGTCGGTTATTGTGTCATTAGCTTCATATTTCTTGTCTCCAGAGTATGATGCGTCAACGCTGTA
>JAEEGL014713084.1_pt1 | contig 11739 bp, 12 predicted proteins | sample 9134231 | NCBI WGS metagenome assembly JAEEGL01 (sample SAMN16246548, study PRJNA631951) | gut metagenome | biome: gut microbiome; feature: rumen; material: fiber-attached | host: Bos | place: Iran: Karaj | collected 2018-10
GGTATTTCCAACTGCGCGGGTAAATTTTGCAAAGGGGGATCCCCGGGCAAGGGTCAGATCGAGCTTTATGCGAGGTTGGCATCAGGTTGTTGCAAAACCCCCACGAAACCCCTACGAAACCCCTATAATGTTTTCGGGGTCAATTACAAAAAGAGGACAAAAAATGATGTGAGGCTATTATGACGAAACGAGCATGGCAATATAAGATCAAAAAAGCCTGTGAGGACGCGGGCACATATAGGTCATATTTTGACCCGGTCATAAAAACCCTTGCAGATATACTATATCGGCGCGATAAGATTCAGGACCATTTTGAGAATAGCGGTGAGGAGTTTATTGTCGAGCATACCAATAAACTAGGAGCGGTCAATATGGAGCAGAATCCGGAGCTGAGACTGATCAATGACCTCAATCGTGATGCTCTTGCGTACTGGAGGGATCTCGGACTGACTCCTGCAGGGCTCAAAAAGATCAATGACAAAGCTCTCCAGAAGCAGAAAACCTCAGCTCTGACTGAGGCACTTCGCGCAATTGGCTAAAAGCTATAAGAAACGAGCGATTGATTATGCTCAATCGGTATGCTCCGGAAAAAAGATTGTCGGAAAAGAGGTCATCCTTGCATGTGCAAGGTTTCTCAAGGATCTTGAGCGTGACGATCTGACTCTCAGGACAAAAGAGCCTGATTTTGTTATAGGAATTATTGAAAAGCTCATGGTCCATCAGCAGGGAGAATCCCTTGATGGTGAGCCATTAAAAAATAAGCCGTTACTCCTCCAGGACTGGCAGATATTTGTCATTTACAATCTTGTGGGATTTTACAAGAGAGGCACTAAGGAGAGGAGATTCAAAGAGGGATTTATATTTATCCCTCGAAAAAACGGAAAAACGCTATTTGTGGCAGCTCTTGCTTTTGGTCTCGCTCTCCTGGAGAGGAAATCCGGAGCGAAGATCTATATCGTGGCTGCATCGCTTAAACAGGCATGTGAATCATTCCAGGATATACTCTATACATTGAGATATCGCGGGATGGTCGAGGAGTTTAGAATCCGCGACAACAATGCAGAGCATTCCATCCACTTTGAATTTTTGGATGAGGATGGAAGGCCCTCAGGATCCCTCGACATTGAAGCTCTGGCAGCAAATCCTGATGTGCAGGATTCGTTCAATTGCAATATTGCAATTGCTGATGAGGTCCATGCATTCAAAAAGGCTGCGCAGTACAACAGATTCAAGGAGGGCATGAAAGCCTATACAAACAAGCTGATGATCGGTATCACAACAGCCGGGGACAATGTCAATTCGTTCTGTTACAACAGACTGCAATTTTGTCTCAAGGTTGTTGATGGCACGGTCAAGGATGACAGCTTGTTTGTTTTTATTTCACGAGCTGACCAGGACGAAAAGGGAAATGTCGACTATACGGATCCTGTGCAGCATGAAAAAGCAAATCCGAGTTATGGAGTCACGATCAGACCTCAGGAGATTATGAACGATGCACTCCAGGCTCAGAATGATCCGCAGCAGAGAAAAGATTTTCTCTCAAGATCGCTCGATATCTACACCTCAGCGATCAAAGCATGGTTTGATATTGACGAGTTCCGGGCGAGTGATTCTCAGTACAACTGGACACTGCAGGATCTCGTGAAATTTAATATAAACTGGTATGGAGGCGCGGACCTGTCGAGGACCTATGATCTGACAGCTGCAGCTCTGTATGGAAATTATCAGGGAGTGGACATCTGCATCACTCATGGATTTTTCCCAGTCACCCAGGCAGCGGTCAAGGCCGATCAGGACAATATCCCGCTGTATGGATGGAAGGATGATGGATGGCTCACACTCTGTAACAGTCCTACTGTAAATATTGCAGACATCGTCAACTGGTTTATCCAGATGAGAGCGATGGGATTCAAAATCAAGTGCGTGGGACATGACCGCAAATTTGTCGGAGAGGAATATTTCCCGGCAATGAAAAAGGCAGGATTCTATATCGAGGATCAGCCTCAGTATTATTACCTGAAATCGCAAGGATTCAGGCATATCGAAAAAGCAGTAAAGGACGGAAAATATTATTATTTGCATTCTGAGGCATATGAATACTGTGTTGAGAATGTCTCAGCGATAGAAAAAACGGACGATGCAGTCCAATATCAGAAGATTCAGCCGAAGCAGAGGATTGATTTATTCGATGCTTCGGTTTTTGCGTGCATCAAATTCATTGACCAGGCAGAGAAGTCAAAAGCTGCAGCAGGATGGTGGAATTAAAAAATGAGCAAAAAAAAGAGAAAAAACAATAATTCACAGGTTCGGAGCACTGGCAACAACATGTCAATCGGTTATCTCGTATCAGATTCTGACACGATATGTGTCCCCGGATATACATCACTGGATCATAATCCAGAGATCATGACTGCGTGTCATAAAATCGCGGAGCTGATCGGAACCCTGACGATCCATCTGATGGCTAACACAGACAATGGAGATAAAAGGATTCAGAATGAGCTATCCAGGACGATTGACATTGATCCCATTGCTACGATGACGCGCAAAACATGGATGGAGGCGATTGTCATGAACCTCCTGTTATATGGTGATGGAAATTCTGTTGTCTGGCCTCATACGTGGCAGGGTTACATCAGGAGCCTCGAGCCGATCTCTGCATCCAGGGTCAGCTTTATTCCGGATGGATATCGCAATTACAAGATATCAATCGATGGTCAGACACATGATCCTCAGAACATGCTGCATTTTGTATACAATCCGGACAAGATTTATCTCTGGAAGGGCAAAGGCATGAGGATCACCCTCAAAGAGCTTGCCAATAATCTGAAACAGGCGCGGGCGACAGAAAAGGGATTCATGGAGTCAAAATGGAAACCCTCGCTCATCGTCAAAGTTGATGCCATGACAGAGGAGTTCTCTGGTGTAGAGGGCAGAAAAAAGCTCAGAGAGGATTATCTGGAGACAGGTGAAGCAGGAGCTCCCTGGATCATCCCCGCACAGCAGTTTGAAGTTCAGGAGGTCAGACCGTTATCCCTCTCGGATCTGGCAATCTCTGACATGGTCCAGTTGGACAAAAAGACTGTTGCATCGATCGTGGGAGTTCCTGGTTTCCTTTTAGGAGTCGGAGAGTACAAAAAAGACGAGTGGAACTCATTCATTATGCACACCATCAAGCCGATCTGCACGGAGATTCAGCAGGAGCTGACAAAGAAACTGATCATTAATCCCAGATGGTATCTCCGATTTAATTACAGATCGCTGCTCGACTGGGACATCAAGACAATATTTGATGTTTACGGAGGCATGGGAGAGCGTGGATGGGCAACAGGTAATGAGGTCAGGGATCTGTTGTCAATGAGCCCTCTTGAGGGCCTTGATGAGCTCACAACGCTCGAAAATTATATTCCGGTTGATAAGTTGGGACAGCAGAAAAAACTGCTCCAGGAGGAGGAATCATGAGCATAGGAAGAAATATGAGACAGGTCAGGAGCGTGAGCTCCGAGTTTAAAACAAGGCAGGAAGGCGATGACCTCAGAATTGAGGGATATTTCGCTGTATTCAATAGCAACTATGACATAGCTCCTGGCATGAGCGAGTCGATCGCTCCGGGCGCGTTTAAAAACACGCTCGCAGGAGACATCAGAGCTTTAGTCAATCATGATACCACTTTAGTGCTCGGACGGACATCAGCGCACACTCTTGAGCTGCGTGAGGATGAACACGGTCTGTGGGGCTCCATCAGTATCAATCCGAAAGATTCTGATGCAATGAACCTCTATGAGCGTGTTAAGCGTGGCGATGTGAGTCAGTGTTCATTCGGTTTTGACATCCTCTCCGAGGAGACCGATATCCTCGAAAATGGTGACATGCACTGGACCATGACTGAGGTCAAGCTCTATGAGGTGTCATGTGTGACTTTTCCTGCATATCAGGAAACAAATATCGATGCCAGGTCAGAACAGCGTGACAACATCCTGAAACGCGAAAATGATGCCTGGAGAGCAAAGATGAAAGAGAGGATCTCAAAATGTTAAAGACATTGATGCTCCGCAAGAGACTCGATGATGCAAAGAAAGCTCTTGCAACACTCAGAGAAAAGGATGCTGAGTTTGAAAAGAGAGAAAAAGAGCTTGAGGGTGCCATCGAAGAGGCTCAGACAGAGGAAGAAAAGTCAGCAGTCGAGGAAGAGGTTGAGAAATTCGATGCTGAGAAGAAGGCTCACGAAAGTGAAAAGGCTGATCTTGAGCAGTCAGTCGAGGATCTTGAGGGTGAGCTTGCAGATGCAGAGGCAGAGGATGCTGCAAAAGCAGCAGCTGCTGAGGCTGAGGCAGCAAGAACTGCAGCAGCAGGATCAGAGAAAAGGGAGGCAATCAAGATGAATGAGAGAGCTAGAAGGCTTTTCCAGAAGATGGAGAGAAGCGAAGTCAACACAATGATGCAGCGCGAAGATGTCAAGGCATACCTTGAGAACGTGCGCGAGTGCATCAAAAACAAGAGATCTGTCACAAATGCAGGTCTCACAATCCCTGAGGTGATGCTTACCCTCCTCAGAGAGAACATCATGAACTATTCAAAGCTGTACAGACATGTCAATGTTCGGCCTGTCAGTGGTGAGGCAAGACAGCCCATTATGGGCACCATCCCGGAGGCAATCTGGACAGAGTGCTGTGCTAATCTCAACGAGCTTGACATCGGTTTTGCAGATGTTGAGGTTGACTGCTATAAGGTCGGCGGATATTTCAAGGTTTGCAATGCAACTCTTGAGGATTCCGATATCGATCTCGCTGCAGCTCTCCTCGAGGCAATCGGTCAGGCAATCGGATTCGCACTTGACAAGGCCATCCTCTATGGTCAGAACACAGCTGCAACTCTCAAGATGCCTGAGGGTATTGTTTCCAGACTTGTGCAGACATCACAGCCTGCAAATTATCCGCCTACAGCTAGACCGTGGGCAGATCTCCATACATCAAATGTGATCACAATCGCTAACACATACACAGGTGTGAGCCTGTTTGAGCAGATTGTGCTCGCAACTGGAGCTGCTAAGGGCAAATATAGCAGGGGCGAGAAGGTATGGGTTATGAACGAAACCACATACACATATCTCAAAGCTCAGGCAATGTCAGTCAATGCTGCAGGTGCAGTTGTTTCCGGAATCGAGGGAACAATGCCTGTTGTCGGCGGAATTGTTGAAGTTCTCGACTTCATTCCCGATTATGTCATCATTGGCGGATATATGGATCTCTATCTCCTCGCTGAGAGAGCAGGAACAAGATTCGCAGAATCTGAGCATGTTGCATTCCTGTCTGATCAGACTGTCCTCAAGGGCACAGCAAGATATGACGGACATCCTGCAATTGCTGAGGCATTTGTTGCCATTGGTGTCAATGGAACAACTCCCTCAAGCACAATGACATTTGCGCTTGATAAGGCAAACACAGTTCAGAACATCAGCATCGACAAGGCAGTCCTTGCAATCACAGTCGGTGATGATCCTGTGCAGCTCATCGCAACAACAGCTCCTGTTGAGGGACCTGTGACATGGGCATCCTCTGACACTACAAAGGCAACAGTCAGCGATGATGGAAAGGTGACAGCAGTTGCTGCAGGTTCTGCAGTCATCACAGCAACATCAAACGGTGCTGTTGCTAGTTGCGCAGTAACCGTATCAGCTGCTTGATGAGTTACATCGTCATCGAGGAGTTTGCTGATAAAACTGATGAGTTCCGCGCCTACCTACCGGGCGCGGAATTTCCTCGCAAGGGGCTCGATGTATCAGAGGCAAGGATCAAGGAATTATCAACTGATGCCAACGCTCTGCACAAGCCTCTGATCAAAGAGGTTGCAGAGGAAAAGAAGGAGGAGCCGAAAAAAGCTCCTGCAAAGAAGGCATCAAAGAAAAAGGAGCAGAAATGACAATGCAGGATATCCTCACAATGCTCAAGGCAAATCTTGAGATTGTGAATTCATTAAAAGATACATATCTTGAGCAGCTCATGGAGGTCTCACTCTCAGAAATAGCGAGAGAGGGAATCTCAATCGTTCCAACTGACAAAGAGATCATTCATGTGGATCCTGAGACAGGAGAGGAAACGACTGAGATAGTCAAGGACTATGAGACAGAGGATGCAAATCTGATTGTCATGTATGCTGCATATCTTTATAGGAATCGTGTGACTGACTCAGTCAGTGGCTACACCACAGCACTCTCAGCCACAGGAATGCCCAGAATGCTGAGATATGCTTTGAATCAGAGAATATTTTCAAAGAGGACAGACACATGAAGGATTCAGGACTGGTCACAATCTGTGAGCTGCAGAATATAGCAGAGCAGGGCAATATGCCAAAACCGACACTTGTCAAGCTCAGATCTCACTTTTTTGAGGAGCGTACAGTCGGTTATGGGCGACAATATGCAGCCATGGGAGTGAATGAAAGAGTTGATTATCTGATCCGGATATGGAGGGATGCAGGGATCCACGCGGAGATGTATGCAATCCTGACGGACTATGAGGGTCAGATCAACGAGAATGGAGATCAGTTCAGGATTGATAATGTGCAGCAACTCACTGACACTGATGGACTGAAAGTCACGGATTTATCACTGTATAGGATGGACAAATTATATGATGTCATTGAACTCCCTCCTGATGAAGGTCAGGGATGAACTGAATAGTATAGAGATTGAGACCGAGGAGGGAACTGTCAAAGGGCAGTTTTATCACTATCGGAGACCTGCAAATGTTAAAGCGGAATATGGGATATGGAGTGAGACTGGTGAGGTTGACAGCTTTAATGCGAACAATCGCAAAGCTGAGCAGCAGGTCACAGGATATCTCGATTATTACACATTGATCGAATACAATCCTATGATCGACATGATCCAGGACACTCTGGAGAAACTCCATTCCGGAGGATGGTCACTCAATTCAGTCCAGTATGAGGATGAGACAAACCTCATCCATTATGAGTGGTATTTCACGGTGGTGTAAATTATGGCAAAGCTGACAGTCGGATCTGGAATAAATGAATATCTTGCAGAACTGCAAAAGCTCTATGGGAGCACTGACAAGATTGTTGGGCGAACAATCTATGAAGGCGCGAAAGTAGTCACGGACGCTGTCCATGATGAGATTGCAAAGCTCCCTGAGTCTGTTGCCACTCCGGTGCAAAAGCAGGGCCTCATGGATGGCCTCGGAATTGCAAAGATGAGGACAACAATGCTGTCTGCAGATGTTAAGGTCGGTATGGACGGTTACAACGGCCACGTTACAAAAAAATATCCAAATGGACACCCAAATGTATTAGTTGCCAGATCTATCATCAGCGGGACATCATGGCATCCCGGGAAAAATGACTTTGTTGGCAGGGCGGTCAATAGGTCCAGAAGTCAGGCAGAAAGTATCATGAAAAAAACATGCGATGAAGAGATCGCTAAGATTATGAGATAGGAGGAAGTGCAATGAGCGCAGCAGGAAGAGTCACAACTGGCTTTTCAAAGCCTTATGTCGCACTCTACAACAATGTGGGCACAACTATCACCTATTCAGGGCTCAGAGAGCTTGCAAGAGGTGTAAATGTGACCGTCAATCCGGAGAGTGCTGATGACAATAAGTTTTATGCGAATAATGTTGAGGCTGAATCAGCAGCAGGACAGTTTGCAGGTGGAACTGTAGAGCTGACTGTTGATGGACTGTTCACTTCAGCAGAGAGATTGATCCAGGGTCTCCCTGCAGCAGGTGTTGACGGATGGACCGGATATGGGAATGATCAGAATGTTCCATATGTCGGAATCGGATTCGTTGTCAGATTTATGTCTGACGGAGTCACATCATATCAGCCTTTTATTTTCCCAAAAGTTAAGTTCAACACAGTCGGGACTGAGGCAGCCACACAGGAGGATGAGATCAACTGGCAGACACAATCCCTCACAGCTACTATCAGCAGGGATGACACCTCAAATCAGAACTGGAAGCTCCTCGGAGATTCCTTTGCAACTGAGGCTGAGGCTGAACTGGCTCTCAAGGTGAAGATGGGATATGTTGCTCCTGTTCTGTCAAGCCTGGCAATCGGTGCTCTCACCCTGACACCAACATTTGCAGCAGGAACACTTGCATATACCGCAACAACAAGGAATGCAACTGACACGATCACAGCAACAGCTGCTGATGATGTGACAGTCAAGATCACAGTCAATGACACTGAGATCAGTTCCGGATCAGCTGCAACATGGGCACTCGGATCTAATGCTGTTGTTGTAACAGCAACGAAGGGATCTGATGTGACAACATATACAGTAACAGTCACAGCTCTCGCTGAGGCAGTTCTGTCTGATATCACAATCGGCTCACTGACTCTGACACCTACATTTGACGCTGCAACTGACACCTACACCACAAGCACCACAAATGCATCTGATGCAGTTTCTGCAACAGCAGCTGATGGTGTAACCGTAACGATCGAGGCGAACAGTGTTGAGATCGCAAGCGGTGATGAGGTGGCATGGAGCTCAGGTGACAATACAGTGACCATCACAGCATCAAACGGTGTTGACACTAAGACCTACACAGTCACAGTATCAGCATCTTGATTGTAATTTGAACGGAGGTGAAAAACATGATCGTCAATGGAAGAGATGTCAAATTTTTCTATAATGTTCTTGCATCTATCGAAGTGGCAGGAATCTGTCCTGAGGGTAAACTGGAGAACATTGGAGCACTTTTCGGAGGAACCTACACCGAAAATGTCGAGAACACAAACAAGTTCATGATTGCCCTGCATAGGGGCTATATTGAATCCATGAAGTACAAGGACCCCTCCTTTTCTGAACCCCTTCTCTCAGAAGAGGAGCTCCTTCACATGGACACAAAAGATTATCTCAAGCTCCAGGATGAGGCAATTGCTGCATACATGGGAGACCAGAAGAGGACTATTGACACGGAACCCATAAAGCAGAAATCAGGAAAAAAAACGGAAAAGCCAGTCGAGCCCAAAAAATAGAGCTAACTGAGCCCTGGCTGATTTTTTATGGGCATATGATGAACATGACAAGACAGGAGATTATGATCACACGTTATGGAGAATTTCGTGATCTGATCTCCTGTTTTGCTGTACATGAGGGATCCGCGAGGATCGTTCAAAAGAAAAAATACACATTTGATGAGATTATTGAGCTGAGGTGAGGCTATGGCTGTAAATATAGGCCCTAAAATTGGAGTCGAAGGCGAGTCCGAGTATAGAAAACAAATAAATAATATCATTACGCAGACAAAGACTCTGAGCTCAGAAATGAAGAAACTTGAGTCCTCATTCCAGGCTGAGGGAAGATCCATCCAGGATAATATTGCAAAAAAGAAACTCCTGAATGATCAGATCAAAGTGCAGGAGGAGAGGGTTCAGGCTCTCAATTCAATGCTCGAAAAAGCAAAGAGCAAATATGAGGAAAACTCAACAGAGGTCCTCAAGTGGCAGCAGGCTGTCAATAATGCCGAAACTGAGCTGAATAATCTCAAAAAGGAACTGGAATCGGTTCCCAGTGCTCTGCAGACCGTTGGCAACAACATGAAAGACACAGGAGAGAAACTTGTGTCTGTTGGTCAGGGGATGCAGAATGTCGGAAAATCCATGACAAGTAAGGTCACAATGCCTATCGTGGGAGCTTTTGCAGCATCCACAAAGGCTGCTGTTGACTGGGAGACTGCATTCACAGGGGTCATGAAAACAGTTGATGCATCTGATGCAGAATATGCTCAGCTCGCAGACAACATCAAACAGATGGCAACTGAGACTGCATCCTCAAAGGAGGACATTGCAGGTGTCATGGAGGCTGCAGGTCAGCTCGGAATCACCGGAGTCGATAATCTGACAGCATTCACAAAGACAATGATCGAGCTCGGAGACACAACAAATATCTCTGCAGATGAGGCTGCAACAGCTCTCGCTCGTTTTATGAATATAACCGGAGATGATACTGCGAATGTCGAACAGCTCGGATCCGCGATTGTTGCCCTGGGAAATAATTTCGCAACTGATGAGGCAAGCATTGTCTCAATGTCAACAAGACTGGCCTCTGCAGGATCAATTGCGGGACTCTCATCAACTGAGATCCTCGCACTTGCAACTGCAATGAGCTCTGTCGGAATAGAGGCTGAGGCAGGCGGAACTGCTATGACTCAGACTCTGACAGGAATCTCCCAGGCAGTTGATGCAGGAGATGACAAACTTGAGCTCCTGGCACAGACAGCGGGGACAACAGCATCAGAATTTGCAGCAACATGGAAATCAAATCCTGTTGCAGCTCTGCAGGAGTTTATCGGCGGGCTCTCGGATATGAATGCTGAGGGAGAATCGACCTATACACTGCTTGATGAGCTCGGAATGAGCGGAATCAGACAGTCTAATATGCTCCAGTCTCTGGCTCTTGCATCAGATCAGCTCACAGCAGCGGTGCAGACATCTGATCAGGCATACACAGAAAACAATGCCCTCCAGGATGAGGCTGCAAAGAGATATGAGACAACTGCTGCAAAGATGTCCCAGGCAAAAGAAGATATTGGAAATCTGGCTGTTGAGATAGGGGAGCGGTTCCTGCCTTATGTTGAAAAAGGAATTGAAGTTGTTCATAAAATGGTCGATGCATGGGATTCATTATCGACAGAGCAGCAGGACAATATCATCAAAATGGGACTTGTTGTGGCTGCAATCGGACCTATTCTGACAGGACTCGGATCTCTTGTTGTGGGAACAGGACAGCTGATCATGGCAGGAGGTCAGATCGCAACATTCGCTGCTAAAGTTGGTCCTGCACTGGCTCCGATCGGAACAGCAATCACAGGAGTTGCATCATCGGCTATGGCTGCAATACCTGGAATTGTGTCATTTATAGCACCATTCACACCATATATTGCAATAGCAGCAGCTGTTGTGGCAGCAGGTGTCCTGATCTATAAAAATTGGGACAAAATCAAAGAGGTTGCAGGTCAGGTCGGTGAGGCTGTCGCTGAAAAATGGGGACAAATCAAGGAAAAGACATCAGAGGTCTGGGGAAATGTTAAGGCAAAGACTTCTGAGACCTGGAACAATGTCAAATCCACGGTATCAACAGTTGGAAATGCCATCGGTTCAAACGTGACTCAGTCTCTGAGCAAGATCAAGAATGCATTTACTGAAAACGGCGGAGGCATCAAGGGAGCAGTGTCCGCTGCATGGACCGGAATCAAGGAATATTACACTCTGGGATTCCGTGCTCTGGACACTCTGACAGGAGGTCAGCTGTCAAAACTGAAAGATTTATTTATACAGAAAATGACTGATATAAAAAATCAGGCTCTTGGATGGGGCAAAGATATTATTTCAAACATAGCTGAAGGAATTGCTCAGGGATTTGAAAAATTAAAAAACACAGTTACACAAGGTGCTCAAATAATTTCAGATCGTTGGCATCATTCGCATCCATCAAAGGGACCGATGGCTGATGACTATAAATGGATGCCTGACATGATGAAGATGTTCGCAAAAGGGATCCGAGACTATTCTGGACTAGTGACCAGTGCTATGGATTCTGTTGCGACTGACATCTCTGTTGGCATGAACGGATATCAGTCCCAGGCAGGAGATTCACAGGCTATTGGTGCAGCAATTGCGGGATCACTTGATCCTGAATCTATATATGCAGCAGTCAGAGCAGGTGCTTCTGATGCAACTATTGTACTAACAATCGATGGAAGAGAGTTCAGA
>JAEEGL014908779.1_pt1 | contig 11739 bp, 5 predicted proteins | sample 9134231 | NCBI WGS metagenome assembly JAEEGL01 (sample SAMN16246548, study PRJNA631951) | gut metagenome | biome: gut microbiome; feature: rumen; material: fiber-attached | host: Bos | place: Iran: Karaj | collected 2018-10
AGGTTTGACGATATCCGCATCACGGAAGTAACGGGAGATCCAGATATTGGCGTTATCGCAAAATGGTACACGCCTGCCGACCCGGAAAAAGAAGATCCGGGAGACTCCAATTCCCGGCTGTTCCTGATTCTTACCGGAGCCGGATGGCTGGCCGTATTCCTCCTGTTTGCCGCATACTTCAACGCGCGGAAAAGATCCCGGCTGATTGCTGCGGACCGTGAAAAATTCTATTTCATTCCCGCGCTGATCCTCGCATTCGCAGCCAGGCTGATTATCAGTTATTACGTTCAGGGATATATGGTTGACGTCACCTGCTTTACCAGCTGGGGCGGCACAATGGATATCTACGGTCCGTTGAACTTCTATGAAAAAACATCCTATTGCGATTATCCGCCGCTTTATACCTACATCCTGTCGCTTAATTCGGTAATCGCCCGCTGGTGCGATGCATCGGAAGCATGGACAAGGGTTATTTTCCGGTTTGTTCCGGCTGTGTGCGACGTGCTGTCATGCTACATCCTGTACCGGTATGCAAGGGAAAGGATGCCGGAACAGATTCACCGCGTCTGCGCGATCCTGATCCTGTTCGCCCTGAATCCCGCCGTTATTCTGAACAGCGCAGCCTGGGGACAGATCGACAGCGTCCTCTGCCTGCTGCTGCTGATGGTGGTACTGTACGCGGTGAAAGGTAAGTGGCAGGCGGCGCTCCCCGTGTATGCCGTCAGCGTACTCATGAAGCCCCAGGCGCTTATGCTTGGCATTCTCGGACTGGTATATATCATCCTGACCTGGATCCGGCACAGGGAGGCCAGAAAACCGATGATCATCGGCGTTGCCGCCGCCGTTCTTTCCATGGCCGCCATCATTCTGCCTTTCAGCGCGCTGCAGAATGAATGGCTGGGCTGGCTGATCGACAAATATACCGAAACACTGGAATCCTACGCATACGCTACGGTCAATTCCGCCAATTTCTATTATCTGCTCGGCGGCAACTGGCAGGCGATCGATCTTCCCTGCAATATGGCAGGGCCGATACTTCTCGCGGCGGGATCCCTCGCGTTTGCTGCCTGGTGGCATTTCAGCCACAGGAATCAGCCCTATGGATGGATTGAATCCATCCTGGCCTGCGATTTTGCTTTTCTGTTCATCATCCTGGCCGTTATGCGGATGTCGTGGGGAACCGTCGGAACCGTGGCGATGGCTTTCGCATTCTTCATCACCATATCATTTGCTGTCCGGAAAGGGGAAATCCGTTTCCTGCCGTATCTCGGAGCACTCCTGTTCATTTTGCTGTATGTATTCGGCGTCAAAATGCATGAACGCTATGTTTTCCCCGCGCTTTTCCTGCTGGCAGCGGCATGGGTTGTTCAGTGCGACCGCAGAATCCTGTATATCCTCGGCCTTTTCAGCCTGACCCTTTTCATCAACGAGGGTATTGTGCTGGACAACAGTATCCGGTTAGGATCCTATAATGGACATCTCCTCTCCGACACCGTCGTGATCGCCGATATCCTGAGCTTCCTGAATATCGGAGGCGCTGTTTACGCAGTATGCACCGGGGCGTCCATGATCGGAGCAGGATGTGATTCAGACAGCCGGTTTACTGAGCCGCTCTCCATTCCAAAGGTATCCGAAAAGAAATCCCCGATCCATTACAACCCGGACAAAAGCCTGCACTGGAAAGCGAAGGACTGGATCATTCTGTCGGCTGTAACAGTCATATATTCTGTAATCTGCCTGACTACGCTGGGCAGCGCCAAGGCCCCGCAGAACGGCTGGACATCGGAAAGCAGCCAGGACGAAATCATTTTCGACCTGGGAGAATACCACAGGCCGGCGGCAATCCTTTATTTCGGCCGGGTCTGTGAAAACTACCAGTCTGACTTTTCCGTTTCCGACAGCACAGACGGCGAGCGCTGGTCAAATGAAGTCGACGCACAGATGAATCAGGGTTTATGCTGGAAATGGAAATATGTAGTCTCATGTTTCGGAACAGGAACATACGATGAAAACCATACTCATACAAAATCATGCGTCTGCTATTTTAATGGGCGTTATATCAAACTGTCTGCAAAAAACGCCGGTCTCCGGCTCAACGAAATCATTTTCCGCGACGAATACGGCAATACGCTTCCCGCAGCGGTTATCCAGGATCCGGTCAGCGGAATATCCGATCACGCATCCGGAAATAAGCATCCCCTTCTGGACGAGCAGGACACGCTGGAAGCTCTTCCCGATCTGGTGGACGGAAAGAACGGAGACAATGCAGGGGCACAGCCGTCCTGGTGGAACAGCACCTATTTCGACGAGATCTACCACGCCCGGACAGCCTATGAATTCCTGCACCCGGACGAAATTGTCCATTGGCCCGGTTACCAGGCCGAGCCATATGAAAACAGCCATCCGCCCCTCGGCAAGCTGATGATGAGCGCCTGGATCGCACTGTTCGGCATGACGCCTTTCGGATGGCGGTTTGCCGGCGCGCTGGCCGGGATTCTGATGATTCCGGGCATGTATCTCCTGGGTAAGCAGCTGACAAAAAAAACATCAATCGCTGCACTGGCTGCATCCCTGATGGCGCTTGACTGCATGCACCTGACTCAAACCCAGATCGCAACGATCGACAGCTTCCCTGTGCTGTTTATCATGTTCGCATTCTATTTCATGCTGCGGTACATCCAGACGGATGTGATCTGTGAGCCCCTGAAAAAATCACTGATCCCCCTCGGTCTCAGCGGCCTGTTTATGGGCCTGTCCATCGCGACCAAATGGATCGGTATCTATGCAGGAGCCGGCCTGGCGGTTCTCTTTGCATGGCATAATATCCGCATGATCCGGATCAGCCGGCAGGCGAAAACCATCCTGGAAAGCCCGTATTCAACTCCGGAAGAGCAAAACCGCCTCAGCGCGTATCTGCGTCCGGACCGGCAGGGAACACTGCCCGTAATCTCCCGGATTTTCGTGATATGCCACTGGTGCGTTCTGTTCTTTATCGTAATTCCCATCGGAATTTACCTGCTGAGCTATGTGCCGTATATGGCTGCCCGGACCGACATCCATACCTTCGGCGATTATCTGAAGGCCGTCTGGAACAGCCAGCTGCATATGTTCAATTATCACAGCCAGTCCGGCCTTGGCATGGATCATCCGTACTATTCTCCCTGGTTCGAATGGCCGATGATGCTGAAGCCGATGTATTATGCCAACCGTGTATACCAGGATTACTTCCGTACCAATGTACCTTTCAGTATTTTCAGTTTCGGAAATCCGGTTGTCTGGTGGCTCTCGATTCCGGCGCTGGGATATTGCATCCTCCGCTGGATCGGATCCCATTTTTACCGGATACAGCCCGGCTATGATCTTCCGCTGTCCAGGAAAAAGCTCTTCCGGGCCGATATCCGTATTCCGTTCCACCTGACGGCAAAAACGTATGACAACAGTATCGCGTTTGTCCTGATCGGGCTCCTGGCGGAATACCTGCCCTGGGTACTGGTTCCGAGAGGCACCTATATCTATCCTTATTTCGCGTCTGTTCCCTTTATGATCCTGTGTCTTGCGCTTTCGTTCGACGGACATCCGGAAGAACGAAAAACCGGCTGGCGGATTGCGGCAATCCTTCTGCTCCTGTGTGCGCTTGCAGCATTCATCGTTTTCTTCCCGTACGCCAGCGGCATTGCGGTGCCCCGATCCTGGCTTGACATAGGCGCTAAGGTGCTGAAGATTTATTACTGACAACAGGATCACAGGGGTGCGCTGCAATGAATGAAGGAAAGATGGCGAAGACGCTCAGTTTCGGCGTCAGCGGCGTCAATGGTTTTCCGGTCGGCGTAGAGGTTTTCTCCCATAACGGGATCCCGATGATGGAAATCATCGGCCTGCCGGACACGTCGGTACGGGAAAGCCGCGACCGGGTCAGCGCCGCGATTATCAACAGCGGCAGAGAACCGGATCCCAAAAGAATTACAATCAATCTGGCGCCGGCTGACATGAAAAAGGAAGGCCCGTCTTTCGACCTGCCGATTGCTGTCGGCGTGATGATTTCGACAGACAGGCTTCATCCCGTTCCGGAACGCGATCCCGAAAAGATCGCCCTTTTCGGCGAACTGAGCCTGGACGGCCGGGTTCAGCCTGTCAGCGGCGTGCTGCCGATGGTTATCAGCGCAAAGGAAAACGCGGTACAGGAAATCATTCTTCCCGAAGCCAACGCACGGGAAGCCGCATGCATCGAGGGAATCAGAATCATACCGGTATCCACGCTGACGGAAGTCATTCAATACCTGGAAGGACAGGCTGAGATCATTCCGCAGGAACAGATTTCCTATGAAACGCTTCGAAAGGAATGCGTCTTCCCCGTGGATATGGCACAGATCAAAGGGCAGGCCGCGGCACGGCGCGCACTGGAAGTTGCCGCGGCAGGCGGACATAATATGATCATGATCGGAGTTCCCGGCAGCGGAAAAACCATGCTGGCACGGAGCGTTCCGGGAATTCTGCCCCCGCTGACATTCGAGGAGGCCCTGGAAACAACACGCATCCATTCCATCAGCGGAAGACTTCCGTCAGGCAGCGGACTGATGGTTACACGGCCTTTCTGTGCTCCGCACCACAGCGCCTCCGTTGCGTCCCTGATCGGCGGAGGCCAGGACGCAAAACCCGGAGAGGTTTCCCTGGCGCATAACGGCGTACTGTTCCTGGACGAACTTCCGGAATTCAGCCGAAGCGCCCTGGAAGCGCTCCGGCAGCCGCTTGAAGACGGGGTCGTCTCCGTTTCACGCGTAAAGCGGCAGGCGCAATATCAGTCTTCATTTATGCTCATCGCAGCCATGAATCCCTGTCCATGCGGGTATTTCGGCAGTTCACGAAGAGCCTGCCGGTGTACTCCTCCGGAAATCAGACGCTACCTGGACAGAGTATCCGGGCCGCTGCTGGACCGGATCGACATCCAGATCGAAGTGGATTCCGTACCGATCGGCGAAATTAACAGCCAGGTTCCCGCGGAATCCTCCGCCGCAGTCGGCGCAAGAGTCTCAGCTGCACGGGCCATTCAGCAGGAGCGTTACCGCGGCACCCCGCATTTCTGCAACGCGCAACTCGACAGTTCCGCGATCCGGAAGTTTTGTACTCCGGATCCGGATGGCGAAAAACTGCTGCATATGGCAGTTGAAACCATGCATATGAGCATGCGCGCATACAACCGGATTCTGAAGGTTGCCCGGACAATTGCCGACCTTGCCGGAGAGGAGACCATTGCAACGCCTCATATCGCCGAAGCCATTCAGTACCGGGAACTGGACCAGAAATACTGGAGCTGACTCATGATGATATCCGATATTTCAGAAAGCGCATATCTGGCATGGCTGGCGTCCGTCAAGATGCCTGCAGAATGCATCGGTAACCTTCTGCGCCAATACGGGTCTGGAGAATCCGTTTTCCGATCAGTACGCCGGCAGGACAGCGCGCTGTGCGAAACCGTCCCCCGTGCAATTGCCGGCAAACTGATTCAGACTGCGGGAGAAGAGCAGCTCCGGAAGTACCGGGACCAGATACAAAAGTACGGAATCCGGACTATGACCTTTACCGGTCCCGGGTTTCCGGCCTTTCTGCAGGCTATTCCCGATCCGGTTTCCATCCTGTTCTACCAGGGTGATCCCGCATGCCTGAACAAAAGGCTGATCAGTATGGTGGGATCGAGGCAGGCGTCTTATACCGGCCTGAAAGCTGCGAAGGAAATCGCACGGGATCTGAGCCGGGAGAATGTATCGGTTGTCAGCGGATTCGCATACGGAATTGACGGCGCTTCCCACCGCGGATGTATCGAAGGAGGAAGCCCCACCATCGCCGTAATGGGGTGCGGACTGGATCAGAATTATCCGGCAGATCACGCGGAACTCCGGAGGCAGGTGCTGGACACCGGCGGAATTCTTCTGAGCGAATACGCGCCGGGTGAAAAGCCAATGGCCGGTAATTTCCCTTACCGAAACCGGATTATTTCCGCACTGGGGGAAGCGCTGGTTCTCATGGAAGCGAAAATCCGCAGCGGCAGTCTCAGAACCGTGGACCATGCGCTTGCGCAGGGAAAGGAAGTATTCGTTTATCCGGGCGATCCGTCTTCGCTGCATTATGAAGGGAATCATCAGCTGCTGCGGGAAGGAGGACACTATTTCACCTCCGCGCGGGACATCCTGGAGGATATGAACTGGCTTGACAAGAATCCCCGGGTTGTGCAAAATAACGGTTGCAACGGTTCAGCGCCCTTTTCTTCCGCGGAAGACAGCATCCGGAAGCTGCTGCTTCCCGGTGCGCTGAGCTTTGACCAGCTGTCAGAAAAGAGCGGTATGCTTCCCGCTGAGCTAATGAGCCTGCTGACGATCATGCAGATCCGCGGATCGGTCGAACCGCTCCCCGGAAAGAAATACCAACTGAAGCAATAATAACCATTTCGGAGGAATCATCTATGGCAAATGCTTCCAAACAAAAGCTGATTATTGTGGAATCACCGGCAAAAGCGAAAACAATCAGCCGATATCTGGGAAAAGGATATAAGGTAGAAGCTTCCCAGGGACATGTGTGCGATCTGCCGAAGAGCCAGCTGGGTGTTGACCCGGAGCACGATTTTGAGCTGAAGTACATTACCATTCGCGGGCGCGGAGAAATCCTTTCCAGAATCCGGAAGGAAGCCAAAAATGCTTCGAATATCTATTTCGCAACAGACCCTGACCGCGAAGGGGAAGCGATCAGCTGGCATCTGTACCATGTGCTCGGCGTCGATGAAGATAAAGCCTGCCGGATTGAATTCAACGAAGTGACCAAGAAGGCGGTTCAGAACGCCATCAAAAATCCGAGAAAGCTTGATATGGGACGTATAGACGCCCAGCAGGCCCGCCGCGCGCTGGACCGGCTCGTCGGTTACAAGATCAGCCCGCTGCTGTGGGCAAAGATCAAAAAGGGCCTGTCCGCAGGGCGGGTACAGAGCGTCGCTACCCGGATGGTGGTCGACCGTGAAAATGAAATCAACGCTTTTATTCCTGAAGAATACTGGGATATCGCCGCAAAATGTTCTGTAAAGGCGGGAAAGAAGGAGCAGTCGTTTACCGCCCGGCTGGCATCCGTAAACGGAACGAAAGCACAGGTCACGAATGAAAAACAGGCCGCTGAAATCCGGCGGTTGATCGAAAAGGACTCCTTCACCGTTTCCGACGTCAAAACAAAAGAAAAGAAACGTATGCCGACGCCTCCGTTCACCACATCGAGCCTCCAGCAGGAAGCCGGACGCAAACTGAATTTTACGACTGCCCGTACCATGCAGGTCGTACAGCAGCTGTATGAAGGCGTCGATCTGGCGGGTGAAGGGACCCAGGGCCTTGTGACCTATATCCGTACGGACAGCGTACGGATCAGCGACGACGCGCTGGAAGCCGTCCGGGCTTTTATTCCGCGGCGATTCGGCACGGAATACCTTCCGGCGGAGAAAAACGAATATAAAGGGCGGAAAAACGCACAGGACGCACACGAAGCCATCCGGCCGACGGATGTAACCCGTACGCCGGAATCCATCAAACTGTCCCTGAGCCGGGAGCAGTTCATGCTGTATCGCCTGATCTATAACCGTTTCGTGGCCAGCCAGATGGCTGCGGCCGTATATCAGACGATGACAGCGGACATTACCGGCAAGGATGTCTCGCTTCGTTTCTACGGAGAACACAAAACATTTGCCGGGTTTACCGCCCTGTATGAAGAAGGCACGGACGAGGCGATCAGTTCTGTCGAAATGACACTTCCCGCCCTGAAGGAAAAACAGAAGGTAATGATTGAGGACATCAGCAGCGAGCAGCATTTTACCCAGCCGCCGAGCCGCTATACTGAAGCCAGTCTGGTCCGGACACTGGAAGAAAACGGAATCGGCCGTCCTTCCACCTATGCGCCGACCATCTCCACCATCATTTCCAGGGGATATGTTTCCCGCGAAAAGAAGCGCCTGTATCCGACTGAACTGGGTATCATGGTTACAGACATGATGGAAAAATACTTTGCTGAAATTGTGGACACCGAGTTTACCGCGAATATGGAAACGCGCCTTGATGAAGTGGAAGAAGGCAGCGCGGACTGGAAACAGATCCTCCGGGAATTCTATCCCGCCTTTGAGAAAACGCTCCATACAGCCGAGAAGGAAATCGAAAGAGTCGAAGTGAAGGACGAAATCAGCGACGTTCCCTGCGACCAGTGCGGCGCCATGATGGTATACAAAATGGGGCGTTACGGACGGTTCCTGGCCTGTCCGAATTTCCCGGACTGCCGCAATACCAGGCCCATCCTGAACTATATTGAAACTCCCTGTCCGAAGTGCGGCAAAAGGCTTCTGGAAAAAATCAGCAAGAAGAGCCGGAAATTTTACGGATGCGAAGGATATCCGGAGTGCGACTTCGTCAGCTGGGAAATGCCGGTAAACGAAAAATGCCCGCAGTGCGGAAGCTATATGGTGGAAAAAAATAACGCCCGCGGGGAAAAGCTGCACCTTTGTTCCAACGAAAACTGCCGGTACAAAACCGTCGTTACTGAACCCGAGGAAACCGCGGATGAATAATACCTGCGTCAAGATTATCGGAGCCGGCCTGGCCGGAAGCGAGGCTGCATGGCAGCTGATCCGCCGCGGAATTCCCGTAACCATCATCGAAATGAAACCGGTCCGGCAGACGCCTGCGCATCACTCCGACGCTTTTGCGGAGCTTGTCTGTTCGAACAGTTTCCGCGGAGAACGCCTGTCCAGCGCAGTAGGCCTCCTGAAAGCGGAGATGCGCTGCCTGGACTCCCTGATTATGAGATGTGCGGACGAAAGCCGCGTTCCGGCAGGGGACGCGCTTGCCGTGGATCGCGAAGGATTTTCGAGACGCGTAACTGACGCACTCCGGGGGCATCCGCTGGTAACTGTGGAAACCAGGGAAGCGAAAGAAATACCGGACGGACCCGTGATCATAGCGACCGGTCCTCTGACCAGTCCGGATTTGTCGGAGACTATCCGAAAACTGCCCGGCCTTGACACACTGAACTTTTATGACGCCGCCGCTCCGATCGTCCTGCGTGAATCCCTGGACGAGTCAAAAATGTTCCGCCTCAGCCGTTACGGAAGGGGAGAGGATTACCTGAACTGTCCAATGAACGAAGCGGAATATAACCGTTTTATCGACGCGCTGCTTGACGCCGGGACAGCCGAGGTCCACGGATTTGAAGAAAACCGTGTGTTTGAAGGCTGCATGCCGATTGAAAGCATGGCCCGGCGCGGCCGGATGGTTCCCGCATTCGGCCCGATGAAGCCGGTGGGCCTCAGAGATCCGAATACCGGGCGTGAACCGTTCGCGGTCGTCCAGCTTCGGCAGGACGACGCCGGCGAAACGATGTACAATATCGTCGGGTTCCAGACAAGGCTCAGGTTTCCGGAACAGAAACGCGTATTCGGCATGATTCCCGGCCTGGAAAACGCCGTTTATGCGCGTTACGGCATGATGCACCGGAACACATTCCTGAAGAGTCCCGGTTTCCTGAATGACCGTTTTGAAATGATCCGGCGTCCCGGATGTTATTTTGCCGGGCAGATGACCGGCGTCGAAGGATATGTCGAAAGCGCGGCCAGCGGTCTGATTGCAGGGAGGTCCATGGCAGCCTGCCTAACGGGAGAGATGCCTTTGACGCTCCCCGGATATACGGCACTCGGTGCCCTGGGAAGGTATGTATCCTCTCCCAACCGGAACTTTCAGCCTATGAACTGCACTTTCGGGATCATCGATCCGCTGCCGGCCATCCCCGGACAGAAACGGCTCCGGGACAAGCAGGCAAGATATGAGGCAATATCAGACAGGGCGCTCGCGTATATCCGATCCCTGCCAGAATAACGGGAGGAAAAATATGTCCAGTCCATTCCGGGGAACCACCATATGCGCGGTACGGCGCGGCGGCCAGGTAGCAATCGCCGGCGACGGCCAGGTCACTATGGGAGAAAACACGATTTTCAAAACATCCGCACGCAAAGTCCGCCGGCTGTATAACGGTCAGGTCGCGGTCGGTTTCGCGGGAAGCGTCGCCGATGCGTTCACTTTGTGCGAAAAGTTTGAGGAAAAACTGCAGCAATGCGGGGGAAGCCTTGAAAAAGCGGCTGTGGCGCTCGCCCAGAACTGGAGAGGGGACCAGGCGATGCGCCATCTCGAATCCATGCTGATTGCCGCGGACAAGAATCATTTGCTGATCCTCTCGGGAACAGGCGAAGTAATCGATCCAGATGAAGGCATCGCCGCAATCGGTTCGGGCGGCAACTATGCGCTTGCCGCCGCAAGGGCGCTGCTGCAGAACACGGATCTTTCCGCTGCGGAAATAGCTGAAAAAGCCCTGCAAATTGCCGCGAGTATCTGCGTTTATACAAATGATCATATTATCGTCGAAACACTGTAGGAAGGAAGTATCTCCCTTATGAGCCAGATGCAGCTGACACCCCGCCAGATCGTCCATGAACTCGACCGATTTATCGTCGGCCAGAACGAGGCCAAGAAAGCCGTTGCCATCGCCCTGCGCAACCGATACCGCAGGAGCCGGGTGGAGGAAACGCTGCGGGATGAAATTATTCCGAAGAATATCCTGATGATCGGCCCTACCGGCGTCGGCAAAACCGAAATCGCACGCCGGCTTGCCCGGCTTGTCAACGCGCCGTTTATCAAGGTGGAAGCCACCAAATTTACGGAAGTCGGTTATGTCGGCCGCGACGTCGAAAGCATCATCCGGGACCTGACGGAAAACGCTGTCCGGATGGTCCGCAGAGAGCATGAAGAACGGGTCATGCCGCGGGCCCGCGTCCTTGCCGAGGAACGTCTTTCCGATATGCTGGCCCATCCCCCGAAAAAATCAGGCAGTGCATCCAATCCGCTCGATTTCCTGCTGGGAAAACATAAGGAAACCCAGCCTTCCGAAGAGGAAGCAACCGCACTGGCCCAGCGGAAGGAAGATATCCGGCAGCAGCTGATGCGGAATGAAATCGACGACCTGGAACTTGATCTGGAAGTGGAAGAAGAAGCGCCGACTCTCGAAGTCGGCGGCAGCAGCATCAGCCTGGGCGATATGATGGGCAATATGATGCCCCGTCGGACCAGAATGCGCCATGTAAAAGTCCGTGAAGCCCGGAAGATCCTGACGGATCAGGAAGCTGCCAAACTGATTGACAGCGACGCAGTTCAGGAGGAAGCCATTTTCCGTACGGAACAAAACGGAATCGTTTTTATCGACGAAATCGACAAAATCGCGTCGTCCTCCAATGCCCACGGCCCGGACGTCAGCAGGGAAGGCGTACAGCGTGATATCCTGCCGATCGTTGAAGGATCCACGGTCAACACAAAGTACGGCGCTGTCCGGACGGATTTTATGCTTTTCATCGCAGCGGGCGCTTTTCACGTCAGCAAAGTATCTGATCTGATCCCCGAGCTTCAGGGCCGCTTTCCCGTACATGTCCAGTTAAAAAGCCTGACAAAGGAAGACTTCCGGCAAATTCTGACCGTTCCGGAAAACGCGCTGACCAAACAATACAGAGCGCTGCTTGAGGTGGACAAGGTCCTGCTCCGGTTTGACGATTCCGCAATCGACGCCATTGCCGAAGCTGCCTGCAACGCAAATGACAACGCCGAAGATATCGGCGCACGAAGACTTCACGCAATCTTTGAGCAGCTGCTGGAGGATATTTCCTTCAATGCCGGAGATGAAAACATG
>JAEEGL016485316.1_pt1 | contig 11739 bp, 7 predicted proteins | sample 9134231 | NCBI WGS metagenome assembly JAEEGL01 (sample SAMN16246548, study PRJNA631951) | gut metagenome | biome: gut microbiome; feature: rumen; material: fiber-attached | host: Bos | place: Iran: Karaj | collected 2018-10
ACACTCAAAACTAAGTTGTTTCATCAAAAGATGCGATAATGTATGAAGCAGCAGAAATTTAGCTGATATTTCCCTTTCCTTTAGAGATCCGTAGTATGATTTTTTGTAATTTTCATTTAACAGTTTTACTCTGTCTGCAATCTTTTCGTTATTGTTTCTCCAAACATCAATAGCATCCTCGTCAAACTCTATAAAAATACCCTCTCCGCGAACTTCATATCCCGGATACCATCTGGTATCGTCTTCTTTGATGTTTACAGCAGAAATCTTACTGTTTTCGGCTATATTGTCACTATCAACGGGTTCCAATCGGGAAAAGCCTATTAAAGCCTGTACTTCTCGTACTTTGTGAATTAAACTAATATTCTTAACAAATGGAATATCATATTCTGCAATTACTGTGCCTTCTCTTACGAATTCACCGTCTTTATCATCTATGACAGCCTCTCCATTTAGTGCAGCGTATTCTTCTGCTCTGTATTTTATGCTTGTTGTTGTGTACTCAGGATCGTTAGCACCATTCCACTTTCTCTCAAGTATTGCTTTTACCTGCTCCTCTTTCTTTCCTATTTCCATGGATATTTTTTTCGCAAATTCAGATATTTTCTCTCGAATTACGCCTTCTTTCATCTCCTGCGTTACTGTAATTCCCGGCAATGAAGAAATAGATTTTAATGTTTCTGAAATTGCCTTTCTTAAGTCTGAAAAAGCAACACTGTTTTGAACTTGCCCCGTCAGGATACTCGAATATGGGGGAATAACCAGAGAGCTTACAGATATAGGAAAATATACAGATGAACTACCCCTCTGTAATACATGAGGATACTCGCCACAAGCCTGTCTTCCATTATTCCAAGGATGTCTTCCAGTACAGGTAAAGTCGTATTCATAACCTGTGGCTTTATCTAAATTTTCAAGAGCACCTTTATCAAATGCTCCCCTTAGAGTAGTTCTACAATTACAACTTGTACATGATACCGTCAAACCTTCAAGACCTTCTGTGGAAGATGCACTTGTAGTAAACTTCAGTTCCGGCTGCCCACATATTTTTCTCGCCCCAGACATATTTTTGGCGTGAACCCATTTTATCCAGGGAAAATCATCTATATGCCCTTGAGGGCAAGCTACTACTATACGCGCTACTACCAAGTCTTGAAAGCAGGTAGGACACCTAAGCCTTTTTACCATATATGGATCATTCTCCCTTGTTTTTTTCATTTTGGGAGAATCTGAATATTCCTTTATCCATTGCCTTAGGGGCTTGAATCTTCTACACTTAGGGCAAAAATACCATTCAGGAAACCTTGTATAAGATACGCCGTTTTGATACCTTCCCTCATCTCCACTCCCCGGCATGCCAAAATAGTCAACCTTCAAAACTCTTTCCAATCTTTCATCGTGAATCTCCATCACGCTACTATCCCATGTTTCAGGGGCGGCTGTCATAAGAGTTTGCTCAGGAAAATCCACCATTGCACCAACACCGTATTGAAGAACTGCTTGTGAAGCCCTGACGGAATGAGTAACTTTATTCAATTTTACTTTTTCCTTAATCTTCATCTTCAGTCCTCCCAAATCACGACGCTGCTTCCGGCAGAAACATCTACATTACGCATAGAAGTCATTGTGTCAAATGCGGGATCAAAACGGCTCGTATTATATACTTTCATTAATCTCCCGTCTTCTTTCTCCGGCGGCATAACCATGAATTTTTCACCATAGAAAAAATGATCTGAATCATAGCCATTCATTAATGCTTCCCATTGTTCCAGTAATAATGCTATCTCATCTTGTATTTCCGTATCTTCTGTTGCCATATTGGGATTGATTCTATTGGCAATGCTTCTGCTTCGCGATACTATATATTCTGTTATGTCTTCGATTTCTTTTGAATATTTCTCTCGTGAAAACTCCGCCACTCCCTTTTCATCAGACAACTCTATATTTAGTTGTCTCAGCAAAGCTATAACAATAGCGTGCAATGCCCTCTCTCTAGCCGGTTTTGAAAATGGTGTAACGCCTGTAGGTTCTACATGTCTATAAAAAGATTCATGATATCCCTTAAACTGCTCATAGTGAGAACGATCACGACTCTTTGATCCGTCATACATAGTAAATGCCACTCCAGGAAATTCTCTTCCCACACGGCTCGAAGCTTGAATATACTCACTTGTAAGCTTAGGTTGACCCACTAGTAACATGACATTTAATCTAGCTACGTCAATACCGACAGAAATCATGTTTGTAGCAAGCAAAACATTTGAAGGCCATCGTTTATTCTCAATATTCTCCTTGCTATATGCCAATTTTTCCAGTTTGTCTAATGTTTGGTTTAATTGTGTAGTCGAAACTCTACTTGTTAATTCATCAGCATTTGTTATCATTCTGGCATCCTTTGCTGTGCCGAGTCGATAAGCCATTCTCTTAATAAAGTCCTTTACGTCATCATCGACCAAAGTAGAGCATTTCCCCAGATCCTTCAAGCTGTTAAAATATACCGTCAGAGTCCAATACTTATCTTTAACATCATCATCGAGATCCATGCCATACACCTTTTGTAACATAGCAGAGATTGATCTGATTTCCATCATTGCTTTTGTTTTCCCTGAAGGCATCAATCCGACATATCTTCTTCCAAAGATATCTTTTTTATAGTTAACAATTGATTCTCTTGCAAAGAAAGAATCTTCAGCATCAATACCAGGATGTGGAAATTGATTTATGCTCCTATTATATAAAGATGCACACTGCTCTACTGCTCTTCTAATAGTAGCCGTTGAAGCAATTATTTTTGTACTAACACCTTTGTTTTTGCAGAGGGCATCTATTGCCGCTTCATAAAGTCCGACCATGGTTCCAAGCGGACCTGAAATGAGATGTAGCTCATCTTGTATAATAAGTTCCGGAGATCTGTTCTCTGAACCTATTCCAAAGAATGCACCTATTCTAGGATTCCAGGGAAGCATCGCAAACTTATCAACCGTACCAAATAACAGTGTAGGTGGATTGTCATATAATTCTTCATCGACAACCTGTATTGGTAAACTGCCTTCAAGATTAAAAAAACAACTTTCTTGAGGGCAATACAATTCAAGATGCCTATTATTCTTCATCCGATAACCAAAAACGCCTTTTTTCTTATGATCAACTACATCCTGAACAAGCTTGGTTCCACACCACGGGCACTTTAAGACCTGAAACTTATTATAGCGATCCTTTTTGTATTCCAATTCCTCGGTCGAAGCTTTTAGAAGCTCATTTAGATTTGTTTTTGCCTGATCATCCTTATTTGGTGTGTGATCCCCGCCTATCCATAAACCAATAGAGATCCTGTCATCACCCAATGGATATCTTCCATATCTAGGCTTTCGCGATGTTGCATCAACTCTTATATATTCACATGCACAAATCAAAGTAGATGCTCTTGTAAACTGTTGTGCAGCCAATAAACGCAATGTATATCTCATGATAACAGTAGTACCCGAAGATTCTTCCAAATTCGAAAGTCTTCGATAGAAAATAGTAAATGCCGTGAGGCCAAGATAGGCTTCTGTTTTACCACCTCCCGTAGGAAACCATATCAAATCCACCAAGGATCTATCATCACAAGTATCTTCAACAATAGATTCTATACTCATTAGCAAAAAAGCTATTTGGAACGGTCTCCATGAATAGCGATCCTTAAACCTTTCATCTATTTTGTAATAATCTATCTCATCTAGAATTTCCGACAGCTCTTCATCATCGGGATATCTGTTAATGTTTGATGTCTCCGCTTGTAATTTTAGGTGCGCACGTTGCATAAACATGGCTCTATTGGCAAGTTGAAATGCCTGCCATGCCTTCTTATTCTTTTTCAGTATGTCTATCCCTCTTCGCATTCTGTCTGCGGAGATTTCACATCCCTTTAGATTTTTAAGAGCTATCGGTATATATTTATCATCTAGGTCTTCTGCTATTTTTCTTCGTTTTTCAATCCAATCTGCATATGCATCTATGATTCTTTCTTCGGCAGATAACTTTGAATCCTGATCCGTCGCATCCAAATCAGAAAGATATTTCATGGAGAATGCTTCATCAGGAACATGTATTTCACTCAACAATTTGAAATCCATTGACGGAACTTCAACCTGTGGAAAGAAATCATTTGAAATCCATCCTTTGCCAACATCGTCTATATTCCATGACATAGATGTACCAAGTCCTGTGCCATACACTTTTTTATTTCTGTACTGCATTATCAGGGATTTTTCCTCAAAATCGAGTGTTTCAAAATCTCGCTCCCCAGAGTATTCCACCAAAATAAAATCATTATCTTCTGTGGAAACAACAATGGAAGGTTGATATATGCACAAATCCGGTTTTGCCTTCCTGTTGTCATCATTAACCAGCATAATAGTGTATGAAAATACATCCTCAGATATCTGTCTCTTAAGCGATGTGATTTTTAGTTTTGTGTCGTCAAGATCTCTATTTTGATCAATATACTCTTTGTCACCGTATTCCAGTTTAATCTTTATCTCATGAGGGATTCTTACATAACCTTTTGCAAGCTGATCTGCCAGCTTGTACATATTACTAATTATTCCATGCTCATCACCATCCAGAAGATCACGTTCTTCGAGTTCGCGAACTCTTTTGCGAGTCATTCCTCCCGTGGTTAATCTCAGTGTTTTCTCTTTCAAGTCTATATAAACGGATGACCTAAACAAATCAGGAAGTTCATAATTTTCTATCCCATCGAAATCTAAGGGAATCCGACAATCATCCGCCACAGCTTTTCTATATGTAGCAAATTTAACTGTACAGTTCACACTATCTGTGCAACCTTTAACGAAAAAAGTTATACCTAACGAAGACGGCATATTTTGTGTTGCCAATCCAACCTCTTCATCAAGGTTTTCTTCATCTGATGGGGCAACAGCTTCTTTGTGTGATACAAACTCTTCTGATGTATTAATTTCAATCTCAGAGCTCTCTATATCATCAACATTATCTCCCTGTTCTTCTACACGCGACGAATCATTGTTGTCGGCATTCATTTTATTTTCCTTGGTATATAAAATGCCAATTGAATATCTTGTGTTTGGAGAATCAGAAATCAGTTCATGCTCTTCATCAGGAATTGAAATTTCTGATCCGGGACCAAGAAGCTCCTTCCTGATCAGTTCTATGTACTCTTCACGCGCTTTGATCATATCTTCTGTTTGAATCATTATCTGATACCTCTCATACGTTAACCGGCCTGTTAGCTACACTCAATGGTAAAACCGTTTCAGTTGGTACAATTCTTTCAATCTGCAATACTTCTGCAAGTGAATCTACTTTTTCATAGACTTCAGCAAACTCACTATTCTCAGAAACACGAGCTCCACTCAACTTATTAATTATCGCCCTTCCTATCTCACCAAGTATTCTTCTTCTGATGCTTCTTATTTCTCTACAAGCCTCAAAATATAGCTCAGGATTAGTTTGCAACCCTGAATTACCCGTCAATCTACCGATTGCTCTTAATGATTCAATTTTTCTGGGTCCGACAGTATGTGTATCTTCGTCAAGCCACCTTATAATAGTCGGTTCCTGTACCGGCACATTTAACCTCAACATCTCATCTACCACCTTTTGGGGTGAAAGACTATTTTCTTGCATATATTCTATAAGGCTTTGTTGCCATTCCTTGGACTTACCATAAGCATCAATTATTCTGTCTCCAAGCTTTCCATCTACAATCATCTGCCTCAAAATGGAGTCGACTATATCCTTGGTGTCATTATTGTTTTTTGTAAATACAATACTGTCACCTTCATTTAGGTCAGGAACTCCCACTTCTTTTACCAAACCACTATACGAGTCAAGAACATACGCCTTATAGTGCTTGCTGAAAAAGGCTTTGCTGTCATCGGCAAAAGTCGCTACAGCAATTATCTCAGCGGTAAGGTTTATCCTTCCACCCTGTGAGAAGGAATTTAATCTCACTGAATCAAAAACTGTATCCATCTGAGATACGTAGTCTTCAATTTCAGCTTCGTCCTCTAATAAATCTCTTGCCTGATCTTCCTCAAAGTATTCTTCTTCTTTATAATTCTTCAGACGAATTGTCGAACGTTTGTCCCATTTCTTTGAGTTCCTGTTTGATCTGCTCTTCTTATATCGAAATCCCTTTTCTTCGGATTCATAAAGCAAAGATATAATTGTTTTGGACGCATTACAATTAAAAGCATTAAACCTTTTCCCTTCAAAATCGCCAAGCGCAATAATAACATCATATAATCTCGTATTATCGAAACGTCCGGGCGTCATAAAAAAGACACCTCTTGAATAACCTGGAATAAAACCCGACTTATTCTTTATAATCGCTGCGTAATACGCTTTGGGAACAACAACAGCAATTAGCTGATCTGTATGGTTACGCAAATAATTCCGTAGTTCTATTTCTTTTGGGGTCGATTCATACATGCAAGAAGCCAACCTCTTCAACGTATCAACAATGTAATAAGCATCTTCGCGCAATGACACACCAAGTTCATCTGCAAGTTCCTCCAATCTGCGAATTTTCTCCTCAACAGGTTCTACTACCACGAGCCCTGCTTTCACACAATTATCAAGATCCCTGATTGAAAAAGGTGCAGTCATAAGTAGATTAAAAAGAGAGTGTGATTGAATAATAAAATTATCTTTTGCTTCTGATTCATACTGGTTTCGTTTTATTCTCACAAGTGTCTTTTTAAACAATCCGTATGACTCTATGTCTATTCCTTCATTTCGAAGAACAATCGTATCGTTTTCCTTTCCCTTAATTGCGTCCACTTGTCTCTTGAGTTCTTCGGTCAAGCGATTTGATTCGACAATACTAATTGAAGCATTTTCAGCAAGGAATCCCTTCGTACATGCAAACACTTCAATTTCCTCGTTATCTTCAAGTAACTGTCCAACATAATCCGACTCAACATTTGAGCACAAATAAACATATTGCAGAGATTTTCTGTTTATTAATTCAGGAAGTTCAGATTCCCCCCTTGTGATCATATCTTGCCCCGTTACTATTAGTCCTATATGACTGTTTCCATCCCTTGTAAATATTAGTTTTCTGGCAACAGAAACCTTTGCACACACTTTTAGAACTGGCTCATTTTTGCTGACATTTCCTCCGTATGAATGTTCTTCATCTTCTGTGAAGTATGACGCTGTTACTAAATCCAACAACCTAGCTTCTTTGCTTTCAAATCTAACGGATATACCCTTAATTAAATAGTCCGCCTCTTCTTTAGACATTACCAATACTGTAGAGGTATCAATAATACTTGGAATGTCAGAGGGTTGTACTCCCAATACTTCTGTAAAAAAATCTTCTCGCTGATTACCCTTTTTTCGTATTCCTCTTCCATCCAGTTTCTTTGATTTTCCATTATACGGCTCTATCAAACGCCAAGATTTCTCAGTAATATATGTCGAACTTCCATCGTCCTGACTCAACTTAATGTATTTAATTCCTTTAAAATCAATACCAAGTTTTTGACCATCTACATATCCATCAAATATATATCTCTCCTTCTTATTGCTTCCGTACAGTACAATGTCTCCTATGTTAAGTGATTCCAACACATCTCCCGTACTAGTTTGATTAAAGAGCAAATTCGTAATTGCTGCATATGTTATTATTAATGCATCAAAGCACAGAGAGCCTGAGTGGATAACCACACCCACATTATGCTTTTTCTTTTCCATCGTTTGAGATAAAAACTCTCCATATGCGCGTATCAATGTTTCCTTGGAAAAGGTATCACCATTTACTGATATCTCACACTTATTCAATATGTTTCGCATAACTTCTGAAACTTCGTGCATATTGGTCTCCTTAAGACTATTTACTTAATTCGAATTTGAAAATTCATTTTAAAATAGTACTCATTGTTATACTTGTACACCTCCCCATAGGCTCCATGACCTTGATCGGTTGAAGGAAAGTCCAAATAGCAATGTGTATACAAGAAATTTTTGAATGCTTCTGATTCCAAAGCGTAATTTGCAACAACTTCTCCGGTTTCTTTTATTGTTATATATCCACCTTTTACAGTACTCTTCCCATCCCAAATTGTACTTGCAGTCATTCCGCAATATGCCGAGTAAAGGAACATTTTCATCATATACGGATATTTGGTCTCAGGTAGTGTAATACCACATGGATTCTCTGCTATAATTCTCTGCATAACAGTCGCGATATCTATTTCGGTTTGCTTTTCCATAAAATGATTCCATAGAATGCGCTGTACTACGACAGGGAGATTTGGATTTATCAAATCCAAGTTTTCTTTAAACGCTTCACATCCTGCTCTCGCTGCTATTTCATATCCAACATATTCCAAAGTGCATCCATTTTCACGAATGGCTCGACATCTGTCTGATACAGCGGCATGTCCTTTTCTATCTATCATAGAGTTTATTTCATGCATCAATTCATCACTCATTCCGCTTATTTTATATTTTGCTGCCGATGCTTTTGCCGTATTAAATAATGTTGGATTTTCGCCGAATTCACATTTGATTGAAAACCCGATATTTTGCCTGATAATTGAACTTCGCGGGTCTCTTGTGTCGAGAAAAATGTCGCTCTTTTCAACACTTTTAGCTTTCATATGCTGAATTTCTGCTTCCTGAAGAAAATTCACAACTTCATCAGATACATTAAACGATCTCCCAGTTGCTCTAGTAATATCTGTTTTCAAAAGATCAGCCATATACCTAAATCTTGCCGCTTGAATACTTGCAACAGGTATATTATTGATCTCAATCACTATGTCGCTGTCATTATCATTACAGTGATATGTAACAATACGATCATTTGTTTCCTGACGTACTATTTTTAGCACATCCATCCATTCTTCAGGATTTGGATTTCCGTTTTCATCAGCCATAAACAGCTTCTTGTAACCAAGTAATCTTAGCGCCGCATATGGTTCGCCCCATTCACCTCTATTCATTTTGTTCCCTCCAAAACTCTCAGCACTTCTTTTGCGATAGCCTCAATCACATTTACAGTCACGCTGTTTCCAAATTGCTTATAAAGGTGAGTATCTGCAAGTTCCAACCTGAAATCTTCAGGAAATCCTTGCAATCTTGCCCACTCGCGAGGAGTCATTTTTCTGATACCTTCTTTATTAATTTCGCCCTTTATATGTGTTGTAGGAACCAAGGAATGCTCTCTCTCATCAACTATCAGATTTCTTTCTCTTCCCATTCCACCACATACTATTGTTCCTGCTATATCATCCAAATCACGTACTTCATATCCAAAACCATGTCCAGCTGCTTCATGACGAGCTCTGTGTTTTTTCAAAGTATCCATATAAACATCACTGAGATAATACTTTGAAGGAACAGGCGCGGGATCCATTATGTCTCTTATACATGTTTTCTCATGATTTCCTACTGGGAAAACAAACCCCTCGGGGCATTTTTTCTTAACCAAATCATTTCTAATACACACCAGATAAATTCTTTCTCTATTCTGCGGAACTCCAAAATCTTTGCTGTTTAGTATCTTGTCATAAACGGTATATCCTATTTGTTCAAACGCTCCTTTTATTACCTTGAATGTTCTTCCCTTGTCATGAATAGTGAGTCCCTTCACATTTTCACAAAAAATAATTTTAGGTTTATGATACTCACATATTCTTACAACATCTTGGAAGAGAGTTCCTCTGCATTTTCCTTTGTAATCATCATCAAATCCCATATGTCTTCCAGCCATAGAAAACGCTTGACATGGAAATCCGGCAAGACAAATATCAAATTTAGGAATATCCTTTTCATCAATCTGAGTAATATCTCCAGCTATTTCAAATCCATCATTGAAGTTGGCCCTATATGTTTTTTGCGCGAACTCATCCCATTCGCTGACAAAAACTGTCTTTATCTTATTTCCGAAGGCATTATCAAAGCCCTTTCTTATACCTCCAATTCCAGCAAACAAATCAATCGACTTATACATTTTTCCTCTCCTTTATGGCTTTTTCTATTATATCTGCGCATCTACAGGTTTCTTTTTTTATTTCTTTCCCCCAAAACCGCAAGACCGTCCATCCTTCTGATCTAAGCTTTTCGTTTACCTCTATATCTCTCTCCATATTACGTTCTATTTTTGGTATCCAAAAATCGCGGTTGGATTTGAAATCATTTTTTCTTTCTTCCCAGTTATATCCGTGCCAAAATTCACTATCACAAAAAACAGCTATCCTCAATCCAATAAAAACAATATCGGGATTCCCGTATATCCTTCTAACATTTTTTCGATATCTTATTCCCCTGTTCCATAGTTCTTTTCGTAGTATTTGCTCAATATCGGAATCCTTATTTTTTACCATCCGCATATTATAACTAATCTGCTCAGAAGTTTTTTTCACATTTTTCGCCTCTATTTCTTAACTATTTTTGCTTTGTTTAAGTACATTTTTAATGCATACTCACTTAGACGTTTAACAGTTCGATAGTCATCCGGTTTTTCTATGGCTATCATCTCATACAAATACTTCACATACCTTTCCGAGTAGAATATCCAACCATTAATCTCTTCTGTCTCAGCTTTATTCCATATGTCTATTGGGCATAATACATGATACCCTGCCGGCACTTCTCCTCTATTACCATAAAACCTCTGAGCAGTGTTATTTAATCCTCTTTCAAAATTCTGATATGACCAAAGTCTGTAAACATTCCCCCTGCTTTCTATCAAGATATCTGTATGATCTCCTACATCCTGTTCAGGACCATTTTTAATTACAGCATTAGGAAAAAACTGTGCAAATTTACAGGTCAAATCCATTTCACGTAAAAATGACGGAAATGCTCTCAGTCCACGTCCAACCAATCCCACGACTCTATCGGGTGGAACATTCTTTCTTACGCATTCTTGTACTATAGCTGCAACATAATATATCGGAGTAATATATTCTTCTGCTATATTCCAAAAAATATCTGTATATATTACTTCAGTTTTCCCTTCTTCGATGTATGGTATCTTTTGAACTGAATATCCATCCATCTTCTTTTCATCCAGCTTCTGTTTTCTGAGCACTTCAACCGTTAAATCATATGATGTCTTGTCCTTCTTTATCGAATAGCAATAATCCAAACCTGATAAATAGGTTTTTTGACTCCATAAACCCATATACTTACGAATATCCTCAATCTTTATCATGCAAACCTCCGATATCACAGATAAGATTCTTCGACAACAAATAAACAGCCTAAATAAAATCGGTTATTCGCATGATAATTTATGTGTCTTTTTCGTAATTAATCAAATCTCCATAAGTACAATTGTATTTCTCACATATTTTAGTAAGAACACTTAAGGCAACCTCTTCATTTTTACCCATTTTAGCCAGTGTTCCACTACTGATACCAACTTGATCAATCAGATCTGTCCGTTTCATATTCTTATCAATCAGCAATTTCCATAAACCGTTATACGATATAGCCATTACGTACCTTTCTCTGACCAGTGTCAGGACAAAAAACTATAATACGTGTATGATTATACCATAAATTTCACTATATCCAATTAAATATTTAACTTCTCGAACATCCATTCACAAAATTGGCAACAATTATGTAACCTTATTTGGCATACTTGAATATAGACAATGGTTTCATTTTCTTGCTTATATTACATATCTTGCAGATATTTCACACTCTACTACCTATTGTACTCGTGTCCTGTCCCAAAAAACGGACTTAATA
>JAEEGL017038065.1_pt1 | contig 11739 bp, 10 predicted proteins | sample 9134231 | NCBI WGS metagenome assembly JAEEGL01 (sample SAMN16246548, study PRJNA631951) | gut metagenome | biome: gut microbiome; feature: rumen; material: fiber-attached | host: Bos | place: Iran: Karaj | collected 2018-10
CCGCGGTAACAGGCGAAGAGGCGGTGACGATTGAGGATGTCTATGAGCCGTATCTTATGCAGATAGGGTTTATCAGCAGAACCCCGAGAGGCAGATGCGTCACCCCGGCGGGATATGCGCATATGGGCGTCAAAATGCCCGGTCAGCAAAAATTAGAAGGAATTTAAAGATGCGTACAGCAGATAAATGGACTGATTATGAGCTTATTGACTGCACGGACGGTCAGCGCCTCGAAAGATGGAATGACATCATCCTTGTGCGCCCCGACCCGCAGGTCATCTGGAAAACACCGAAGGAAAACCCGCTCTGGTATAACGCCCACGCGGTGTATAACCGCTCGAATACCGGCGGCGGAAGCTGGCAGGTTAACAAAAAAATGCCGGATGTATGGCAGGTCCGTTTCAACGAGCTCAGATTCAATATAAAGACAATGGGCTTCAAACACACGGGGCTCTTTCCGGAGCAGGCCGTAAACTGGGAGATGACCTCGGATATCATCAGGCGCGCCGGCAGGCCCGTAAAGGTGCTCAATCTTTTCGCTTATACGGGCGGGGCAACCGTTTCGGCCCTCAAAGCGGGCGCGGCGGTAACACATGTTGACGCCTCAAAGGGTATGACCCAGTGGGCAAAGGAAAACGCCGCGGCGAGCGGGGTGGCGGACAGGAGTGTCCGCTGGCTTGTGGATGACTGCCTTAAATTCGTTCAGCGCGAAAAAAGACGCGGAAACACGTACGATATCATCATCATGGATCCTCCGTCATACGGCAGAGGCCCGGGCGGAGAGGTCTGGAAGCTCGAAAACGAGATATATTCTTTTGTTGAAGAGTGCTCGGGGCTTCTGAGCGATGAAGCGCTTATGGTGCTGATTAATTCATATACTACGGGGCTTTCGCCAAGCGTAATGGAGTATATCCTTGCCGAAACTGTCGGAAAGCGGTTCGGCGGGCACACCTCCAGCGATGAAATAGGGCTTCCTGTTTCGTCAAAACCGGGCAGAGTGCTTCCCTGCGGAGCCAGCGCGGTCTGGACGGCAGGCACTTGACAGCCGATATTCAGGAAAGAGATGATTCGCGGCGAATCATTTTGTCAGGAAATACAGGATGAGAGAAAAACTGATTGAACTTAAAAACGTGACATACACCTATGAGGCGGATGAGGAAGGGGCACCCGGATACACCGCCGTAAGAGATGTGAGTCTTGATATTTACAAAGGGGAATTTGTCGCCGTGCTCGGCCATAACGGATCGGGAAAGAGCACGATGGCGAAGACGATGAACGCCATATTTGAGCCGTCACAGGGTACTGTCACGGTAAACGGAATCGTTGCCGATAGCGAAGAAAAGGGCGACGAAATCCGCCGCACAGTCGGTATGGTGTTTCAGAACCCGGATAATCAGATAGTGGCGACTATTGTTGAGGATGACGTGGCTTTCGGCCCCGAGAATCTCGGAGTGGAGCCGTCTGAAATCCGCAGGCGCGTTGACGATGCCCTTAAAACCGTCGGAATGTATGAACTCAGGGAAAGAGAGCCGCACAAGCTCTCGGGCGGTCAGAAACAGAGAGTGGCGATAGCCGGAGTGCTCGCCATGCAGACACAGGGAATAATCCTCGATGAGCCCACGGCAATGCTTGACCCGACGGGCAGGGAAGAGGTCCTTAAAACCATTATCAGGCTCAATAAAGAGATGGGCATCACGGTAGTGCTGATAACTCACTTTATGGATGAGGCGGTGCACGCCGACAGAGTGGTTGTAATGGACGGCGGCAGTATTATCGCAGAGGGAACTCCGCAGGAGATATTTTCACAGGAGGAATTCCTAAAAGCGCATTCGCTCGACATACCGCAGACCGCTCAGCTCTGCCGCAGGCTCGGCTTTGAGGAATGCATACTCACGCCCGATGAATGTGTCGGCAAGCTGTCTTCTCTGTTGGGAGGTGCCGCTCAGTGACATATCCCATTGAACTCAGAAACGTTTCTTATTACTATTCGCCCGGCACGCCTCTTCAGGTAGCCGCGCTTAAAAACATCAATCTTAAAATCGGCGAGGGTGAGCTCGCCGGAATAATCGGCCACACCGGATCGGGAAAATCAACTCTCATTTCCCATTTCAACGGTCTGCTCAGGCCCGTTGAGGGAAGTGTAATTATAGACGGCGAGGATCTCGCCAAAGACAAGGAAACGCTCAGGGCGGCGAGATTCAAGGTGGGTCTCTGCTTCCAGTATCCCGAGGCACAGCTTTTTGAGGAGACCGTCGCCAGGGATATCGCCTTCGGGCCGAAAAACATGAAGCTCTCCGATGAGGAGATAAACGAAAGAGTCAAAAAAGCGGCTGAATTCGTGGGGCTTAAACCGGAGCTGCTCGAAAAATCGCCGTTTGACTTATCGGGAGGAGAGAAGCGCAGAGCCGCGATAGCCGGAGTTATGGCGATGGAGCCGAAGGTGCTCGTGCTTGACGAGCCGGCGGCGGGCCTTGACCCGGGCGGAAAAAACGAAATCCTCTCAATGATTACCGCGTATAAGAAAAGAACGGGATGTACAGTTGTGCTCGTTTCACACAGCATGGAAGATATTGCGAGCGTTGCCGACAGAGTCATAGTGATGAATGCCGGCACCATAGCCATGGACGGCACCGTTGACGAGGTTTTCTCACACAGCGCCGAGCTGCGCAGTATGGGGCTGAATGTACCCGAGATTACAAGGATATTCATACGCCTGAGAGAGCTCGGCTATGATGTCCCCGCCGATGTCTATTCGGTTGAAAAGGGCGCTCAGATTCTCCGCGAAATGATCCGAAGGAGGTCTGTCTGATGGTAAGGGACATTACTTTCGGTCAATACTATGCGGGGAAATCCCTCCTTCACAGGATGGACCCGAGGATGAAGCTCATCCTCACATTCGGTATGATTGTCGCGATTTTCATATGCCATAATTTTTATTCGCTTGCTCTCATGGCTCTCTTTGCGGCTGCCGCCGTCGTTTTTTCGGGAGTGCCCGCAAAGATGATTCTCAAAAGCATCAAGCCGGTGATGGTGATACTCGCCTTTACCGCGATACTCAATATTTTTTACACCAAGGGCGGAGAGACCTACTTTGAGTGGTGGAAAATCTCCGTGACGGAAAAGGGCGTGAATACAGCGCTTTTCACCGTTATCAGGATTATCGTGCTTGTGGTTATCAGCTCGCTCCTGACTTATACCACCACACCCACGATGCTCACGGATGCGATTGAGCGCCTGCTGTCACCTCTGAAGATTTTTCATGTCAAGGTGCACACTCTCGCCATGATGATGACCCTTGCGCTCAGATTCATCCCCACCCTCATTGAGGAGATTGAGAGAATAATGAACGCCCAGAAGGCGAGGGGCGCCGACCTTGAAAGCGGAGGCCTCATTCACAGAGCCAAGGCCCTCGTTCCGATTTTCATCCCGCTCATGGTTTCATCGTTCAGAAGAGCGTATGAGCTTGCTTTTGCGATGACCTGCCGCTGCTACACCGGCGGAAACGGCAGAACGAGAATGAAGCAGATGAAGCTTCACGCGCGCGATTTCATCACACTTTTTGTATGCCTTGCCGTTGTGGCGGGAATAATAGTATTGAATCACTTTTTCACACGGATTATTTAGGTAAGTATATGCGAAACATTTTGCTTACAATTTCATTTGACGGCACGGCCTATCACGGCTGGCAGGTGCAGGAAAACGCGGTCACCGTTCAGCAGACTCTGCAGGATGCCTACGAAAAAATCTGCGGCAGCAGAGACAATATCACCGGCTGCTCGAGAACAGACTCGGGTGTTCACGCGAATATGTACTGCTGCAATATCCGCACCCTGTCGGAGATGCCGTGTCAGAAGCTCGTTGAGGCGATGAACGCGGTGCTTCCCGATGACATTTCGGTTTCGGACTGTGCGGATGTGCCTTATGATTTCCACGCAAGGTATGACTGCAAGTCAAAGGAGTATATTTACCAAATCTGGAATTCACCGAATAAGAACCCGTTTCTGTATAAATACTCATACCGTCACAAATATCCTCTGGATGCGGATTTCCTCGATTTTCAGGCAAAGCAGTTTATCCGCAAAGCGGATTTCAGAGCTTTCTGCGCCGCAGGCAGCAGCGTTGAGGATACCGTCAGGGATGTGACTCAGGCGGAGGTTAAAAGAGACGGAGACCTGGTTACATTCAGAGTCTGCGCAAACGGGTTTCTTTACAATATGGTCAGGATTATGACGGGCACGCTGCTCGACATATCGTCGGGTAAGATACCGCCCGGTACGATAGAGGATATCATCCTTTCGGGAGACAGGCAGAGAGCCGGCTTCACGGCAAGACCCGAGGGCCTGTTTCTGAATAAAGTCATTTATTGAATTAATTGTCAGACGGCATTATGTCAGGAGGTGGTACGGTGGCAGAAAACACCGTCGATTTCCAAACTGAACGAAAAAGACACGCTAAAAAAAGGCTGAAAAAAAGGCTGAGAATACCCGCAGTCATTTTTGCTCTGATTCTGATCTTCACCGCTGTTTATTTCGCGGCGGGTGAAGTCAGGCGCTCCAATTTTGACGACAGCTTCAGAGCGATTCCCAAGACGATAAGAGAGAGCAGGGGATTCCCGTATAACGAGGATGAGCTCTCACTCGATAAGGTTACTCTCATAGGCGACAAACCGCTCATAGTCAGCGACAGCGGAGTTGAGGTCATCTCGCAGAATGCGGACAGTCTCTATCAGCTGCGTCTTGACAGGTCGGATACCCGCGTGGCCTCATATCACGGCAGAGCTTTTGTTTACAGCAACACGGCTTCAAAGGCGTATCTTATCAGCAGGACCGTACAGCTCGCGTCATTCGATGAGGGAAAGCCCATCGTGACGGGCACGGTCGGCAAAAACGGCGCTGTGGCGCTCTCATACTCAACGGGCGGAGCCCAGAGCGTGGTCAAGGTTTATTCGCCGAGGCAGAAGCTCGTGTGGGAGTGGGAATGCGAAAAGGAATATGTATCTTCCGTTTCGCTCTCATCCGACAACAAAAAGATTCTTATCTCGGCGCTCGGTGTTGACAACGCCGAAATATACTCGAGGGTTATCCTTTTCAGAACCGACAAAACCGAGCCGCAGTTTGATGTCACGATGAAGGGCACGTCAATTCTCAAAGTCATTTACTCGAAATCTGGCAAGCTGACGGCGGTCGGAGACAACAAGACGGTTATACTCACATCCAAGGGAGCCGTGAGGCAGGAAATGGAATATGCCGATGACGCTCTCTATACCGTTGACAGCGATGATGACGGCAACATTCTCATCTGCTATAAAGAATTCGGAGGCTCCAAGCTCAAGGTCGTGAAAATCCCGTCAATGGCTTTCGTTTTCAAAGAGTTTGAAATAGATTATATGCCGGAGAGCGTTGATATCAAAGGCGACAGCATTGCCTTTGCGTCGGGTTCTGCCGTTGAAATATATTCATCCGCCGGTAAGTTGAGAAAAACTTATGAATGCGACAGAGACGTAAAGACGGTGCTCATTTCCAATACGGGAATCTACACGCTCGAAAACGGCTCGGTCTGCAGGTATTAGCGGATATGGACCATGTTGATTATATTGTTGCGGCGGTACCGTTCCTGCTGCTGATAATATCCGTTATCGCGGGCAGGGTGAGAGGATTTGCCGAAATAGTGATTTCCGCGGCGCTTGTGATAGTCTGCATGTTTTTCGCGAGAAAATATGCTTCACCGGCTGCCGAAGCGATCAATGAGACTTTTGTCCACGGCAGACTTGTGGATTATCTCTCATCCGTTATCGGAAAAAACACCGCGTCCGGCGGAGAAATGATTATGGATTCTCTTCCGGCGTATCTCCGGGAGCTTATGACAGGCTCGGGAGTGACGGCATCTTCGCTCGCTTCATCCGTCGATCCGCGGAGTATCAGCGAAAAAATCGCGCCTGCGCTTGAGGAAAGCATTATCCTCCCCGCGCTGACATCGGCAGTCTTTGCCCTTGTTTTCATATTCGCAAGGATAGCGGGCAGGGTTGTTGCCTCGCTCACGGGAGCTGTTGTGAAGCTGCCCGTGATAAAGCAGGTGAACGGTCTTCTGGGGGCGGCGCTCGGAGGAATAATCGGCATTATTCTTGCGGCACTGTCGGTGCTCATTATGTTTGCGGCGGCGGGATTCCTTCCCGAAACCGGATTTGCGCGCGCGGTCAATAATTCCGCGGTGCTGAATTCCATGAATGAACTGATTTCATCCATAATCTGAGATTACGGTCTCAAATCCAATTACGGAGGCATACCATGAAAGAAACATTGAAAGATTTAACCAAAAATATGTGGACTGTTCCGAATCTTCTCTCATTTATCAGAATCCTGCTTGTTCCTCTTTTCGCGGTTCTGTTTATGAAGGAGCAGTATGTATGGAGCATAATCGTTCTTGCGCTCTCCGGTCTGAGTGATTTCTTTGACGGCAAGATCGCGAGAAAATTCAATCAGGTTAGCGCACTGGGTAAGATTCTCGACCCCGTTGCCGATAAACTCACACAGATTACGATAGCGATAGTCTTCTATATCACATTTGCCGGCTCAAGCGACAAAACAGTCAAGGCGTTCAGCTGGATTTTCCTCATCTTCCTCATCAAGGAAGCTGTCATGGTTGTCGGCGGAGCGATAATGATTGCCACCGGTCTCAAGCCCGGAGCAGCGGAGCTTCCCGGCAAAATCGGCACATTCGCGTTTTATCTGATAATGATATCCATCATGGCCTTCGGCCCGGATATCGGTATTTGCAGGAATGTATTCACATACCCCGCGCCCGTTATGATAGTGCTCGTGTGCATAAGCGCAATTCTCACGCTTGTTGCGTTCAGCAGCTACGTGCCCGGTGTGTGGAGACAGATTCAGGATAAGAAAAAAGCAAAAGCCGAGGCGGCCGCTTCCGGCAGCTCAGGCGGAGATTCTTCAGAGGAGAAATAAATGAAGCAGGTACTTTGTTCAAAATGCAAAAAGAGACCGGCGATGTTTTTCATGACAAAGGTTGAGGGCGACAAGACCACGCAGGAGGGTCTCTGCCTCAAATGCGCCATGGAAATGAATATCGGTCCCATAAAGCAGATTATCGAATCCATGGGCATATCGGAGGATGAGCTCGATGAAGTCAGCGAGCAGTTCAGCGATATGTTTGAAAACGGCGATTTCCAGCTCGGCGGCGCGGGCACCATGCCCTTCATGCAGAATTTTGCCGCGATGCAGAATCTTGACAAAGATCATGACGGGGGAGACGGGAAGGAAACCGGCGAAAAGAAGCGCAAGCGCTCCAAAAAGGATGAGGAGCGCGAGCAGGGAAAGAGAAAGTATATAAGTCAGTTCTGCGCGGATCTCACCCAGAAGGCGAGAGAGGGCAAGATTGACAGGATTATCGGCAGAGAAAATGAAATCTACCGTTCCATACAGATTCTCTGCAGGCGCACCAAAAACAACCCCTGCCTTATCGGCGAGCCCGGCGTAGGCAAGACGGCGATAGCCGAGGGGCTCGCGCAGAAGATTGCTCTCGGAGAGGTTCCCGCCAAGCTGCAGAATAAAGAGATTCAGATGCTCGATATCGCGGCTCTCGTGGCAGGCACCCAGTTCAGGGGGCAGTTTGAGAGCAGAATCAAAGGCCTTATCGATGAGGTCAAGGCCGCCGGCAATATAGTTCTCTTTATCGACGAGGTCCATCAGCTTGTGGGCGCGGGCGATGCGGAGGGCTCGATGAACGCCGCAAATATTCTCAAACCCGCTCTCTCAAGGGGCGAGATTCAGATTATCGGCGCCACCACATTTACCGAATACAGAAAATACATAGAAAAAGACGCGGCTCTTGAGAGACGTATGCAGCCCGTCAAGGTCGAGGAGCCTTCGGTGGAAGACACCGTAAAAATGCTTCTCGGCGTCAAGGATTATTATGAAAACTATCACAAGGTCAGGGTTACCGATACTCTTGTTGAAAAAACGGTGCGCCTGAGCGAGAGATATATCAATGACAGATTCCTTCCCGACAAGGCGATAGATCTGCTTGACGAGGCCTGCACCTGCGCAAATCTCAGAAACAAGGCAATCAGCGATTATGAGATAATGCTCGGGGAGATTGCAAAGCTCGAAGAGAGAGAAGCCGAGCTTGAGGAAAACGCGGGCGAAGAGGATTACGAGGAAATCGCCAAAATAAAGACGGAGCTTATCCAGAAGAGAGAAGAGATAAAGCCCGTTGAGGAGAAGGCGAGCGACAATTATGTCACCGAGGATGACCTCGCGAGAGTGATTCAGCTCTGGACCGGCATACCGGCGAGCAAGGTCATCGAGAGCGACCTTCGCAAGCTCTCAGCGCTCGAGAGCAATCTCAAAGCTCACCTTATAGGGCAGGATGAGGCGGTTGAGCTTGTCTGCAATGCGATACGCAGAGGCAGAGTTCAGATCAATCCGCGCCGCCGCCCGTCATCATTCATCTTTGTCGGCCCCACGGGCGTGGGCAAGACGGAGCTTGTAAAGCTCCTTGCCAAGGAACTGTTTGAAACGCCCGAAACGCTCATTCGCCTTGATATGAGCGAGTTTATGGAAAAATTCTCGGTGTCGAGAATCATCGGCTCGCCTCCGGGTTATGTCGGATACGACGAGGCAGGCCAGCTCACCGAAAAGGTGCGCCGCAAGCCTTACAGCGTAATCCTTTTTGATGAGATTGAAAAAGCTCATCCCGATGTCATGAATATCCTGCTGCAGATTCTCGACGAGGGTAAGATAACCGACGCGCAGGGCAGACAGGTCAGCTTTGAAAATACCATTATCATTATGACATCAAACGCGGGCAGCGACAGAGCCGGCGGAGCTCTCGGCTTCGGCAAGACCAAGAATGAGGCCTCGAGAGAGCGCTCGCTCAAGGCGCTTGAGAAATTCCTGCGTCCCGAGTTTATCGGGAGAGTGGATGAGGTTGTCGTCTTCAACGATCTCACCGAGGCCGAGTATAAAAAGATTGCAGCGCTGCTGCTTGACGAGCTCGTTGATCCGCTCAGGGACAAGGGAATTGAGCTCACTTATGATGACGCGGCCACATCGACCATTGCCGCGCTTTCGGCGGACGGCACAAGAGGCGCAAGAGACATCCGCTCCTGCATAAGGAAGAATGTCGAAGACTCAATAACCGCCGAGATGGTCAGCAGAATAGAAAACCCCGTCAAGAGCGTATTTGTTACGGCAGAGGACGGGAAAGTGATATGTAAATATGAATAAGAGGTGTTATTATGGCGCATTTTCTTTTTTCAGCATTTGCAGATGAGGCATCGGCTTCGGTAAAGGAGCAGATTGCCGCCTGTAAGAAAAACGGCATCGATTACATCGAGCTGCGCAACTGCGACGGCAAAAACATTTCGGATTTCACCGTTGATGAGGCGAAGGAGCTCAAAAAGGTGCTCGATGAAGGCGGCATCAAAGTTTCGTCAATCGGCTCTCATTACGGCAAGATTGAGATAACCGATGATTTCGGGCCTCATTTTGAAGCATTCAAAAACACCGTTGAGGTTGCAAAAATCCTTGAAGCGAAATACATCAGAATTTTCAGCTTCTATTTCCTTAACGGCGAGAGCTTCGATGAATACAGGGACGAGGTTTTTTCACGCATGGCCGCCATGGCTGATTACGCAAAAGAAAAAGGCGTATTCTGCTGCCACGAAAACGAGAGAGGCATTTACGGAGATATTCCCTCAAGATGCCTTGAAATAGCAGAGTATTTCGGCGACAGACTCGGCTGTATCTTTGACCCGTCAAACTATGTGCTTAACGGGTCGGATACAAAAAGCGGGTTTGATTCGCTTTATCCCTATATCACATATATGCACATCAAAGATGCGATTTACAGCGAAGACACGGTTGTTCCCGCGGGTAACGGAGACGGCAATCTCGCTTATATCCTCAAAAAGCTGGAAAAGAAAGACGGCGTATTCTTCCTGAGCGTGGAGCCGCATCTCAGAACATTTGACGGGCTCAAAGAGCTTGAAGAGAGCAATAAGATTGAGCTGAAAATGAATACAAAATATGTTTACGCGAGTAACGAGGAATCCTTTGCCGCCGCCTGCTCCGCGGCGCATGAGATGGTTGAAAAAGAGGTTCAGCCGGTCCGTCTCGGCGTGATAGGTGTCGGCAATATGGGTTCGTCGCACATAAAGAGCCATGCCGAAGGAAAGCATCACGAAATCAGAATCACCGCCTGCGCCGATATTATCCCGGAGCGCGCGGAAAAGATGAAGGAATATCTGCCTCACATAAAGACCTTTGACAGCGCAGAGGCGCTCATTGACAGCGGCGAGGTTGACGCGGTGCTGATTGCCACTCCCCACTATTTCCATCCTCCGATAGCGGAATACGCTTTTTCAAAGGGCCTTCATGTTCTCACGGAAAAGCCGGCGGGCGTTTATACAAAGCAGGTGCGTGAGATGAATGAGGCCGCGGCAAAGAGCGGAAAGGTTTTCGGAATCATGTATAATCAGCGCACAAACTGCGTTTACAGAAAGGTGCGCGAGCTTGTAAAGAGCGGAGAGCTCGGCGAAATCAGACGCGTAAGCTGGATTATCACAGACTGGTACCGCACGCAGGCATATTACAATTCCGGCGGATGGCGTGCGACCTGGGCCGGCGAAGGCGGCGGAGTTCTCCTTAACCAGAGCCCGCATAACCTTGATCTGTGGCAGTGGATCTGCGGCATGCCCTCAAAGGTGTCGGCCGTATGCCACGAGGGAAAATGGCACGATATCGAGGTTGAGGATGATGTTTCAATCTATGTCGAGTATCCCAACGGGGCGACGGGCACATTTATCACGACAACAGGCGACTGCCCCGGCACAAACCGTCTTGAAATAACGCTTGACGGCGGTAAGCTTATAGTTGAAGACGGCAGCGAGATAAAGCTTTACAGACTCGAGGGCCTGACCTCGGAGCACTGCAGAAACGCAGAGGGCGGTTTCGGCAAGCTTGACGGCAAGTGGGAAGATGTTGAGACAGACGGCAGAAATCTTCAGCACGTCGAGGTTGTCAGCAAATTCGCGGCCGCGATACTCAGAGGAGAGCCTCTTGTCGCAAACGGAGAAGAGGGCATAAACGGTCTCACTATTTCCAACGCCGCCCATCTGTCATCATGGCTCGGCAGACCGGTTGAGCTCCCGATAGATGAGGATTTATTCTTTACCGAGCTTCAGAAGAAAATCGCGGCAGGCAAGGCGGAAAAAGAAAACGTTACCGATAAAATTCAGGGAGATATGTCCTCGACCTATTGAGGCACATAATATCAAAGGGGTTCATTAAATGAAGGTTGCAGTGGTCGGCTGCGGCGGAGTTTCCGCAAATCATTTTGAAGCTCTCGGAAGGCTTGAAGATGTTGAAATAACTGCAGTCGTCGATATAAAAAAAGACAGAGCGGATGAAAAAGCCGCTCTGACGGGTGCAAAGGCTTATTACGATTTTGACGAAATGCTCGAAAACGAGAAGCCGGACTGCATCCATATTGCCACGCCGCATTACCTGCATACCCGTATGGCTGTGAAGGCGCTCAGAGCCGGGATAAATGTTTTTCTCGAAAAACCCTGCTCGGTCTCATTTGCCGAAACAGATGAGCTCGCAAAAGCTCAGCTTGAGAGCGGCAGACAGCTCGGTATCTGTTTTCAGAACAGATACAATAAATGCGTGAAGCTCGCGAAGGAAATCATCGGCTCCCGTGAATACGGCAGAGTCAGGGCCG
>JAEEGL011090292.1_pt1 | contig 11738 bp, 6 predicted proteins | sample 9134231 | NCBI WGS metagenome assembly JAEEGL01 (sample SAMN16246548, study PRJNA631951) | gut metagenome | biome: gut microbiome; feature: rumen; material: fiber-attached | host: Bos | place: Iran: Karaj | collected 2018-10
GAGGTGTAGCCGATGCACGAGGCCTCGAGGACGGCGTTCGCGGGAACACTGAGGGTGTAGTTGCCGTCGAGGTCGGTGACGGCGCCGATGGTGGTGCCGCGGACGACGACGCTGGCGGCCACGATCGGCTCGCCGGCGGGGTCCTTGACGGTTCCCGTGACTTTGTTCTGGGCAAAGGCAAGCGTGCCGCTCAGGAGGAGCAGGAAGCTCGCGATCGCCATGCGGAGATGATTCTTCATCATGTGGGAATTTTGGTTAAACGATAGTATTGAAATATGTATAAGTTCCAAAAAGGCCGACAAAGATAACAATTAATCATTCACGAGAAGCATATAACGTAATTAATTTATAATCAATTTATTATAAATCGCATTTATGGTAAATAATGGCGCGGTTGTTTGCTTTTGTCCATCCGGGACGCTTGCCTGTCTCTGCCGGATTGCTTACCTTTAAGCGACTAAATCCAAAGAATATGAAACCCCATCCTTTTGCTTCCCGTTTGAGAGTGGCCGGATGCCTCTGCATCCTCTTGCTGGCCTGTACCTTGCAGGCAGAGGCAAGGCGCCAGGTCCGGACGAAGACGAACATTGACACGCAGTGGAAATTCCAGAAAGGCGACGTCGTTTCCGGCCAGGAGATCTCCTTCGACGACACGGCGTGGCGCACGCTGGACGTTCCGCACGACTGGGCCATCGAGGACGATTATGACGAGCACAGCATCGTACTGCGCGGCGGCGGATACCTCGGTGGCGGCATCGCATGGTACCGCAAGGAACTCCGGCTGGACCGGTCTTACGCCGGGAAGCGGATCTGCATCGAATTCGAAGGTGTGCAGGCCAACAGCGATGTCTGGTGCAACGGCCATCTGCTCGGGCACCGGCCGATGGGTTATCTGCCGTTGTATTATGACATCACGGACTATGTCCGCACGGACGGATCGCCCAATGTCATAGCCGTGCGCGTCGACAATACCGCGCAGCCGGCTTCCCGGTGGTACACCGGCGCGGGAATCTACCGGCACGTGTACATCCATGCGTTCGACCCCTTGCATATCGAGGAGTGGAGCGTCTTCCTTTACGCGTCAGATGTGTCCGCGGAGAAGGCCACCGTGTCGGTGGAGTCCGCGGTCGTCAACGAGTCCGCTTCTCCCAGGCGGTTCACCTTGCAGACTACGCTGACCTCTCCTTCCGGCCAGAAGACGGTCACCCGTGCCGATACCTTTGAAGTCAATCCGGGCGACACCGTGCGGAGCGTTCAGTCGGTGCAGGTCCTCCGTCCCGAGATCTGGGACATCGACAGCCCCAATATCTACGAAGCCGTCACGACCGTGAAGAGCGGGAGCAAGGTCATCGACGTGCAGACCAACCATTTCGGCATCAAGGAGAGCCACTTCGAATCGCAGACGGGCTTCTGGCTGAACGGCCGCAACGTCCGCATCTTCGGCGCCTGCGTCCACAATGACGGCGGCGCCGTGGGTTCGGCCGTCCCCGCCTCGGTCTGGGAGCGCCGCATCCGGCTGCTCAAGGAGGCCGGCTGCAATGCCATCCGCGGCGCCCACTGCCCGATGGACCCGGCATTCTACGAGATATGTGACAGGCTCGGCATGTTGCTCTTCGACGAGACGTTCGATACCTGGACCGCAGCGAAGCCCAACGGCCAGAAGGCCTACAATCTCTATTTCCGGGAATGGTGGAAGGTCGACGCGGCTGCGCAGATCCGCCGCGTGCGCAACCATCCGAGCATCTTCCTGTACAGCCTGGGCAATGAAATCCGCGACAACCTGAACGGCGAGGAGGGCCGCCGCACCTTCCTGGAGATGCGCGACCTGACCAAACGCCTCGATCCTACGCGCCCCATCACCATGGCCCTGTTCAATCCGCAGGGTATGCGGCTGTATACCAACGGATTCTCCGAGATGCTGGACGTCATCGGCCAGAACTACAATGAGCAGGGGCTGCTGATGGCCTGGCGGGGTCTGGAAGGCCGCAAGATCATCGGCACCGAGAATACCCCGAGCCGTTCGGCCTGGCTGGTGATGAAGAACAATCCGCAATATTCCGGGCAGTTCCTCTGGACCGGATTCGAGTATCTGGGCGAGTCGGACTGGCCGAAAATCTCCTGGAACACGGCGCTCTTCAACCGCAACGGCGGTTGGAAGCACACGGGCTGGGAGCGCAGGAGCTGGTGGACCGATACTCCGATGGTCCGCATCTGGCGCAAGGACGATATGCCCAACGGCCAGATGGCCGAAGACTACACGCCGCTGAATCCCGGCGGAAAGGTCAGCCTGACGCTCTATAGCAACTGCGAGGAAGTGGAACTGTTCCTGAATGGGAACTCACTGGGCCGGCAGGCCGTCCCGGAGGACGATGCCCCCAATGTCTATGAGTTCGACTACCAGCCGGGCACGGTCCGGGCTGCCGGTTTCATCGGCGGCCGGGCGGTGGCCGAGCACGCGCTTCAGACTGCGGGAAAGCCCGTCCGGCTGCACCTGACAACCGAACGGGCCACCATTCCCTATGACTGGGAAGAAGTCGTGTATGTCACCGCAACCGTGGAGGATGCCGGCGGGATCCGTTTCCCGAATTCCGATGCCCGGATCACGCTGCGCGTCTCCGGGCCCGGGGAGCTGGTCTCCATCGACAACAACGACGTCTATTCGCACGAGCGCTACAAGTCGGACTGGAGGACGGCCTACAAAGGGCAGGTCACGGGCATCATCCGCGCCACGGCCAAATCCGGGACCATCACCGTCACGGCGACGGCCGACGGACTGGAAGAATCTTCCGTCAAAATCAGGATAGCCGGGAAACTATAGTTCGAGGCGCAGGTAATCGTACATCACGCCGTTGTTGACCGGCCCTTCCGGGACGGTCAGCGTCAGCGTGTTGGTCCCGGCATGCAGCAGGGCGGCGTCGAAGTGGAATTCGGTCTCGTACCAGATGCCCTGGGAGCCGTGGCGGACAATGACGCCGTCGCCGGTCTGCGGCAGCACGAACGGACCGGCATCCCGGCCGTTGACGCTGACCTGTAACGCCCGGGCGGAGGTGCCGCACAGGGCGGCACGCAGGATGGCTTCGCCGCCGGCCGGCTGCTTCGCCAGGTCAAAGGTGATGCGGAACGGTGTGGCGCGGCCGACCGAGCGGATCCCGAAGAACGGGAGGACCTGTGCGTCAGGGTCTTCGTTGTGCGGCACATGGATGAAGAACCAGTCCCTGGCAAAGTCGCTCTTGCCCACGACGAAATGGACGTCGTCCGGGAAAAGCTCGGCATACTCCAGCGCGATCCGGGGATCGCGGCGGGCGTCGGCCTTGAAGAACTCGGATGCGTTGCGGTTGGGCACGCCGATTTCGAAAACCTGTTTCCCTTTGCGTACCGGCGTCCATTCGAGTGTGCCCAGATCCAGCGTCTTGCCCGCCTCGACGGTGATGTCTGCCCGGGCGAATTCGCCTAATACGCCATCGGTGAAGGCGCTGAGCGTATAGGTGCCGGGACGGACGTTCGGGATGGAGAAGGACCCGTCAGCGGCGCCGACGGTCCAGAACTGGTAGAACTTGGCGTCGCGCTGCCAGTTGGTGATGACTTCCGGGACCGGGTTAGGGCGTGGCGATACATACGGCGCATGCACCAGACCGACGTGGAGGTTGCTGAATGCGGCCGGGGCCAGCGGATCATTGAGCGCGAAGCGCCCCTTCACCTCGGCGCGGTCCCCGGCCAGGGGATAATCCACGCCTTTGACCCATTTGTAGGGCCATTTCGCCGCCTCGGCGGCAGCCTGGCGGCGTGCGTCCGCATAGATGGCATCGTGGCCTTCTCCCTTGTTGGCGTAGATCAGGAACGGACCGACGACCTTGTTCCAGGCCTCACCCGCGGCGATATTGGCTTCCGCTCCGCCGTAGTGGCTGCTGCGCCAGTAGTTCAGTACGCAGCCCGCGGCTTCGATGTTGGTGTCCCGGTGCCCCAGGAACTCCACCTTGGTCGGCCCGCCGCTCATGTATTCCATGGAGGGATTGATGTAGAACAGGCCGATGTTCTCGGTCGTGCTGGACCAGCCGAAAGCTGGATTCTCCGACTGGTTCGCCGTGTAGACATACTTGTCGCCGGCGTTGTGGTCCTTCGGGTAATGGAAGTCGACATCCTTGTCCACGCTCATCCAGTCGAAGCAGGGGGCAAGCTTGGCGCAGTAGCGGGCTTCGCCGAACTGGGCCAGCGCATAGGACTCCGGATGCGTGAAGATGCAGTACGTGTAGACGCCGGAAGCCCCTTTCTCGAGGGTGTAGCGGATCTCGATGTCGACCTGCAGGTCACCGGCCGCTGCGTTGGTGCCGGGCCCGGTGCCCATCTTGCGTCCTTCCGAGATGGCCTTGACGGAGACTTCGGCGATCCGGCCGCCGTTCCTCCGGGGGTTGATGGTGACGGAGGGGATGGAGGGTGCCGAACCCCTGACGCCCATCGCATCATGCGACCAGTATCCGTGCGCGCGGCCCGTGATCTGCGGGTCTTTCCAATTGGGATTATCCGGCGTGGAAGGATCCTGGGCTTCGGGATGGAAGTCCGGGTCGAGCCGGGTGGCGAACATCTCCCGCCCTTCATAGCGGAAGGAGACCAGATCACCTGAGACTTTGGAGACGCGTGCCGTGACGATGCCGTTGTCCAGGGTATAGGTCTCGGCATCTTCGGTCAGGGTGACTCCCGGCCCGCCGCAGGCGGTCAGGAGCAGGGTGGCCGCCGCCGCGCAGGCGGCCAGGCGGCACAGGGAAAGGAGATTATTCTTCATGTCCGGTGTCCTTGGTGTGTGCTTGGATCCACTTGATGACGTCTTCCTGCTCCACCGTGGTGTAGCGGGCGTAATCCTTGGGGGACTGCAGCGTGAGCTGGTCTTCGGCCCCTTTCCAGCGGAAGACGGTCCGGGCCCGCTCGACGGCGAGGCGGACGGCCTCTGCGTCGGCATCGCGGTCCATCGTGTTCTGGACGACGAGGACGCCGCGTGGCGCGACCAGGGCCATCAGGTCATCGTAGTCATAAGGCAGGCGGGCTTCCTGTCCGGCGAAGAGCTCGATGCGCGGAGCCAGAGCCGCGACGGAGCCGTAGCGGGCGAGTCCCATGGTCTGGCCGGAGGCCTTGTCGGAACGCATGGGCGTGAAACCGCAGATGGAGACGACGTTTTTGATGCGCTCGTCTGCCGCTGCACCGTACAGGCCGACCATGCCTCCCAGTGTGAATCCCAGGACGGTGATTTCTTCCGCATCGACGCGGGTATCGGTCTGCATGGCATCCACGGCGGCCTGCAGGTCCTTGACCATCTTGCCCAGCCGGGACCAATGCGGATAGCGGTTGTAGAAACCGGCGTACTCATTGTATCTGCCGCCGAACCCGGTCTGGTTATAAGCCAGCACGGCATAGCCGGCCTGGGTCAGGGCGATGATGGGATGGGGGTCACGGCGGTAGACCCACATGTAACCCAGCGGATAATTGTATCCGTGCAGCCAGATGACGACCGGAAGCTTCTTGCCTTCGGGGGCGTCTGCCGGGTAATACAGGTCTCCGGTGATGCCGTCGCCGAAGGAAATGCGCTTGGATGCCAGCTGGTCCTTGCCGGGAGCGGTCCAGCCGAATTCGGCGCTGCCGCGTGCTACGACCCAGGTCGGGACGTCGGGGGCCAGCTGGCCCGGGTTGGGCGTTCCGCCCTTGGCCAGCTCCACAGGCCCGGGACGGACGCCGCCCCGGCCCATGCCGAAGAACCCGAATCCTCCGCCGCCACGCCCGGTGGACTTCATCTCGACCGGAGCGTCGCCCAGCAGGAGGGCGATGTGCTTGCGGAGAGCTGCCACCTTGCCTTCCCAGTCCCGGAGGGATCGGGCCAGCGGTGCCTTGGCGTCGTGTGCCGGGAACGACCGCACGTCGACGGACGCGCCGTCATGCTTCTTCCAGGCTTCCGGGTCCCAGGTGTACAGGAAGTCATAGTGCCATCTGCCGGGTGTGCGCCCGAACTGGATGTCAAGGAAATCCAGCATCGCTTCCTGGTCATTGCTGCCGTGGAAGCCGGGCACATGCATCAGGCCCATGCGGTCTTCGGCGCCGAAACGGCGATAGACGCTCAGGGCCGAGGCGTAGGCCTGCTCCATGGCCCATCCGTTGGCGACCTCGTCATTCAGGCCCCACTCCATCAGGATGGCGCGGGGGGCCATCAGGGCCAGGAAGAGGTTGGCGTCCACGGGGAGGCGGTCCTCCCGGCCGGAGAAGAAACGCAGGCGGGGGACATACCAGGTTGGGAACATCCGCGTCGTGGATTCGATGCCTTCGCCGCCTCCGCGCTCACCGGAGAAACGCCAGGGGACGACGCCGCCCACGCCCGTGCTGCCTGCAAGGACTGCGGCGAAACGCTCGTCGAAGGCTCCTGCGATCAGGGCCATCTTGCCGTCACGGGAGTAACCGAAGATCGCCACCTGGTCCATGTTAACCTCCGGCACCGTCGCCAGATAGTCCAGCACGATGCTCGCTGCCCAGGCCCGGCGGGGCAGGGCTGCGAAATCGTAGCCCGGATAGATCTCCTGCAGGTTGGCGCTGTCGTCCATGAAATCATTGCCGGCATAGCCCGCAGAGATATACCCGCGGCGCAGCAGCTGGTTGCCCCATCCGCCGAGGGAGGGGGACAACAGGACCGGGTATTTCCCGCCCGGCATCCCGGTCGGCACGGTGACGCTGACGCGTACGCTCGCCTTGTTCTCCGGTCCGTAATAGACCCGTACGTTCCGGCTGTAATAGCCTTCGCCCCGGGTCTCGTCCAGCACCTCGACCTTTCCGATGGCCGGTTTCGGCGGGAAGCTCCCAAGCATGTATTGCTGGAACAGCTCCTTGATCTCGGCGCGGCGCCGCTGCCAGTCCGCCGCGCCCGGTCCGACGGGCGTACCGTCCTGGAAGCACAGCGGATCCGGAAGATTGTTGCGGCTGGGCAGCCGGTCGAAATCGGGAGGAAGCTCTCCCGTCCGGCTCTGCCATTCCGTAAATTCCTTGGATTCCGGCATCGATTCCAGCATCCAGGCCAGATACGCTTTCCGTTCATTCTCTGTCATGGCGCGGAGCGCAAGGGCGCAGGCGCACAGACACAAGGTGGTGATAAAAAGCTTCTTCATCGTTCCTCTATTGATGTGATGGTTAATAAACTTCGACGGAGCCGCCGTCGTTGCGCTGGATGTCGGCGATGGCGAAATAGCCGACCTTGGCGCCGATCCAGTCGCCCTCACGGCCCGTGAAGGCCGGTCCGAGCGGCTTGAAACGGCGGCCGTCCAGGCTATAGGAGAAGGTGCAGACCACGGCGTCCTTCACGTCCACGCGGATCCAGACCGTATTGAACGTTTCCTTCTGGAGCGGAATGGACGCGAGCTCCACCTCCGGCCGGCCCTGGTTGGCGTCGATGCAATCCTTGCGCACGAGCGTGAGCTTCTCGCCGTCGTAGTTTAGCTCCAGCGTGGCATAGCTCCGTCCGGTCACGACCACTCCCACGCGCTCACCGGCGTAGGAAGGCCGGTAGACGAGCTTCGTGGTGAAGCTCATCGCAGGCCCCACCACTTTCTGGGCGAGGATGTTGGGTGTGTCGCGCAGGTTCTTCCAGCCGTCTGCCTTCTTGATGCAGTGCAGGCGCAGGCAGCCCAGCGAGGGGTTGGTCATGTACCAGTTGAACTGCGGATTGGCCTCCCACTGCCAGTTGAGCGGGATGGAGGCGCCGGTGAAGCCGGTGGTGGTGGCGAGGGCGGAGACCCCCGGCAGGGGGGCGCCGGAGCCCGCCGGCCGGCGGAACGTGGTCACCGGCTCGCCGATGCCGTCCCCGTCGAGGTCCTGTCCGATGATGCACCAGCCGTCCTCCAGCCAGGTCATCGGCTGCAGGTGGCAGACGCGGCCCCAGGCATAGCGGTCCTCGAAATGCATGAACCAGCTCTCGCCCTCGGTGTCCGTGACCCAGCCGCCCTGGTGCGGGCCGTGGATGTCGGTCGGACCCTGGTGGAGCACCGTCCGGTGCTCATACGGTCCCAGGACGTTGCGCGAGCGCAGCACCAGCTGCCAGCCGGTCTTGACGCCGCCCGAAGGGGCGAAGATGTAGTACCAGCCGTCTTTCTTGTAGAATTTCGGGCCTTCGACGGTGTCGTTGCCGTTCTTCTTGCCGTCGAACACGAGCACCTGGTCGCCAATCACGCGGGTGCAGTCCTTGTCCAGTTCGCAGACGCTGAGGATGCTCTTGAAACCAGCCCGCGAGCCCGCCCAGGCGTGGACGAGCCAGACGCGGCCGTCATCGTCCCAGAGCGGGCTGGTGTCGATCAATCCCTTGCCCGCCAGCACGAGGTGCGGGCGGCTCCAGGTCCCGCGCGGATCGTCGGTGTGGATCTGGTAGATGCCGTGGTCGGGGTCGCCCCAGAAGATCCAGTAGGTGCCGTCGTGGTAGCGGATGCAGGGGGCCCAGACACCGTTGCCATGGGCCGGGATGTCGAAGTCTTCCCTCGGATCCATCCAGGGCAGGCCGGCGTTGACGATTTCCCAGTCCACCAGGTTCGTGGAATGCAGGATCTGCAGACCCGGGAAGCAGGTGAACGAGGAGGCCGTCATCCAGTAGTCCTCCCCGACGCGGATAAGGTCGGGGTCGGAGTAGTCGGAGAACAGCACCGGATTGGTGTAGGTGGGCGCCTTGGCGGGCGCCAGCATCACGAGCAGGGATGCGAAGAGGGCAGTGAGGGTCATTTGCGGGTTATCCTGAGTTTCTTGAGCACGTGCTTGTCGGCGTAAGGGCCGGTGTAAAGCGTGAAGTGGCCGGGCGTGGCCAGCAGGTCGCCGGAAGCTTCGTCGTAAGTGGCGAACATGGCGTCCTCCAGCGGGATGCGGACGACCACGGACTGTCCGGCCGGGATGTGCACGCGGCGGAAGGCGCGCAGGGCCATCTGCGGCCCGCCGGCGTCTTCGCGCTTGGCTATGTAGACCTGGACCACCTCGTCTCCGTCCATCCGGCCGCGGTTGCGCACCTTGACGACCAGTTCGCCGTCTTTCACGCGGGCGCGTCCGTACTTGAAGGAAGTATAGCTCTGGCCGTAGCCGAAGGCGAACAGGGGCTTGCCCGTGAAATAGCGGTAGGTGTGGCCCGCCATGTCATAATCTTCGAAGTCCGGCAGGTCGGCGTCGCTGCGGTAGAAGGTGACCGGGAGCCGGCCGGAAGGGTTGCAGTCGCCGAAGAGCACGTCTGCGATGGCAGTGCCGCCCGCCTCGCCCGGGTACCAGGCCTGCAGGATGGCCGCGCAGCTCGCGGTCTCGGGCAACAGGCCCATGGCGGAGCCGGAGAAATTGACGAGCACGATCCGCTTGCCGGCCTTGGCGAGGGAGTCCAGCTCAGCCCGCTGGGCGCGGGGCAGTTCGATGGTGGTGCGGTCGCCGCGGTTGAAGCCCTCCGGGCTGTTGCGCATCTCCTCACCCTCCATGCGGGGCGAGATGCCGCCCACGTAGATGATGACGTCGGCCTCGTCCGGAGTCGTCACCCGGTCGGCGCCAACCTTGGCGGTGATGCCTTCCAGGGCCGTCACGGTGCGGACGGGGAAGCCGTTGTAGTTGCCCCACATGGCCACGGAGTCGGCTGCGTTGGGGCCGAGCACGGCCACCTTGATGTCCTTGCGCAGGGGGAGGATCCGGCCCTTGTTCTGCAGCAGGACCAGGGTCTCCCGCGCCATCTGGAGCGCCTTGGCGCGATGCGCGTCACTGGCGAGGAGCGCCTCATCAAGGCGGTTCCAGCTCACGGATTCGTCCGGATCCATCTCGCCGAGGCGGAAGCGCGCGAGCAGCAGCCGGCGCAGGGACACGTCGATATCGGCTTCGGTCAGCTTGCCCTCCTTGACGGCATCCAGCAGGTGCCGGTAAGAGCTGCCACACTCCAGGTCGGTGCCGGTGCGGACGGCGCGGGCCACGGCCGTCGTGGGCTCGCCGAGGTAGGTGCCGTGGCGGCCTTCGCGCCAGAAGTCGTCGATGGCGCCGCAGTCGCTGACCACCAGGCCCTTGTAGCCCCATTTCTCGCGCAGGAACTGGATGAGCAGCTGGTCGGAGCCGCAGCAGGGGTCACCCTCGAAGCGGTTGTAGGCGCACATCACTTCCTGGACGTCGATCTTGGAGATGATGTCGCCGAAGGCGTAGAGGTAGGTCTCGGCGAGGTCGCGCCAGGAGATTTCCTTGGCGTCGAACTGATGCCGCGTGCCCTCCGGGCCGCTGTGCACGGCGTAGTGCTTGAGGCAGGCGTGGAGTTTGTCATAATCCGCATCCTCCGGGCCCTGCAGGCCTTTGACCACGGCGTAGCCCATGCGGGCGGTGAGGTAGGGGTCCTCGCCGTAGGTCTCCTGGCCGCGGCCCCAGCGCGGGTCGCGGAAGATGTTGATGTTGGGGGTCCAGACGGTCAGGCCGTGGTACTGGGGACTACCGACCGGGTTCTTGCGGTACTGGATGAACTTGATGCGCTGCTCGGTGGATGTGATGTCGAAGACTTCCTCCAGCAGGGCCTCATCCCAGCTGGCCGCCATGCCGATGGCCTGCGGGAACACGGTGGCACGGCCGGCGCGCGCGGCGCCGTGCAGCGCCTCGCTCCACCAGTTGTAGGCACGGATGCCCAGCTCCGGGATGGCCGGACTGGCATTCATCATCAGGGATACTTTCTGCTCGAGGGTGAGCCGTCCCAGCAGGTCCTCCGCCCGCTGCTCCGCAGGGAGGGAGGCGTCCTGATAAGGAAAACTCTGCGCGGAAAGCGTTCCGCACAGAGCCATCCCTACCAGTGACGTGAGAAGGATTCTACGCACTGCTCTCTATTTTACTTTTTCGACTTCGGCGAACCAGGCTTCAGGGGTCTGGAGGTCGCCCTTGGACCAGCAGGAACCGAAATAATAGGTAAAGGTCTCACCGGACTTGACCTCGCGGGTGGCGATGCCGTGGTCCAGTTCTTCATGGACGCAGACGTCCTTGGCGCCGGGGACGACCACCGCCACGCCGAGCATGCCGTCTTCCGGCTCGATGCTCTGGTCGGAAGCGTGCTCCCAGATGGCGTATGCAGTGGGGGTCAGGCGCTCCTGCTCGATGGTCTCCTGCGCGCCGTGGAGCAGCAGGCCGGCGGCGACGGTGACCGTCTCGGCACCGGAGAAGTTCCAGGTGTCATCCACGCGGCAGAAATAGCTGTCGGCGCAGACGGTCACCTGCTTGTCCAGGGAAACCTTGACACCCTCGGCTGCCTCCCATTCGGGATAATGGAGCACGAAGACGACCTTGTCGGGGGTCTGCTCGACGATGTCATAGGAGCGGTAGTTGGTGGCGGGCATCGCCAGCCGCCCGTCGATGAGCGGGGCGGAGGCTCCGCCGCCGAGGCTCACGGACACCTTGTAGCAGTCCTTGCCGTCGCCATGGTTGTGGTGGTAATACTCAGGGTCCTTCTGGGCCTCGGCATACCAGGTGTCGGCGACAAGCTTGCCCGGCATCTTCACCCAGATGTCGATGCCCGGGGAAGTGGGATTGCCCTCGAGGGCCTTGCCGTAGAAGCGGCCGGCGATGAGGTTGTTCTCGAACACGAAGTCATCGGTGCGCTCCGGCACGAAGCGGGCCATCACCTTCGGCTCCGCGGGTTGCTGCTTGCAGCCCGCGAGGGCGAAGACCGCCATGAAGGCGAGGATAAGTGCTTGTCTTTTCATTACTTGAGGTCGGTTGTGGCGCACCAGTCCATGTCGTTGTAGTCA
>JAEEGL011392727.1_pt1 | contig 11738 bp, 10 predicted proteins | sample 9134231 | NCBI WGS metagenome assembly JAEEGL01 (sample SAMN16246548, study PRJNA631951) | gut metagenome | biome: gut microbiome; feature: rumen; material: fiber-attached | host: Bos | place: Iran: Karaj | collected 2018-10
GAAACGCTATCTTCTCTCCAACTGGCTGAAGCGATTCGATGAGCAGTCCGTCAGCAGCCCGGTGTCCAAGTTATGACCATGGAAACGCTATCTTCTCTCCAACTGGCTGAAGCGATTCGATGAGCAGTCCGTCAGCAGCCCGGTGTCCAAGTTATGACCATCCTTTTTCTCATCAGGAGACTTTTATGATCGTTTACCATGATTTGCGTTCCCAGCCTCTGTTCAAGCCGTATTTCGAAGCCAGCGGCGTTCCTCATGTGAACCATTTTCGGACCTGGTATACGCTTCTTATCTTCCGGCTTCTTATCAAGATACCGGCTATTCTGAAGAAGATCCCTTTTGAATTTCTCTATACCGATCCCGTGTGCGCCTCGGATGACGATAAAATCATTGTCTTTGACACACACGCAAACGGCCGATATCTGAACTGGCTCTGCAAAAATCATCCAGACAAGCGTATTATTCTTTGGTTCTGGAATCCCGCACAGGACATGAAGCGTTTCCTCATCCTGAAGGATCGTATCGAATGCTGGTCCTATTGCAGGGCAGATGTTCACAAATACGGTATGCTCTACAACACCCAGTTTTTCTTTGACTGTCTGGCCAAGGAAGCGGAAGAATGCCCTCCCCCACCCGTCGACCGCCCCCCGAAAGCGCTTTTTATCGGTCGTGATAAAGGACGGAAGAAGAAACTGAAGGCGCTGAAGAAGCAGTTGAACGCGCTGGGCATTGAAGCGGATTTCCGGCTGATCCGTCCGCCGCGCCTCTCGTTCCTCCCTTCGCTCAGCGAGAAGCTGATTCCCTATCGGGAGGTGCTCAACGCCGTCAAAGAGTCCACCATTCTCATCGACCTGTATACAAAGCCGGATGCGGGCGTCTCCCTGCGGGCTATGGAAGCCTTGTTCTTCCGGAGAAAAATGATCACCAACCGTCCGCTGATGCGAAAAGAAGACTTCTACAACAGTCACAACATCTACATTTTAGACCACGAGGAACGCTCCCTTGAAGAATTCCTGGCGGAGCCGTATGTCGACATTGATCCCGCCATCCGTGACAGCTATCTGCTCTCCAATTGGCTGAAACGCTTTATAAAGAGGAGACCCAAAAATGACAAAGTCCGACAGCATCGACCGTGAAAGCTATCTCATGATGGCGCACGGGCTTGAGCAGATGGCCGATCTGCACAAGCATACAAGGACCATGACAATGGGAGAGAGGATACGGCGCATGGTTCGTATCCAGGGGATTTTTTGCCTTCCTTCCCTGGCGAAGCTGCTCTGGGAAAAGCAGCGCTCGGCCTTTCACTCCACCAAATGGAAGATCCAGCGCCTGTATGAGAAGGCCGGACGCAAACCGGGCGCGTTTTTTAAGCTGTGGCGGGAGGATGCCCGCAAGCAGCGCATCGCGGGTAAGCCCCCATACCGTCCCAAAAACACGCCCATGTACGAAGATGAGCGTTATTTCCGGGACGGAAAAATCGCCGTCTACATGGCGATGTTCGGCGATTACGATCGTGTCTCCGAGCCTGTTATCCAGCCGGATAATATCGATTATTTCATCATCTCCGACAAACGAATGCCGCCGGAGAGCAAATGGACCTGGCTGAGTCCGACAGAGCGGATCCCGAAGGAACTGCGCGGCGATCCCGTGCTCTGCAATCGCTGGTGCAAAATGCATCCGCAGCTTCTCTTCCCGGACTACGATGTCTCGATCTATCTCGACAGCAACATTTTTATCGTCTCCGATCTCACGCCGCTTGCCACCTTTCTGGATTCCTTTCCGGTTTCCATGTTCCGTCATTACAAGCGGGACTGCGTGTATCAGGAAGTCCGAAGCTGCTATGAGCAGAGGCGTGATACCAAAGAGAACCTGTCAAAGCATGAGCAGCGTCTAAGAGCGCTCGGTATCCCGGAACATTGGGGATTGCTGGAGGCCCCTGTGATCGCCCGGCGACACAACGATCCGCAATGCATCGCCCTTATGGATGCCTGGTGGCAGAACTTTTCCTCCGGCTCACGCCGGGATCAGCTGGCGCTGATCGAAACAATCTGGCAGAACGGGCTTCTCCCTGAGCAGATCGGAGTTCTGGGCCCCGATCTGTATCAGTGCAATTTGTTTATTAAATCCGATCACGAAATATACGGGCGTAATTGACAAATTAGAAAGGGCATAAAGGCATCCGAGTTGTGGAATACATATTTCTTGGCTTGGATGCTCTTCTCTGTGTGTTCATGCACAGTCTCGTCGCTCCCTGCCGGCTGAAGCGCGGTTCTATGCGCCCGACGACTTCCCGATGGTTCGGATGGCAGAAGAGCTGCTGATCCCGCTTGACCCGATCAGGGCCTTGCCGAGGGCTATCGCCACCCGACACAAGCGCGAGAAAAGGATCTGCTTCCGCGAGGTCGTGGACGCGGTCATGCGGTCGCTGATCCTGTTTTTACTGCTGCGCCGTCCCAGCGGTACGGGAACGCTGGCTGCTCTCCAAGTGTCCTCGGCGCTTTGACGGAGAGCCGCCCGATATTCACTAAATGCGGAGTGATACCATGATCATCTACCACGATTTACGCCGCGCCCCCATGTTCAAGCCCTATTTTGAGGCGAGCGGGGTGCCGCACGCCAACCACTTCAGGAACAAATGGATCATGCTGCTATGCCGGATTCTGTCGAAACACACGCGGTTCATGAGGAAGATCCCCATGGAGCGCATCTACAGCGATCCTGTCCTCGCGCCGGATGACGACAAAATCATCGTCTTCGACACTCACGCCCGCGACAGGTATATCAACTGGCTGTGTTTGCGGCATCCCGACAAGCGCATCATTCTGTGGTTCTGGAACCCTATCAAGGAGGTGGACCGCTTCGCCCATCTCAAGGAACGAGTCGAATGCTGGTCCTACTGCAAGCGGGACGCGCGCGCACACGGGACCTACTGCAACACGCAGTTTTATTTTGACTGTCTGGCCAAGGAGGCCGAGAGCTGTCCCCCGCCCCCGGCCGATCGGCCGCCGAAGGCCCTGTTCGTTGGGCGGGACAAAGGCCGCGGGGACAAGCTGGAGCAGCTCAAGAACGCGCTCACGGAAGCAGGCGTCGAGTGTGATTTCCGCATACTCAAGCCGCCGCGCATCCAGCGCTTCGCCTCGCTGTTTGAGAAGCTGATTCCCTACCGCGAGGTCGTGGACGCGGTCAAGCAGTCGCAGATCCTGATCGACTACTACACCGATACGACCGCCGGGCTTTCCCTGCGCGCGATGGAGGCGCTGTTTTTTGGCAAGAAGCTGATTACCAACCGTCCCCTGATGCGCAGCGAGGACTTTTACGACAGCCGGAACATCTACATTCTGGACCAGGAGGAGCGCACACTGGCGGAGTTTCTGGCCGAGCCCTGCGTCCCGGTCGACCCGGAAATCCGGGACCGCTACCTGCTCTCCAACTGGCTGAAGCGTTTCGGCGAAGAAAGGCCGACAGATGTCAGGACGCTGCATTGAGGGCCGGAACACTATGTGAGAGCAGCACACACCGGAGCAGATGGCGGATCTGTACAAGCGCAAAGCGGCGTAAAGCCCGGGACTCGCTCCGGCTTTGGTACCACAGGCAGGGTTTCTCCTGTCGGATCCCGCTTCCCCATCCGGCCGGGACGAAGAAGCGTGCCTCTCTCGGCCGCGCCCCAGCGGCTCGCACGCCTATACGAAAAGTCGGAGCGCCATTCCTGGCATCCGGCAGTCTGTGAGGACGAGCGCTATTTCTCCGCCGTGCGGATCGGCGTGTTGGAGCAGGACCTCTACGCGGCACTCTCTTCATAAAAACGATCACGAAAGATACAGGAGCAACTATCGATGAACAAGCTGGGATCGAAAGACATCCGGGTTTCGGAGTATATTCTGCTTACGCTGGCCGTTCTTCTCTGCGTCATCAAGCACGGCCTCGTGACCTCCCTTCCGCTGGAGGCGAGAAACTCCGCGACCGACGACACTCTGATGGTGCAGATGGCGGAAGGACTGTTGAGCGGCAATTGGCTTGGCGCTTACGACCCTGTCATCCTTATGAAGGGTATGTTCTTTCCGCTCTTTCTTGCCGCCTCCAATCGGCTCGGTTCCTCTTACATGAGCACGCTGGATTTCATGAATACGCTGGCCTGTGTGTATTTCGTCTGGCAGATGCGGCATCTGTTTCGCGATCGCCGTCTCCTCTTCCCTCTGTTCGTCGTCTTGCTGCTCGAGCCATGCAGCTATTCGTCCAGGACCTTCCAGCGGGTATACCGAACAGCGCTCACACAGCATCAGGTTTTGTTCCTCTTCGGAAGCTATTTCGGTCTCTATTTTTGCGGGAAGGAGCATCGAAAAAGCGGTAGCTGGCGGCAGCCCTGGCGGGAACTTCTCCTGGCACTGGTTGCCGGGATCAGCCTCTGGGCCATGTGGAACACACGGGAAGAATCCTCCTGGGTCATCCCCTTTGTCGTTGTAGCAAGCCTCCTGATCCTGCTTGACCTGATCGGGGCCCTGCGGGCTGACAGGCGCGTGCTGCGGCAGGTCGGCCTGCGGTTCTTCTGTTGTCTTCTTCCTCTTCTTATTCTTCTCGGTGGGAATCAATGGATTCGCATGCAGAACGCCCGGCATTACGGGGTGGCCCTGCGGTTGGAGGAGGTTGACGGCGAATTCGCCGATACGCTGAAGACCATCTATTCCGTCAAAAATGAAACGGATATTCCCTATGTCACGGTTTCTCTTGAGAAGCTGGAACGCCTGTACGCCGCGTCGGAGTCGCTCCGCTTGATCCACCCTGAGCTTGACAAGCAGCAGCTCCGTTATAGTCAGGCCGACAGGAACCGCTCAGATCGGGAGGTGGAGGACGGCTGGTTTTTCTGGGGTTTGAAGAGGGCCGCGTATGAAAGCGGGGTGGCTGACACCCTTCCCAAATCCCAGCAGTTTTGGAAGCAGGTCCGGCTCGAACTGGAGGCCGCGCTCGACTCCCCTGAAAGTGGTCTGGAGCGGCAGTCCGTCATGCCCTCGGCTCTGATGTCACCCTGGCGGTCGAGCTATTCCTCCCAGATTATCGAGACCTGTCTGGATGGGCTCAAGGGTCTCTTGCACTACAACTTCGCGGGTCCCTCCTTCCAGCTCGAGAGTGCGTCTTCTGCCCCGCTCACTCGGCGTTATGAGTTTGTGACCAACAACGTTGCATATTATATGCCGACGCAGGCCCCCTATGACGAGACGGTGCATATTCGTTTGGTAGCCCCCGTTTTTGCCTGTCTTGAGCGGATTCTTTCGCTTTACCGGAGCGCGAACCCGATCCTGGCTCTGGTATCGGTGATCGCGTTTGTCGTCTTCGCCGCGGTATGCGCGGTGAGGAAGTTGGCCGCGCATGTCCCGTTCCTCCTGGTCATCCTGGGCATGGCGCTCAGCGCTTTCGTCATGTTCTGCGGCGTTGTCTACACGGACCTGACCGCCTTCCCGGCAGTCTGCAAGTATTTTTACATGAACGGGATCTATCCGCTGATGTACAGCTGCGAGTGTCTGACTCTTCTCTATCTTTGGGAGCGCCTTGTAACGGGAATACGCTCGCACCGTGCCGGCAAGCGGGAAGGAGCGTGCGAGGCCTGATGGTTTTTTCTTCCTTAAGCTTTTTGCTCTTCTTTCTTCCCTGCGTCCTGATCGTCTATCACCTGCTGCCCCGGGTGCTCAAAAACTCCTGGCTGGTCATAGCCAGCATCGCATTCTACGCGTTCGGGGAGCCCAAGTTCGTTTTTCTGTTTTTGCTTGAGATCGTCTGGAACTGGGCCCTTGCAATCCTGATTGCGCGGGCGCATGCCGGAAGTGCCAAAAAGCTGCTCCTGGGGCTGTGTCTTTCAGGTGACCTGATCGTATTGGGTCTCTTTAAATACAGCAGCTTTTTTGTGCAGAGTATAAACGGTGCGATCGGGACTGACTTTCCTCTTCCCGGCTTCATCTTGCCGATCGGCATCTCCTTCTACACCTTTCAGGAGATCTCCTATGTGGTCGACGTGTACCGCGGCGAGGAGGCCCGGAAGAATCCAGTCGACGTTGCGCTGTATCTCTCGTTCTTCCCGCAGCTGGTCGCCGGTCCGATCGTGCGCTGGCGGGAGATCGCCCCGCAGCTCTCGCGCCGCAGAAGCAGCTGGAGCGGAGTCAGCGACGGCTTTCAGCGCTTTTGCCTCGGCCTTTGTAAAAAAGTCCTTCTGGCCGACCAACTGGCCATTCTGGTCACGCATGTGTTTGATCGCGTTACAAAGCCGGAATCGCTCGCGGCACCGATCCTCTGGATGGCGGCGATCGCTTTCTGGCTGCAGATTTATTTCGACTTTTCCGGGTATTCGGATATGGCGATCGGCCTCGGTGCAATGTTCGGTTTCCGTATCCCGGAAAACTTCCGCCAGCCGTATCTCGCCAAAACGGCAACGGAGTTCTGGCGGCGCTGGCATATGACACTGTCCGGATGGTTCCGGGATTACGTATATGTCCCTCTCGGCGGAAGCCGGGGCGGGCCGGCGAAGACGATCCGCAACCTCCTGCTCGTTTGGATCCTTACCGGTCTGTGGCACGGCGCAGGCTGGACCTTCCTGCTGTGGGGTCTCCTCTGGGGTGTGCTGTTGATCCTGGAGAAGTTTCTTATCCGCCCCGAGGAGCGCGGCAAAACCTTCCGGCTCTTCTATCGCCTTCTGACCGTGCTCCTTATGATCCTCTTCTGGGTTCCCTTCCGCGCTTCTACAGTCCAGCATGCGCTTGTGCTCCTCGGCCATCTGTTTTCTCCCGCCGCCTGGGCACTCAGCAGCGTTCAGCTGCCCGCGATCCGGATGTGGTGCCATGAAATGTGGCTGTATCTCCTTGTCGGAACGCTGCTGGTCTTCGACTTGCCGCAGCGACTCTTCACTCGGCTGGTTCCGGGAGCCGAGCAGTCCGCCTGGGTCGATATGCTCAGGCTTGCGCTTCTCGGCGTCTGCGTGTGCGTGTCGCTCTCCTTTCTGGTGAACGGGAACTACAGCCCGTTCCTGTATTTTCAATTCTGAGGGCCGCTTATGAAGAAAGCACTTCGAATCCTGTTTCTCCTTGTTTTTCTGCTGCTGTTCCTCAGCACGGGGATAATTACGTTCAAGCATTCGATCCGAAAAAAGAATCCTCCGGTACTCTCCGACGGTCCGGCTGCCGCCGATGTCTGGATCACCAAGTACATACCCGACCGCGAGCAGTTTCTGGTCCCCTACCGTCTCTGGAACGCGGGGCTGGACAAGCGGTATTATTCGGAGATCAACATCTACCTCAACGAGCGCGGTCAATTCATCATAGGTTCGTACTCGATGTCGGCCCAAGCCCGCAAAACGGCAGAGAGCATAAAGGACTTCTACTCCTTCTGTCAGGAACGGGGGATCCATTTTCTCTATGTGCTCTTTCCCGGGAAACCGGAATACGATCAGGAACTGATGCGCCTCGGCATTGCCTGTCACCGAAACGCCATGGCTGACCTGCTTACCCAGAAGCTTCGGGAAGGCGATGTTCCCTGTCTCGATCTGCGGGAGTCCTTCCGGGCCGAAGAGGACTTCTATTCCTTTTTCTATAAGACCGAGCACCACTGGACTGCAGACGCCGGGCTCAAAGCGGCGCGGGAGATCGCTCTCCGCCTCAACGAGGAGTTTGGGATGACTCTGGATACCACGCGGCTTCGCAACGAGGTCATCGCGCGCCGGGTCTATCCCGGCGTGTTCGTCGGGGAGATCGGAACGAAAACACTGGGCAAATATGGAGAGATCGATGATTATATCGTCCGATACCCTATTTATGAGCCGCATCTGCGCTATCTCTGCCACGACGACGGGACTGACATAAGCGGAGGCTTTGAGATCCTGACCGCTCAGGACATGCTGAATCAGAGTCACCTGGATGGCGGCAGAAGTCTGTACTACTACTATCTCTTTCAGAACAACGGCCTGATCGAGATCTGGGATGAGGACGTCCCCTCGGGAGATCTGCTTCTGATCAAAGACTCCTACTCTAATGTCGTCAGCCCCTTTCTCGCCCTCACGGCAAAGCATGTCACGGCCTGGGATATGCGCTTTGACACGCATATCAAAGCGTATCTGACCGAACACCCTGAGATCGAAACCGTTGTTGTTGCCTACCAGATTGGCTTTATTCTGACGCAATCTATGAACGTTTTTCAGTAAACAGGAGGACAAATCCATGGATCCGAAATTGGAACTCACCATTCTTATGCCATGCCTCAACGAGGCGGAAACGCTGGAGACCTGCATCCGTAAGGCCAATACTTTCCTGGAGGAATCCGGAATCCGGGGCGAGGTCCTGATTGCCGACAACGGCAGCACGGACGGCTCGCAGGAGATCGCCAGAGCCAACGGCGCGCGCGTGGTCGACGTGCCTGTGCGGGGCTATGGTGCCGCGCTGCAGGGCGGGACCGACGCCGCGCTGGGGAAATACGTGATCATGGGCGACGCCGACGACAGCTATGACTTTCTGCATCTGATGCCCTTCGTTGAAAAACTCCGCGAGGGCTATGAGCTTGTCATGGGCAACCGGTTCAAGGGCGGCATCGAAAAAGGGGCCATGCCCTTTCTGCACCGCTATCTCGGCAACCCCGTACTGAGCTTTCTGGGCCGTGTGCTCTATCGCAACAAGATCGGTGACTTTCACTGCGGTCTGCGCGGTTATGACAAGGCTGCGCTGCAAAGCCTGAATCTCAAAACGCCCGGCATGGAATACGCCAGCGAGATGGTGGTCATGGCGACCATGTGCGGCCTGAAGATCACCGAGGTCCCGACGACGCTGAAGCCCGACGGACGCTCGCGCCGCCCGCATCTGCGCACTTTCCGGGACGGCTGGCGGCACCTGAAATTCCTGCTGACCTACTGTCCGCGCTGGCTCTTCCTGTATCCGGGCGGACTGCTGCTGACGGTCGGTCTGATCGGTATGTTGCTGCTCGCGCGCGGGCCTGTCAGCATCGGGCGGGTCGCCTTCGACATTCATACCATGCTCTACATGGCGGGCTTTGTCATCATCGGCCTGCAGATCGTCCTCTTCAAGCTTCTGACCGACGCCTACGCCGTGCGCTCCGGTCTTCCCACGGTCTCGGCACAGCAGAAGGGCTGGCTTAAAAAGATCACGATGGAGCGTTGTGCTCTTGTCGGCCTTGCGCTTTTTGCCGCGGGTCTGTGTCTCTCGATCGTCTCCTTCCACAGCTGGGCCTCCACAGCTTACGGCGAACTGAATCCGCAGCTGATGATGCGGCGCACCATCCCGGCCTGGACCATGCTCATCAGCGGCCTCCAGCTCATCGGCAACGGCTTTTTCTTGGGTATTCTGCAGTCCTGATTCTGTACCGTCGAGGTCTGCTCCGGGAGTTGTATTATTATGAACAAAGCAAGTCGTCTCATATCCGCCATGTTTCGTGTCGGCCTGATCGGATTCGGCGGGGGCAATGCGCTCATCCCCATTCTCGAGCAGGTGGCCGTGGAGGAGCAGAAACTCGTCACCCAGGAGGAATACGAGGAGGATGTTGTCGTGGCGAGCATCACCCCCGGCGCGCTGCCGGTCGAGATCGCTGGCGGGATCGGACGGCGCTGCCTCGGCTCCGCCGGTCTTCTGGTCGGCTCGGTCGCTCTGGCGCTGCCTGGCGTTATTCTGACATTGGTGCTGGCCGCGGTCATCTCCGTCCTGAGTGAGGGCGTTCTGCTGCAGATCCGTTTTCTCGCCGTCGGCATCACGGCTTTTATCTGCTGTCTTCTGACGCAGTATCTGCTCGGGACCGTCAGGCAATACCGGCGCGGAGAGCTCTCCTGGCAGATCTTCCCTGTTGCGCTCGGCGTGTTTCTGCTCACCTGCGGGAAGAATCTATATCGCATCCTTGGGCTCGGCGGCACGCCGCTCTTCGCACTCGCCACCATCCATATTTTTGTCGTCGCCTTTTTCCTGCTCCTCTTCCTCGGCGAAAAGCCGTCCGCCGTACGCTGGATCGTCGGCTGCGCCGTCTCCGCCCTGTTCCTGCTCTCCAAGGCGCATCTCGGGCTCTCCCTTCCGGGAGGCGCTTGGGGGATCGCCCTGGTCATGATCGTTCTGGCCGTTTACGGGATGTGGACGAACCGGGCGCGGGTCCAGCCTCTCGACCGGAGCAGTGTGAAGCGCACCGGCAAGGAGATCGGATGGATCCTTCTCGGTACCGTCCTGGCGCTGATCCCCGCTGTTGTGATCACGCGCGGCAGCCTGCTGTATGCCTGGAACGGCTTTCTCTCCTCCCTCCTGTCTTTCGGCGGCGGGGATGCCTATCTCACGGTGGCAGACGGTCTGTTCGTCCACACGGGTCTGATCGAAGAGGGCGATTTCTACAACTATCTTGTTCCGATCGTCAACATCATCCCCGGGTCTATTCTCTGCAAGACGCTCAGCGGCATCGGCTATTACCTGGGCTTTGCCGCCAACGGGAGCGTTGCGGAGGGGCTCGCGGTGGCGCTCGCAGGTTTTCTGGTCTCGCTTTTGGCCTCCTGCGGCATCTTTGATCTGATCGGCTGTCTCTATGGGAACTACCGGGAACTGTATTTCATCCGGGGAATCCGGCGCTGGATCCGTCCGATCGTATCCGGGCTGATGCTGACGGTCATGCTGTCTCTGGTATTTCAGAATGTGAAGCTGGGGCGCGAGTGTCTCGCCGGCGGGTTCCCTGTCGTTCTGATGCTGCTGCTCTACGGTGTCGATCTTTTCCTTGCGCACGGCATGAAAATGAAAAACGGAAACATCGTGTTCCTCTCTGCCCTCGTCTCTTTCGCAGCCTGCAATCTGATGATCGGATAAACCGCGCATATCTCAACTCTGTTCCGCAAGGAGTGCACTGCTCACTATGATAAACATCATCCAACAGCTCTGCAAAGACCTGCAGATCTACGGCCCCTACTGCATCGAGGAGACTAAGGCGACGCTGCATTCGGAGGTCTCTTCCACTCGGCTCAACTGGCTCTGGTGGATTCTGACTCCGCTGCTCCAGATGCTGGTCTATGTCGTCATCTTCGGGTATGTCTTCCGTGCCCGTACGGAATACTACCCCGCCTATATCTTCATCGGACTGACCGCCTGGCGTTTCTTCGCCAGCATGCTGTCGAGCTCCGCCAAGGTGATCCGGTCCAATCGGCCGATCCTCTGCAAGGTCTTCATTCCGAGCTTTCTTTTAGTGCTGACCCGGATGCTGTCCAACGGCTTCAAGATGCTGGTCTCTTTCGGGATCGTGCTGATCCTGCTGCTTTGGTATCGTATCCCGCCATCTTTCACGCTCTTTCAGCTGATCCCCCTGCTGGTCCTGCTCTGGCTGATCACCTTTGGGCTGTCCGCCTGCATCGCTCACATCGGGGTCTATTGGGAAGACGTCAATGACCTGCTTCCGGTCCTGCTCCGGCTCTGGATGTATTTCACCGGAATCTTCTACTCGATTCAGGAAAAGGTCCCCGGGCTGCTCGGATACTGGCTTCTCCGTCTCAATCCGCTGGCGTACATTCTGGAAGGACTGCGCCAGACCCTCCTGTTTCATGAGCAGCTTGCCTGGTCCTGGTATTTCCTCTGGCTCGGCGTCAGCATTCTGCTCTGCCTGGCCGGTATCAAAACTCTCTACCGAAACGGTTCCCGGTATCTGAAGGTGGGTTGATTATGTCGGAACAAATCGCATTGTCTCTGGAAGACGTCCATGTAAGCTATACCATCATGCCCACGTTCTCGCTTCGCAAAAGCGGC
>JAEEGL011816246.1_pt1 | contig 11738 bp, 13 predicted proteins | sample 9134231 | NCBI WGS metagenome assembly JAEEGL01 (sample SAMN16246548, study PRJNA631951) | gut metagenome | biome: gut microbiome; feature: rumen; material: fiber-attached | host: Bos | place: Iran: Karaj | collected 2018-10
ATAACGGGAAGAATAATTCAATAATGAATGTTATTTTTATTGTTTTCCGCTTTCTTCTGTGATAATGTAAAAGCAGGGGTATACCCCGTGAGCAGGAGGCGTGTTTTTCCAGGGAGGGAACAAGATGGACATTATGCCGATGATCGACATCCCCAAGCTTTCCATGGCGATGTCGGCGAACAAGCTGCAGCAGGATTTCGGCGTAGCGATGCTCTCCATGAGCCTTGACAATGCCGAAGCGGTCGGTGAAGCGCTGGCGGAAGTGATGGACTCCTCAATGGAGCTCTCCGTCAATCCGGACGTCGGTGCCAATTTCGACGTGCGCGTCTGACCGGAGGAAGAAACCACCAAAAACAAAAACGAACCCCGCCGGGGTTCGTTTTTGTATGCTCCGTCACTTTCCCCGGTCCGCGGGGACGATCCCGTCCACCGTGATCCGGATCCTGCCCTGCTTCAGCAGGCGTCCCACCGCGCGCTTAAACTCATTCTTGCTCATGCCGGCCTGTTCCCGGATCAGTTCCGGGGATGCCTTGTCCGTGAAGGGGATCCGCCCCTCCGCCGCAAGCCGCTGCATGATCCTGTCCGCATCCGTATCCATCTGCAGATACGCCTTCTCCCTGAGGGACAGGGACAGCCTCCCGTCCGGCTGCACCCGTGCGATGCGTACCCGCACCTGCTGCCCCACGGTGATCTCCCCCACCAGTTCCTTTTTGGGGATCAGTCCCGAATAGCGGTCATCCACGGCCACAAAAGCACCGAAATTGCCGCTCTTCTCGTAGACGCAGCCTTCCGCCCAGTCACCGGCCCGGTAAGGAGCCTGCGTTTCCAGCGCCTCATAGACATTCATCGCGGCAACGAGCCGCCCGGACTTATCGGTGAGCACGGTACAGAGAACGCTCTCTCCCTTTTTCACGCGTTTCGTCTGATTTGCGAAAGGGAGCAGCAGATCCTTGGGCAGACCCCAGTCCAGAAAGGCGCCGATCCGGTTCGTTTCCCGCACGATAAGGCGTCCCACCTGTCCCGGCATGAGTGCGGGCATCTGTGTCGTAGCGACCAGACGGTCCTCCGAATCAAAATACAGAAATACCTCTACCGGATCCCCCGGTTTCACGCCGTCCGGCACATAGCGCCGGGGCAGAAGGACGCGCTCCGTCCCGTTCCCGTCCGGATCACCGGAGACCAGATAGATCCCGTGCTCCGTCCTCTCCTGCATCCGCAGCGTCTGCTTCTCGCCCGCCCGCAGCATCATTCGGCTCCTTCCGTCCCGTGTGCGCAGGTGAATTCCACCGTGCACCACGTCTCATCCGCCTCATCCGAAAAACATACCGTCACGAGCATCCCCCCGTCCGCGCTGCGGCGGTTGATCCGGGGACAGAACACATCCCCGAGGTGCGCCTGCTTCTTATACTCGGCGCGGATCCTCGTGATCGCCGGCACCGTACCGGCAAAGGCCTGTTCCGTTGCCAGCCGGATGTACTGTCCGTTATTGACATGGAGATTCGTGTCCAGATGCTCTGTGCGGACTTCAAAGCTTTCCGCCCGCACCGTTTCCCCGTCCGCGGGGAACGGGAGTTTTCTCCCGAGATACTCCATCGGCAGCTTCTCACCGAGACCGTAGGCCTCCTTCATCTCCTCCGGCGCACGCGCCGCCGCGTTGGTGTTAAGATCCAGAAAGGACCACACGGAATTGGCGACCACGAGGCGGTTTCCCTCCGCGTCGTCCATAAAGAAATTGCGCAGCCCGATGAATCCGTGGATATCATAGGGATTTGTCCCCACGGTCACCCGCTCGCCCAGCCGGGGAAGTCTTGCGATCTCCACCTGCCAGGCGTTCACCACCCAGATAAAGCCGTGGTCCGACAGCCACTGCAGACCGTACCCTACATCCTCCGACTGAAAGGTGGAGCAGTCCTGCAGATAATCTATCAGGGAGGTAAGCTTTAACCCCCCGGCCGCATCGACTTCACTGTATCTGATCCTTGATTCAAAAGTATACATGTGCTACTGTCTTCCTATGTGCAAATCTGTTTCCGGCAACCTGATCAAAGCCCTTTTCTCTCTCTGGGCGATCCTTATCATGACAGGGCTTTCGCCCCTGGATCCGCTGACGATCCCCGCATTCGCGGCCCTTTATCTCCTTTTTGCTCTGCGCGGACGCCTGCGGGATCCCCGGGCTTCTTCTCCGCCCGTGCGCATCACTGCGGTCCTCTATGCTCTCATGGCCACGGCCGGCACGTACCGGACCGTCTTTGATACCTACACCTCAAATCTGTTCCGTGCCGGGAGCCTGCTCATCGCCCTGGCGGGAAGCTCTCTGCTATGGGAGGCGCTCCTGGCTGTCGCAGCGGAAAAACTGTTCTCTCTGCGGGAGAACGGCCGGTTCACGGCGGCAGAGGCCGGGGCGCATCCCGCGGCAGGTGTGAAGGCGGTACTCCGCCGGACCGGATCCTTTGCCCTCGATCACCCGGCACTTGTCTGTCTCCTGTGCTGGCTGCCCTGCTTCCTCTATGAGTATCCGGGGATCATCTCTCCGGACGGGATCGTACAGATCGGTCAGATACGGGGTGTGGAACCCGTTTCCAATCACCATCCTGTCGCCCACACCTTGGTCATCGGCTTCTTCCTGCGGATCGGCTCCCTCTTTACCGGAGATCCCACGCATCAGGCCGCCGTGGCCGTTGCTGCACAGATGCTCTTTCTGGCGTGGTGTCTTGGACTCACCGTCAAACGGCTTGGGACCTCGGGGCTCCATCCCGCCTTTGCCGGTTCCGCGCTCTTTTTCTATGCGCTGATCCCCTGGCAGAGCGTCTATGCCGTCTATCTGCTCAAGGACATCCCCTTTGCGGGGATCACGATCCTGCTCGCGCTGATGCTTACGGAACTCTCCTCAGGGAAAACGCTTTCCCGTTTTTTCTTCCCGCGGTTCTCCCTGCTCCTCTTCCTGTTCTGCATCTTCCGCAGCAACGGGTTTTATGCTTTTCTCCTGTGTATCCCGTTCCTCGCGTTCCTGTACCGCAGACACAAGGCGTACCGCGGGATCCTCATCTCGCTCGCTGCCGCTCTCATCTGTGCCCTCCTCTACCGCGGTCCCCTGCTGCACACATTGGGGATCCCGGGGGCGGATACGGCGGAAAGTCTCCATATCCCGATGCAGCAGATCGCCCGCGTCCTCGCGGAGGAAAAACCTCTCACGCAGGAGGACAGGGCGCTCATCGACGCGCTGGTGGATACCACTTATATCCGCGAACTCTATGTCCCGGATTACGCGGACAATATCAAGGAACTCCTCCGGGCGGGAGACCAGACTCCTCTGCGGGAAAAGCCCGGGACCTATCTGCTCTTGTGGCTCCGTCTCGGTCTCCGCTACCCCGGGACTTATCTCGCCGCGTATCTCGATCAGACGGAAGGCCTCTATTCTCCGGTGAAGCAAACGGAAGTGGCCATGATCGACGGCGTATATCCCAACAATCTGGGGATCGATTCCCGTCCTCTCATCGGCGGCCGGTTCGTGGTCAAGATCAAGGAACTGCTCCTAAAAAGCGGTCCCCTGCTGCCCGGCTTCTCCCTCCTCTGGAGTATGGCCTTCTATCTGTGGCTGATGCTCTTCTTTGTCATGATGACACTCGCAGGGAAACGCACTCCGGCATATCTCCCGGTCGTCCTGCCGTGTCTGGCTCTGTATCTCTCGCTCTTTCTCGCGCTGCCGGTGGCGGACTTCCGTTATGTCTATCCGATGGCCATGTGCGCGCCGCTGTGGCCGGCACTCTGGACGAAAAAGGCTGACGGACAGCCGTCTGTCAGGAGCGCAGAGCCTCCTCGATCCCCCGCTGAAACTCCTCATACGTCTCAAACGTCTGCAGATCCGGATTCGCCTCTTTGATCGAGTCGGGTGCCCGGAAGAGGAAACCCGCCCGCGAAGCACGGATCATCGCGAGATCATTGAAGCTGTCTCCGGCCGCGATCGTCTCATATCCGATCGACTGCAGGGCCTTCACGGTGGTGAGTTTGGACTTCTCGCAGCGCATGCGGTAACCCGTGATCGCTCCGTCCGCTCCGATCTCCAGCGAATTGCACATGATCGTGGGATATCCCAGTTTTTCCATCAGAGGCGCGGCAAACTGCTCAAAGGTGTCGCTCAGGATCAGCACCTGGGTCTGCGCCCGCAGGGCATCCAGAAAGGCCTTTGCCCCCGGCAGCGGATCGATCGTGCGGATGGTGTCCCTGATCTCTTTGATCCCCAGCCCGTGCTCCTTTAAGATCTCCAGCCGGAAATGCATCAGCTTGTCATAGTCGGGTTCATCCCGGGTGGTGCGCTTCAGCTCCGGGATCCCCGAAGCCTCGGAGAACGCGATCCAGATCTCCGGTACCAGAACTCCCTCCAGATCGAGACAGACAATATTCATACGACCTCCTTAACGGAATACTCCTTGAAAAACGAAAATGATACGCTAAAATAAGATGATACATGAAAAGCACGGAAAAGACAAACAAAAGAAGAGCGGATGACTTCCGGCAGGGCGCACGCGACGGGATCCCCATCGCGCTGGGGTATTTTGCCGTCTCCTTCGCCTTCGGCATGGCCGCCGCAAGGGACGGGATCGGCGCCTTCTATTCGGCGCTCACCTCCTTCCTGTGCCTCTCGAGCGCGGGGCAGTTTGCCGGCATGGATGTCATCGTGGCCGGTGGGAGCCTCATTGAGCTCGCGCTGACACAGCTGGTGATCAATCTGCGCTATCTCCTCATGTCCTTCTCCCTGTCCGCGAAGCTCTCGCCAAAGACCGGGATCGCGCCGCGTCTGGTCATGGCCCATGGCGTGACTGATGAGATCTTCGCCATCAGCGCGGCCAGACAGGACCTGACTCCCTATTACACATGGGGCGCCATGAGCGTCGCCGTCCCGGGATGGACCGCAGGTGCCCTGACGGGCGGGATCCTGGGGGATATCCTGCCGGCCTTCCTGTTATCCGCGTTCGGCATCGCGATCTACGGGATGTTCTTAGCCATCATCCTGCCTCCCGCCAGAGAGGACCGCGCGGTCCTGCTCGTTGTCCTGGCGGCGGGAGCGATGCGTGCTCTTTTCACCTGGACACCGGTGCTGGATCGGGTGAGCGGCGGTTTTGCCATCATCATCGTGACCGTCACCGTATCCGGGATCGCGGCATTTCTGCACCCCCATGCGGAGGATGCATCGCAGGAGAACAGGGAGGTGTCCTCATGAACGGCACGCGTCTCCTCATTTATATCCTGGTGATGGCGGGTACCACTTATCTCATCCGCATGCTGCCGCTCGTACTCTTCCGCCGCGAGATCAAAAGCCCGTTCCTGAAGAGTTTCCTTTATTACATTCCCTTCGCCTGTCTGGCGGCCATGACCTTTCCCGAGATCCTGTGGTCGGCGGATACCCGCATCGCGTCATTTGCGGGCTTTGCCGTCGCCGTGATCCTCGCGTTCCGGAAAAAGAGCCTCTTAACGGTGGCGCTCGCCGCCTGCGCCGCTGTGCTTGTCGTGGAGCGGCTGATCGTATTTTTCTGAAATTTCCTGTTGACAGAGTTATTACCTCGTGTTACGATGTATGTCGCAACAGGAGGTAATGATGGATATTCAGTTAAAACGAGGGCTTCTGGACGTATGTGTCCTGGCCGCCATCAAAAATGAAGATTCCTACGGCTACCGGATCATCAAGGACATGAAGCCGTACCTGGAGCTGTCCGAATCCACGCTCTATACCATCTTAAAGAGGCTGGAGACGGCACGCATGCTCGAGGTCCATACCGTCGAGCACGAAGGGCGGTTACGAAAGTACTATCACATCACGCCGGCCGGCGTGCAGCGGATCGAGGAGTTCAAGACCGACTGGGAAGAGATCCGTTCCATCTACCGGTTCATCACGAGAGAGGAAGCCTGATATGAAGAAAGAAGAGTTTGTACAGGAACTCCGGCAGAAACTGTCCGGGATCCCGCAGAGCGACATCGAGGAGCGTGTCTCCTATTACTGCGAGATGATCGACGACCGGATGGAGGACGGCCTGTCCGAAGAAGAGGCCGTCGCCGCGATCGGATCCGTCGATGACGTCGTCGCGCAGATCATGTCGGAGATCCCGCTGTCAAAGCTCGTGAAGCACCGTGCGACAAAGGAGCGCAAGTGGAATGCCGGCATGATCGTTCTTCTCGTCCTGGGATTTCCTCTGTGGTTCTCCCTGCTCATCGCCTTTTTCGCGGTGCTCCTCTCGTTATATATCACCCTGTGGTCCATCGTCATTTCCTTCTATGCGGTGGTCCTCGCGCTTGCGCTGACGGCTCTCGTTTCACTCCCTGCGGCTCTTATTTTCCTGTCCACCGGCAAACCCGCCGGCAGCGTGCTCTGTATCGGGGCCGGGATGTTCTGCGCAGGCCTTGCGATCCTCTTCTTCCTCCTCAGTACCGCCATGACAAAGGGCATCATCTTCCTCACGGCGAAACTCCTGTTGGGGATCAAGCATCTGGTTGTCGGAAAGGAGGCGGCCTGATATGAAAAAAACAATCATCGCTCTGATCGTCGCTCTGTTTCTCCTGATCGCCGGCGGTGCGCTGTGTGCCGTCAGCCTTGTAGCGATACGCTTCGATCCGGAACAGTTGAGCACCGTCACTTTCCGGGAAGAGACCATCGAACCCGACGGAAGCTTTCAGGACATCCGGGTGAAGGCGGGGGTCGAGGATGTCCGCATCATTCCTTCCGCGGATCCCGTCTGCCGGGTGAAATTCCGCGACCCGGAGACAGTGACGCACGAGGTGCGCACGGAGAATAATACGCTTTTCATCGAGACAGAGAATACCGGCAAGTGGTATGATCAGTTTGGGTTTTTCGCGAACGAGCCTTTGATCGAAGTCTATGTGCCCGGCGATACCTACGGCAGCCTGCAGACGCAGATCAATACCGGCGCGCTGGAGATCACGGGTCTTCATTTCGACGGAGATCTTACGCTGAGTTCGGTCACCGGGGATGTGCGTTTCTCGGATGTGACCTGCCGGAATCTTGTCTCCGACAGCAATACCGGCGATCTCGATCTGTCGGATGTCATCGCTTCCGGCGACATGAACCTTTCGAGGAACACCGGCGATATCCGTCTGGAGGACAGCGATGCGGCGGGCTTTACCGTGAGCACCAACACCGGCGATGTGACCGGCACCCTGCTCACCGGAAAGCAGTTTATCGCCAGATCCACCACCGGCGATATCGATGTTCCCGCGGATACGGAGGGCGGACGCTTCGAGGTCACCACCGTTTCCGGTGACATCGAACTTGAGGTACGCGGAAACTGACACTAAACGCGGCTTAGACGCCGCTTCGGAAAGGAGCATGGGCGGTTGATCCCTGTATTTTACGGCAGCATATTCGTTGTCTCCCTGATCTTTACGGCGATCTATGTCTTCATCTGGCACAAGCACTTCGATGTGAACTTCACGATGATCTTCACGCTGGTGCCCGTTTCCTGTCTCGGCTATCTGATGAACAGTACGGCCAAGAGCATGGAGGGCGCCATCTTCAGTCTGGAGATCGAATACATCGGCGGCTGCTTTCTGCAGCTGTTCATGCTTTTCAGCATCCTGAACCTCTGCGGGATCGAGGTGACAAGATGGCTCAGGCTCGGTCTCTTCTTTCTCAATGCCTGCCTGTACGGATCGGTCCTCACCATGGGAGAGTCCGATCTGTTTTATAAAAACCTCCGCTTCCGCATGGCGGGCGGCGTGGGCATCCTCTCCCGGGAGTACGGTCCCATGCACACGGTTTTCTATGCCATGATCGTCCTTTATTTCCTGGCCGGGCTCGCCCTGATCTTCTATTCCCTGCTCCGGAAAATGCAGGTCCCCCGCATGATCATCAAACTGCTTGTCATGCCGGATGTGATCTGCGTCTTCAGCTTTTTTGTCGCGCGGAAGCTGCTGAACGGCCTGGATGTCGTGCCGCTCGGCTATGTGCTGGCGGAATTCATCTATCTGATGATCGCCCTGCGCGTCAATCTCTACGATGTTTCGGACACCGTGATCGACTCCATGGTACAGATCGAATCGATCGCCTATATCTCCTTTGACTTCCGCTACCGGTATCTGGGCAGCAACGAATCCGCCAGACTCCTGATCCCGGAGCTTTCCACCACGGCGGTGGACGAGGTCTTCGGCTATCAGCCGTCCCAGCGCCGGATCCGTCACTATCTGGACCGCTTCGGTCGCGATCCGGAGCACAATTCCTTTGTCTACACTCTGCCGGATCCGGACGGTAACGAAGAACTGGAGCGGATCTACAATGTGTCCGTCAACTACCTCTATGACGGCGCCCGCAGACGCGGCTATATCATCACCATGACGGACGACACCGCAAAACAGAAATATATCCGCCTGCTGGATACCTACAATGACAACCTGCAGGAGGAGGTCAAAGAGAAAACGCGGCACATCATCGAGATGCATGACAATCTGATCATGAGTCTGGCGACGATGGTGGAAAGCCGCGACAATTCCACCGGCGGCCATATCCGCCGGACCAGTGAAGGTGTCCGGATCCTCGTGGAGGAGATCATAAAGGAGGGGACACTCCCGCTGTCGGAGGAATTCTGCAAAGATGTGATCAAAGCCGCGCCCATGCACGATCTCGGCAAGATCGCCGTGGATGACGCCGTCCTGCGCAAGCCCGGGCGGTTCACGGACGAGGAATACGCGAAGATGAAGCAGCACGCAGCCGAGGGCGCCCGCGTCATCCATGAGATCCTGCTGCATACCGATGACAATTCGTTTAAGCAGGTTGCCGAGAATGTCGCCCATTATCACCATGAGCGCTGGGACGGCTCCGGCTATCCGGAAGGTCTCGCGGGCGAGCAGATCCCGATCGAAGCCAGGATCATGGCGATCGCGGATGTCTACGACGCGCTCGTGAGCAAACGCGTCTACAAGGAAGCCTTTGATTTTGAAAAGGCCGACCGGATCATCATGGAGGGTATGGGAACCCAGTTCGACCCCGGCCTGCGCACGGCCTACGAGCAGGCCAGGTCAAGGCTGGAGCTGTATTATATGTGTGTGTGATCCGTTTCAGGCCGCAGACATACAAAACCCGCCGTACACTTCAACACGTGTACGGCGGTTTTTTCTCTGTTGTGCCCAGTCCTTACCCAAACAGCGGGGTGGACAGATACCGGTCGCCGGAATCGGGCAGGAGCGCCACGATGTTCTTGCCGGCGAATTCCGGACGGCCCGCCACCTGCACGGCCGCCGCGAGGGCTGCGCCGGAGGAGATGCCGACCAGGATCCCCTCCGAACGGGCAAATTCCCTGCCGTAGGCAAAAGCGTCCTCGTTGGTGATCCGGATGACTTCGTCATACACCGATGTATCCAGGACCGAAGGTACAAAACCGGCACCGATCCCCTGGATCTTATGCGGCCCCGGCTGCGATCCCGAGAGAACTGCGGAGGAATCCGGTTCCACAGCGATGATATGCACACCGGGCTTCTTCTCTTTGAGATACTTGCCGACGCCCGTGACCGTACCGCCGGTCCCGACGCCCGCGATGAACACATCTACATTTCCCTCCGTATCCTGCCAGATCTCCGGACCCGTCGTAAGATAATGGATCTCGGGGTTCGCGGGGTGATCGAACTGTCCCAGGATCACGGAACCCTCGATCTCCTCGTTGAGCTCCTTCGCTCTGGCGATAGCGCCCTTCATCCCCTGCGCGCCGTCTGTCAGTACGAGCTCCGCGCCGTAGGCTTTTAACAGGTTGCGCCGCTCCACGCTCATCGTATCCGGCAGCGTGAGGATCGCACGATAGCCGCGGACCGCCGCGACCATTGCCAGACCGATCCCGGTATTTCCGGAGGTGGGCTCGATGATCGTGGCGCCGGGCTTTAATCTGCCGCTCTGCTCCTCTTTGGTGATCATGGCCAGAGCGATCCTGTCCTTAACGCTCCCGGCCGGATTCAGATATTCCAGTTTTGCATAGAGTTTTGCTCCCTCCACGCCCTTTTTCCCGGCAAACCTGGTGATCGCGAGGATCGGTGTATTGCCGATGAGTTCCGTTGCCGCAGTTCTGATCGCGCCCATTGTGCACCTCCATTTCATACTATTACGATAGGAATAATAAACTTTGTGTTACAGATCATACATCGATCGTGCCGCGTTGTCAATACCTTTCATATTTGCTATACTTTTTTTGTATTTGTGTTTTGTTTACTGATCATGATCCGAGAGGTAGCAGCATGAGCGAACAGCCAAAAGCCGTGGTCGCACTGGGACATGAGGCCCTGGGCGTCACCACCCTGAAGCAATGGGAAGCGGTACACAAGACGGCGGAAGCACTGGCGGATCTGTCCGCCGCGGGCCTGCAGCTGACGATCACACATTCCAACGGTCCGCAGGTCAGCATGATCCATAAGGCCATGACCGAGCTGCATCGCCTGAACAGTGATTATACACCGGCTCCGATGTGTGTCTGCAGCGCCATGAGCCAGGGATACGTGGGTTACGATCTGCAGAACGCCCTGAAGAGCGCCCTGCTGACCCGGGGCGACGCGACTCCTGTCGGGACCGTTCTCACACAGGTCACGGTGGATCCTTACGATGATGCCTTCTACACACCGACCAAGGCCATCGGGCGTCTGATGAACAAAGAGGAAGCCGACAGCGAGATCAAAAAAGGGAATTTCGTCAAGGAAGTGCCCGGAAAAGGATATCTGCGTGTCGTGGCCGCACCGCACCCCATCCGCATCGTGGAGGAGGAGATCATCCGCACGCTCGCGGAGAGCGGCGCCCACGTCATCGCCTGCGGCGGAGGCGGGATCCCCGTCATTGAGCAGGATCACCGCCTGAAGGGTGCCAGCGCCGTCATTGAAAAGGACGAGATCGCGGGTCATCTGGCCGCGTGTCTCAAAGCGGACCGGCTGATCATCCTGACCTCCGTCCCCTGTGTTTATTCCGGTTTCCGTACGGATGCCGAAACGCCGATCGAGCGTATGAACATCGCACAGGCCATGGACTGCATCCGGGCCGGAGAGTTCGGCGAAACGGATATGCTGCCCAAGATCAACGCCGCCGTGCACTACCTGCAGGCATGCCCTGCCGGTCATGTTCTGATCACCTCTATCGGGGCTGTGGCGGAAGCGTTAAAGGGAAGAGCCGGTACGACGATCGTGGCCTGACATCAGCCTCTGATAAAAGGCTGCCTGTGCGGCATTCATCTGGGACATGATAAAGAGCGCCGGGATAAAGAAGAGCATCGCCGAGATGAGCAGCCACGGGATATAGCTGGCCAGCAGCAGAAAATACTGTCCGATATGCCCGCGCATGAGTTTTGCGCTGGCACCGAACAGTTCCGGCACCCGTCTTTCCGGGAAATCGTGGAGCAGATAGTAGACCTGGGAAAACACCAGAGACAGCACGATCTGTGCGATCAGCCCCGCCATGGCGATCACCATGCACCAGAACAGGAGATCGCGGTTGCGGGATTCATAAAAGAAGAACTGATACAGCTGCAGAGGCGCCGTAGCGATCGTGGCAGACGCCGCAAAGGGCAGCTGCAGCATCATCGCTTTCTCCGGATGTTCGATAAATCCCTGTTTCAGATCGGAAAACGCCGCCTGCCTGTCATACAGGATATTCATGTACAGATAGGTCTGTCCGGACAGGAGCATCCCCAGCAGCAGATCCAGCAGGAAGATGACGCATTCATACGCCACGAAGAGCGCGATGCTCTTCGGCGGCACGATATATTCCA
>JAEEGL013568610.1_pt1 | contig 11738 bp, 6 predicted proteins | sample 9134231 | NCBI WGS metagenome assembly JAEEGL01 (sample SAMN16246548, study PRJNA631951) | gut metagenome | biome: gut microbiome; feature: rumen; material: fiber-attached | host: Bos | place: Iran: Karaj | collected 2018-10
CATAAGCATATTCATTCTGTATGCTTCGGAGGACAAAATCACATTCCAAGTTACCGATTCTTCCGACGCTCACCTTATATCCCATTGACCTTGCATATTGATAAACTACATTTTCAAGCACAGGTCCATAATTTATCCTGTCATCCGTATTGGTTGAAAAGTAAATACTAAGGTCAGCCAGATAATATTTTTTTTCATTCTTCATAGAACGCCTGGATTTCATATCAAAACGGGTACATTCACTAATGATCTTGGCATCTGACAGCGCCTGTATATATCTGGTTATTGTCGGGCGGGTAATCGCTATTCCTGTTTTCTTAAGGTCTTCGCATATATTACTGATACTGACAGTTGAACCAAAATTATTTATTACATAATTTCTTACAATATTGAAGGCCTCTACGTTCTTGATCTTGACCCTTCCTTTTATGTCCTTATTGAATATGTCGTCAAGAACTGTTTTTACATACAACTGTTTTTCATGCTGTTCATCATAAAATAGCGCTTTGGGAAAACCTCCGCCAAGCAGATATGAGTCAAATTCCCTCAGCATATCTGAATCGATCATCTTTCCATAAAACGCCTTCATGGCTTCATACTCATCAAACCCAAGAGTCTGAATCTCAAACTCTATATATCGGCCCGTAAGCTTGGTTGCTAATTCACCGCTTAACAGGTAGGAGTTAGATCCTGTGATGAAAATGGAATAGTCCCCTTCCAGTCTAAGCGCTTCCAATACCGGCTCAAATCCTTCAACATTCTGTATCTCATCAATAAATACATACTTAATCCCCTCAGGATGTTCACCGCCAAATAGCAATTCTTCCAATGCTTCCGGAGTTTTAATGTTTTTATAGCCGTATTTGTCAAGGTTATAAAACAGTATATTCTTTTCACTCACGCCACCTTCCATCAGTTCTTCAGCGACAGTTTCCAGCAGACTCGATTTCCCACAACGGCGTATTCCTGTTATAACCTTGATTATGTCAGTATCATTTAGAAATGGTCTTATTCGTAAAATGTACTTTTCTCGCCTAAATAGTTTCATAAAAATCACCTCACGTATATTATACGAGAGGCGATCGAATTATGCAAGTTATCGCAACATTATTTCAGCTTTTTGATATTATTGCATTGTTAACTCTGCAAATTGTACATAGTTAGAATCATGATTTTACTTTTTTCCAATAATTTTGTTATACCATATGCTCCATCAAGGCAGAAAACACTTCACCCAAAGGCTTATGGATCACTATCTCCGCCTTCCAATCTCGATAATAGTCTGAAAACGTTTCTTGCTTTAACTTCCTGTTTCTAATACAATAGTCTTAAAAATACTTATTAGGAGGTGTATATGAAACTTACTAACATGAAAAAAGCAGGCGCAGGTGTTATGAGTGTTTTGATGGCTGTGATCCTGAGCGCCTGCAGCATTACCTATTCCCCTTCAGGGGACTATGCACAGAGCATAGAAGTACGGAGCAAAGACGCACAGAGTAAAGACGCAGAAAGCAAAGAAGCAGAGAGCACCTCAATGGCTGATGAAACACAGGATCAGTTTCAGAAGGAGCTTAGTGCCTTCGAGATCACCGCTCTGCAGAGAAAGCTCGCCCCCGATAACGAGGCAGGGTATCCTGTTCTGGATGCCGGACGCGGCAATCCGAACTGGATCAACGGAAAAGTACGGCATGCCTTTACCCGCCTCATGGATTTTGCAACTTACGAATGTGAGCTTGTCTATGATAATGGCGATATGGCCGGACACGGGAAAAAAGAAGGTATAGGCAGGCGGTTTGATAAGTTTATGGATGAAACAGATGAAACGGACAGATTCCTGATCGATGCTGTAGAGCATTGCGTGGAAGACCTGGATATGGATAAGGATGATCTCCTGTTTGAGATGGCAAACGGAATCACGGGAGACTATTATCCGACCCCTTCCCGCTGCCTGACCAATACGGAGGCCATTCTGAATGAGTTTCTGGTGTCCGCCTTATTTAACGGAAAAGAGCCGGAAAAAAAGACGGATATCTTTCCGACAGAGGGCGGTTCAGCAGCCATGACCTATATTTTCCATACCCTTAACCATAACATGCTTCTGAAACCGGGAGACAAGATCGCAATCGGCACACCTATCTTTACTCCCTATCTGGAAATCCCGGATGTCAATAATTACGGTCTTGTTCCCATTAATGTAGTTTCTGATGAGGCACATAACTGGGACATTGACGAAGAGGAGCTCAATAAACTTAAGGATACGGACATCAAGGCATTTTTCCTTGTGAACCCTTCCAATCCGGCATCTCATGCCCTGTCTTCGCGTACTCTTGACGCATTGGAGGAGGTAGTTTCCGAAAACCCTGATCTGATCATTTTGACGGATGATGTTTACGGCACCTTTGTGGAGGGCTTCGAGTCAGTTTACAGCAGGCTGCCTTATAACACGATCCTTGTGTATTCCTTCTCAAAGCTCTACGGTGCAACGGGATGGCGGACAGGACTGGTTGCCATGAGCAGTGAAAATGTCTGTGACCACCTTCTTGGTGAACTTTCCGAAGAAGACAAGAAGGTTCTTTGGGATGAATACGCGATCGCCGTCCCTGATCCCTCATCCATGAAGTTTATCGAGCGTCTGACGGCTGACAGCAGATCCATCGGTCTCTATCACACCAGCGGTCTTTCAACGCCCTCCCAGATCTTTATGGACATCATGGCATTGTCACATACTACCTATGGAAAGGATGAATATATCGAGCTGGCGAATGCCACGGTGAATGAACGCTACGTTGCTTTGATGGATGCCCTCGGGGTCGATAAGGACCTGAGCGGGGAAAATGCTGAATATTACACGATCGTAGACATTAACGCAATGATCGGGGATCAGTACGGCAGTGACTTTGCCCAGTGGAAACAGGAGAATATATCCGACCTGGACTTCTTAAACGATCTGGCGCAAAAGAAGGGAGTGGTTCTGATGTACGGACCCGGCTTCGATGCACCGGAGGGAAGTGTGAGGATATCCCTTGCAAACCTGTATAAAGAGGACTATGTTGAGATCGCAAGAAGGATCCGTGAGCTTCTCGACGAGTACTACACCGAATTTGAGGAGACCCTTTCGGAAGCCGCATAACACAGTCTTCGGATCTTAAAGAAATTATGAAATCCCATTTTCCGGCGGGAAATTGTGTGCTCCGGCGCACAATGCCCGCCGGGATTGTCTTTTCCGGAAAAAAGATTTTTAATTCCGGATCTTCATCAAGCATCGACATAAACTCTATCGTTGTTTTTGGCATGCGTTGTTTTGTTATCCGCAATTTTGACTTGAGCGTTTGTTAACCGCATTTAAGTCTGCCGTTGTTTTGATCTCCACAGAACACCCTGTGATCATTGCAGCGACGAATTCAATCCGGGGACGGTTCCCGCAGAGGTGGAACCATCCCCAAGGAGAGGACTTATTCTGTAACTTTTATATTAAGTAAGACCTTTTTATTGCTGCCGTCCTTTGAAGTAAAGGCTGCCCGTACTACTCCTTTTCCGATGCCCTTATATACAACTGATTCTCCTGCCGAATAATCAACCGAAGCTATGCTTGTACCGAAGCTTCCGACTGTTCCGTCAGCTTTCTTCACTGCAATAAGAGCTATGCTTTCCGCTGAAGTGTTTTTTGTTTTGGATGTCAAAGCAACCGAAAGTGTCCTGTTTGTGGCTTCATCCGGAGTTATGACTATGGTTCTTATGCGGCCGGTGTTTCCTTTGGTCAGCTTTATTGTTTTGCTGCCAAGGGAAAGTTTTTTTACGGGCACATATGTCTTTACCGTAAGAGTCTTCTGTATCCTAGGATCGTCTTCGGAGGTTGCCTTTATCACCGTTGTTCCTTCACCGGTAGCTTTTATAAGTCCGTTTTTAACTGTCGCAACACCGGTATCCTCTGAAGACCAGATTATCTTATTATTTGCAGGCTTTACGGAATACACGGCTTTTATCCTTACGCTTTTTCCAACTGCAAGTCCGTTATCTCCAAGCTTTGTATATTTACCGGTAACAAGACTTAAGCTGCCCAAATCTGCGGGTGCGGCAGTAATGGTGCAGGAAGCGGTCTTATCATCCATCTTTGCCGTAATTACAACTTTCCCCTTTTTCTGATCCGAATTAACAGTCACAAGTCCCGTACTGTTTACGGAAGCTAACGAAGGATCCGAGCTTGTCCAGGTTATGGTATCGTAAACTGCCGGACTTGCCTTTGCCACAAGCTGCAGGTTCGCCCCGCACCCCAGGGTGGCCTTCTTTTTATTAAGCTTCAGCTTCGCCTTTGCCTTCTGAGCATCCGTAAGAGCTGCTACTGTTTTGATATTCATGCTGAATGTTTTATTAAAAGCTGAACCGTCGATATCTGTTATGGTCACACTCACCTTTTCTGTTCCCGCCGACTTGGAAGTCAGAATCCCATCTTCCGTCAATGTGATATACGAATCATCCACTGCGGTAAATTTTGCCTCGTATCCTGCATCAGCCGGAGTAACCGCAATATATCCGTTAAGATCAACTGTTCTTCCCTCTTCTATTGAAACCGTCTTTGTAACAGCAGCCGAGGTTGGAGGAACGGTAACCTCTAAATCCACAGTTTCCACGACTTCACCGTCTTCCCCGTTATTTCCGCAATAACCTGTGGTTCCTGCTGTTATTGTCACTGTTCCCTTTCTTATTGCATTTACTGTTCCGTCAGAAGCCACAGAGGCTATACTTCCATCCGAGCTGCTCCATATAAGAGTCCTGTTCATTGGCTCGGTTATGCCTTCTGATGAATAGGTGGTTGTTAATTCCGGCTTAAGCTTCAAGGTCTTTCCCCTTGCAAGCTTTATGCCTTCCGCTGCTTTATCCGATGAGGTATTTCCTCCGTTATTATTCAGATTTATAGATGTTATGGCGTTTCCGACTGTTACTGTACATACCGCTGTCTTATTGCTTCCGTCCGCTGCAGTCGCGGTTATCTTTACGGTTCCGGTTTTGGCCGGTGAAGCCCCCGTCGATACTGCTTTGACAAGTCCGTTTTCCACAGTTGCCATGGAGGTATCCGAACTTGACCAGGTGACTGACGGATCAGCATCTGCCGGAGCGACGGAGCTTACCTTCAGCTGACAGGTCCTGCCTACACCGAGAGAGATCGAAGCCGCATTCAGGTTGATCTTTGTAACCTTTGATGTACTTTCTTCCGCAGCACTTTGCTCATCCGGATTTTGCGGTTGTGCCGGATCTGATGGCTGCGTCGGATCTGACGGCTGTGACGGGTCTGATGGCTGCGTCGGATCACCGGGCTGTCCTGGCTGATCCGGACCGGATGGCTGCGTGGGATCTCCCGGCTGTCCGGGCTGGTTCGGACCGGATGGCTGCGTGGGATCTCCCGGCTGTCCGGGGGAAGAAGAACCGCTTCCCGTTGTTACGGCCGTAGCTGTTGAAGCCGTGCCTGCTATATTTAAGGTATAACTCTGGCCGCTTGTAAGGGACGGTGAACCGTAGATCAGGAATGTTGCCGCATAGGGAAGCGTTGTGCTTATGAGTTCGGTACTTCCTGATAATACCTTGAAGTTTGAGCCTGCGATAATCCCTCCTCTTCCGTATGTCAGATAGACTCCGCCTCCGTTTTGCGGTGTGGATTCATTCATCCCGTCTGAACCGGTTCCGAGTATCACGGCATTTGCCCCCAATGTAAATCCGCTGTCGGTATCAAAGGGAGAATTGCTGGTGTTGCAGGAACCGAAAACACAAACCGTTCCGCCTTCTATATCGAGACTTCCGTTGCAGTCTATGCCGTCACCGTCAGCCTTATAATTTATTGTTTTTCCCGAAAGAACCGTACTTTTGGTTGAAGCGCTGTCGATCTTAACGGTCACATTTCCGCTGTATATCCTGCAGACGCATCCGCTTCCCTTTGTTGTAGTTTTTGTGTAACCGTAATCGTAATCCTCGGATGAAGTGCAGTCATAGGTATAGGTAACATTTGTTTTATATGCTGCATTCATTCCGTCATCATTTGAATTGATGGTAACTTCCGGACCGTTTGATGCCCCGTCAGTTCCTATTATGATGTTCTTTCCTTCAAAGCCTTCAAAGCAGGTCTGAACATTTATCACAGTGTTACTTCCGGTTACGGTCAGGTCACCGGCTGATGTAACCGCATCGTCGGAGGCGTTTATGGTGATATTTCCACCGCTGATATTTATCGTATTATTTGATTTTATTGCATCATCCGGAGATCCTATGATATACACACCGTTTGAGCATTTGGTATATCCGCCCGTAGTTACATAGTTTGCCTTAAGTCCGGCACCCGTGGTATCAAGATTAAGGGTTCCTCCGCTTATGTTCAGATGTCCCGATGCACTGTAGGTTATGGTTGTATCCGTATATTTTCTGGTGGATGCCTTCGTACCTGCCTTAATCGCGGCATGATCACCGATATCCACATTTATGCGTTCCGTCTTAAGCCCGCTTCGTTCATCCTCGGTTATATAGTTAAGAGTGGCAGATGAGCTCCCGTTTGTGTAATATCCGGTGGATGCGTTTGCAAAAACAGTTTTGATATTAAGCTCTCCGCCGGTTATATCCACATTCTCACCCTGGATGCCGTCACCGTAGATGTTGTCATTTATGTTTAAGACACCGCCGCTTACATTTATGTTTCCGCCATTCGAAGTTTCTTCCATTTTTGCCTTTAAGCCATCACCGTATACATTGGAAAGATTGAGCGTGCCTGAAGTGATGTTTATCGTTCCGTCCTTTGCCTTTACGGCATCATCATGACATTCACTCACATTGACGGTACCGCCCTTTATATTGATGGTTCCCTGCTTTGATTTAAGGGCACTTCCGACAGCTCTTAAAGTAAGCGTTCCGCTTTCGACCGTTATAACACCTGCCTTTGCGGATACGGCATCTGCCGGGTCGACCGCCTCACCGTTTACCGTAAAATCCGTATCTGCAGACATCGGATCTGTCACAGACAGACTCCCGCTTCCCGTAAAGGTTATTGAGCTTCCGTCTTTTCCTTTTATAACAGCTGAAGGTTCAGTTACAAATGAGCTGCTGCCTGTAATTTCGCTGCTTCCTGTCAGTTTTACCGTGATCACCGAATTCTTTCCGGCCTCGATTACGGGAGAATCCTTTGAGATCAAAGACGCCAAAGCAGAATCATCAATTGTAAGACTGCTTAAGCCAAGTGATGCTTCAATACCTTTGTTAACGGTGATCGTTGTATTAACAGCATTTCCCGTAAAGTCATAGGCGCCGTTTTTTGAGATCGTAACAGACACATCGTGTGAAGCTTCATCCGAAACAGCCTCTATACCGTAAGCCCCGTCGGAAAGCGTCGCTGTTGTGATTCCGCCTTCTACCGTAAATTCCACTGAACCGGAACCGTTTTCCGAACCCTGCACTGCTTCCTCGGTTTCCGGTAAAACCGTAGTATCTGTTGCATTTTCCGATACGGAATTTTCCGAAACCGCTTCGTTTCCCGAAACCGTCTCAATATCAGATACTGTTTCGTTGCCTGAAACTGCTTTTTCTTCCGCTGCTGTTTCGTTTTCTGAAACTGCTGTCTCTTCCGCTGAAGCTTCATTTTCTGAAACAACTTCTGTTTCGGCTGCGGATTCATTATCTGTTGGTACTGAGTTATCAGTAATTTCCGAGCCCTCCGCTGCCTGTTCATTTTCCGAAACGACAGCTTCTTCCGTAATTACTTCTTCTGTAATTACCTCTTCTGTGTTATCTTCCGCGGCATATACATTAAGCGGAGATAATATGCCGGTAAATGACATTACAGCTGCAACCGTAAAAGCGGCTGCCTTTCCTGTGAGACGATGTCTTATTCTGAACATAGATTTTCCTCCTTTATAAACACTGACTGATATTTCAGGATGTCCGTTTTCAGTTTTTTATCCTGTTATCTAATACAACATGACCGGATAAAAAACGGGGGTAGATTTAAAAAAATTTTGGACCTGTCCGGAAGATTCCGGCAGATCCAAAATCATAAATTCATATTGATGGGGGAGCTCCCTGCTCAGGCGGCTGTCCTCCTTCATTCTGCCCGTCGGGCACATCCGGTGGAGCATCTGACGGCTGAGGGTCATTTGTGTTTGAACCTTCAGGCGGCGAAGGAGGAGCATCCTGCGGCGGCTCATTTCCTGCATTCGGATCACCGGGCATTGTAGGCGGAGTATCCTGAGGATTCGGATTTCCTGTGCTTTGATCTGCAGGTATTGTCGATGCCGGCTCCTGAGGCTGTATGTTTCCATTATTCGGATTCTGCGGCTTTTGGTTTCCGCCGGCAGGATCCTGAGGCTTTTGATTTCCGCCATTTGAATCCTGAGGCTTCCGGTTACCATTATCCTGCTCCTTCGGTACCGTCAGGTCACCGGATCGCTCTTTGGGATCTGTCCTGCCCTGATCTTCATTTTTAACCGATTCCGGTTCTGAAGATATTTTTTCATTAGTATCCGGAGCCTGAGAAGGCTGTTTGTGATCCGGGCTGTCTTCTTCCTGGACCGGCGGGATATTCTCTGCTCCTGAGGGGCCGACTTCTTCATTATGCATTTCCTTTATCTGATCGAGCATTATCCTTCCCGGACTGTCATCCCGTTCATCTGCCGCTTTCAGCTCATCACCTGTTATAACCATCATATTTGCGCTTATGCTGCTGTTATTCCCGGAATGCTTTTTCTCATTCCAGCTGTTAACCTCATCAAGAGTTCTGTCCTTCAGCTTTTCTTCTTTGCCCATATGACTGGCCACTGTCACAACAACCGGCGTGTCTTCTTCAATATAATCGGCATCTTCAAGAGCATCAAAGGTGATATCAAGCGCGGTATCTATCTTCTTTCCCATGATCTCTTTACGGATCAGATCAGCTATTTCTTCACCATCGTTATTATAGGAATCAAGCTCTACAACCCTGTCAAAAATATTGAGCCCGTATCTTAAAGACGGATTTACATCCAGTGTCACGGTACTGTAGGCATAGGTATTCGCACTAAGGGTACCGGTCACAAGTAAAACTGCCGCCGCTGCCGCTGCTATTTTTGAAGAATGCTTTGTGGTAAAGTTTATGATGCTTAAATCAGGCAGCTTATAATCGAGAATCTGCCCTATTTTGTAATTTCTGTTTTTTATCTCATTAAAGGTACCGTCGTGTGCAAGCACCGCTGCCCGTTTTCCTTTAATGCTTACTACCATTGCTTTCATGATCAGATTTCCTTCTTCTTTAAGAATTCCACATATTCCGCTATCTGCGGATAATCACCGTCAAGTATTACTGTCGCTGCTATCAGGTATTTTCTGAATTTATCAAGGAATTTAATGCTCTGTCCGCTTCTTTTCTGAATTTCCGAGGCAGGGAGTATTTTTTTCTTCTTAAGGTATTCAACCAGAGGCGGCGGCAGGAAGATCGAAGCTATGACCTCAGCACAGCCTCTTCTGGTCTTTTCCGCCCTGGGTGAACACTTTGTCAGATCGAAAAAGGATATCCCGTAGACTTCAAGTTCCTTAGTGAGGGCATTTATTTCATCTGTAAGACTTGAAGCCACATCACCATCATCCGTTATCAGGCCATCCCTTACTTTAAGCTTCATGGAAAATTCGGGATCGTCTTCTTCAATCTCACCGTCAAAGACCTGAGGACTTACAGGCACCTCCGGTGATATCCTCTGTTCTTTGCGGTAAAGATTAAGCAGCCTGCTTTTTATAACAATGGCAGCGTATCCCCAGAAATCACCTCTTTCGGAATCATAGCTGTCGATTGCCTCGGAAACGGCCATAAGGGCAACCGACCACTCATCGTCACTCCTTGTGATACGATGTCCGCTTATTTTGGCAGCAAGCGCAAGAATATGATCGCTGCTTTCAGCAAGGAAGCTTTCTTTTTCTCCGCGATCTTTCGCAGCCTTTATCGCTCTTTCGTTTTCAGTTTTTACATCAGACTTTTCGGGCATCTATAAATTCCTTTTGTATTTAATACACCAACACTTTTATAAAAACGGGGGTGTCAGTTTTTTTCATCAAAGACAGGGCTGCGGTCTTTTGTCCGATTCGGCCAATAAACTGCTTCCGACAGAAAAGCTGCTGCTATATCCAACACTTCAACAATCCAGAATATATTTATAAGCGGACTTGAGGTACCGTAAATATCAAGAACGCCCTTAAGGAGAGATCCTACGGTAAATGTTGTCAGGGCTGCATTCCAGAAACAGATAAAAAGAGTGGAAAACTCTTTTTTAAGTTTTGCCATAAGCATCCAGAATACCGCTCCGCCGACCAGAAAGAAGGCAAAGGCATAGATCATATAGAAGGAATACACTCCAAAGCTGAAATGCTCATACACTGCTCCGAAAGCGGCAATAAACACAGCCGTTACAAGACAGTTAAAAATAAGATGCGAATATCTTTCATTTGATATAAACAATGTCACTCACACTCCTTTCCTTTATACTTCTTCCGCTGGTCGTGGGTTCATTGACAACACTGCCTTCAAACACCATCGCAGATGACCCTCCTCCGTCAAGATTATAAGCAGTCTTCACGCCAAGTCCCTGCATATATTCCGCAAGCTCCATTAAAGTAAGACCTTCGTTGTCATCCGTTCTTCCGTCCGATACCACAAACACATAATGCAGATCATCTATTATCCCTATCGCCGTCCGTGGATTGGAGTACATTGCCTTTCCGACCTCATCTCCGGCCTCAACCGCAATATCACCGTCCTCCACAAGTGCCGGTCCGAAGGAAAACACCTGCCATGCACCTTTTGAAACCAGTTCATCCGCCGATATTTCATCTTCGTTTATTATCTCAAAGCTGCCGTCCCGGTAGATGACCAGATCCTCTCCCCCATGAACAGGGGTATCGCGATAGAGTATGCCGTTTCGTATCACATATCCGCTTTGTCTGCTGCCGTAAAAATCACCGTTTATGGCAAGCACAGCTCCATTTTCTTCCGCAATATCCGAAGTCGTATCCGTAATGTTTCTCCCGTAGGTATCATCGGCAAATGCAGTCTTCAGGGATTCTACGGATGACAGTATTATATCGGCAACATGAATATCCGTGCCGTTTATTCGATCGGTCCTAAGAGCTATCCCATTACCCTCCGGGCTGACGATCTGTTTATCGCCTGTGTTTTTATTAGTCTCTGTATTTTCATTGTCTGTGTTGTTTTTTTTGTGAATCTCCGTACCTTCATGCTCTGTGCGTTCTTCAAAAAACGGCGGTTTTCTAACCTGATTTCCCGAAGGGCTTCCACTCCATTTCTCTTTTGAATGATTTCCGGGATGCGGAGGATGTTTTCTGCCGCCCTCTTCCTTTCCTGCTTCCTTCCAACCTCCCGGTTCATTATCAGTGCCATTATCCGAAGCTGTCCTGTCCGGACGGGGAGGCTTTTCCGATCCTGTATCCTCTTGTGATGTTTCAGCCGGCGCGGCAAAAACCTTTTCATATCTGTGCGGCAGCACAAAGCTGTCCAGGAGGACAAAGATTGAAAAACACGAAAGCAGGATTCCGTATATGATCGTAAATTTTCTCACAGGATTCTTTTTCATAGATAGCAAGCTCCTTTATTATTAATGACTACAAGATAAAAAACGAAGCTTAAATAAACATTAAAAATGGGCTTGCTAAAAAAAACATCGATATGGGTGGGATTCATCCGGATTTATAAATTATGCACTTAATCCTTTGTAGCCGAAAACCCA
>JAEEGL013606875.1_pt1 | contig 11738 bp, 7 predicted proteins | sample 9134231 | NCBI WGS metagenome assembly JAEEGL01 (sample SAMN16246548, study PRJNA631951) | gut metagenome | biome: gut microbiome; feature: rumen; material: fiber-attached | host: Bos | place: Iran: Karaj | collected 2018-10
CAGATCACCAGCTTCTTTGTGCTTATCTACGGCAGCAGCAGGGGTGAGAATATCCGTATCAGGTTTAAGAATATCCGTATCAATCTTTTCTATATCAGGGAGATCACAAACGGCGGAAGTCCGTCGCTTTTCAGGCAGGGGCTGGCAGCGGTATCGGGAATGCTGCTCAATAATGCGGCAAGAGATCTGGGAGGCGCAGCGGCTATAGCCGCGATGTCTACAGTGACCCCCGTTGTCATGAGCTTACCTTCCGCGCTTATCGGTTTCGGACAGGGATATCAGCCGGTATGCTCGTTTAATTACGGGGCCGGACTGCATGATCGTGTTAAAAAAGGATTCTGGTTCTGTGTAAAATGGGGGACGGTCTTTATGTTCTGTGCGGGTGTGGCCTGTTTTATCTTTGCACCCCAGATCATCAGGTTTTTCAGGGATGATGATGCCGTTGTGGGGATCGGAAAGGTAGCTCTGCGTGCCCAGGCCTGCGCATTACCGCTTTCGGCTGCCACTGTCATAAGTAATATGATGCTTCAGTCTATAGGAAAAGGCGTTAAGGCATCGATATCTTCTTCTGCCCGTAACGGGATATTCTTTATACCGCTGGTACTCATACTGCCGCATTTCTTAGGGATCACCGGTGTGGAGATCACCCAGAGTATCGCGGATGTGCTGGCTTTGTGCCTGTCTCTGCCGATGGCTGTTTCCGAACTCAAAAAAATGTAGGATAGTCGGCATAATCAACTTTTTTACCCGATAAACGCAGTATATATAGTGGTTTTGATTGACGCACATAGCAATATGTGGTAATATTCTACTGTTGTGAACGTGTTCCCGCGGTATGCCCCGGGAATGAAATCATATCCAGGGAGGATCACAATGGAGAAGAATAATATTGCAGGATTACTGAGCAGTAATGCCTATCCCGGCCGCGGTATCATCATAGGCCGCACACCGGACTCAAAGAAGGCTGTTACGGCGTATTTTATCATGGGACGCAGTGTTAACAGCCGTAACCGTGTGTTCGTAGAGGACGGAGAAGGGATCAGGACCCAGGCTTTCGATCCCGATAAACTTTCGGACCCCAGTCTTATAATCTACGCGCCTGTACGTGTGCTGGGCAACAAGACCATAGTTACCAACGGCGACCAGACCGATACCATCTATGAAGGGATGGATAAGCAGCTTACATTTGAGCAGAGCCTGCGCAGCAGGGAGTTTGAGCCGGACGGGCCTAATTATACCCCGCGTATCTCAGGTATCATGCATATCGAGAATGGAAAGTACAATTACGCATTCAGCATTTTAAAGAGTGATAACGGGGATCCCTCGGGATGTGACCGCTATATGTTCGCATATGAGAATCCCAAGGCAGGCGACGGCCGTTTTATCCATACCTATATGAAGGATGGGGATCCGCTTCCTTCTTTTGAAGGGGAGCCCGAGTTCATAGGTATAGATACGGATGACATAGATGCTTTCACAAAGCTTATCTGGGATTCGCTTAATGAGGAAAACAAGGTTTCGCTCTTTGTGAGAATGATAGATATCGAAAGCGGAAAGTACGAAAGCAGAATAGTTAACAAGAATGTTAAATAAAGATATAATAAGGAGAAAAAGATGAAAGATCTGGAGCTGAAATATGGCTGTAACCCCAATCAGGTACCTGCAAAGATATTTGTAAACGACGGACGCGATCTTCCCATAGAGGTACTCAACGGGCGTCCCGGTTATATTAACTTTATGGATGCATTTAACGGCTGGCAGCTGGTATGCGAACTTAAGAAGGCCTGCGGTCTTCCTGCTGCGACCAGCTTTAAGCATGTATCTCCTGCGGGAGCTGCAGTAGGCATAGCGCTGGATGATACACTTAAAAAGATATATTTTGTTGATGAGACTGTTGAGCTTTCGCCTCTTGCCTGCGCGTATGCCAGAGCCAGGGGAGCTGACCGTATGTCTTCCTTCGGAGACTTCATCGCACTTTCCGATGTATGTGATGTTGCTACAGCTAAGCTGATCAAACCTGAGGTTTCAGACGGTATCATAGCTCCGGGATATGAGGATGAGGCCCTTGAGATATTAAAGGGCAAGAAGCGCGGGACATACAATATCATTAAGATCGACCCTGCTTATAAGCCCCAGCCCATTGAGCATAAGGATGTATTCGGCATCACTTTTGAGCAGGGACGCAATGAGCTGCCCATAGTAGGAAGTCTCTTAGAGAATATCGTGACAAAGAATAAAGAGCTTCCGGATCAGGCGCAGATCGATCTGCTGATCGCACTCATCACCCTTAAGTATACCCAGTCAAATTCGGTATGCTATGCAAAGGGCGGCCAGGCGATCGGTATAGGTGCTGGCCAGCAGTCACGTATCCACTGCACCAGACTGGCCGGATCAAAGGCTGATAACTGGCTGCTGCGTCAGTCACCCAAGGTACTGGGACTTAAATTTGTGGATGGCATAAGCCGTGCTGACCGTGACAATTCCATCGACCTTTATATCGGTGAGGATTATATGGATGTCCTGGCTGATGATAAGTGGCAGAATATCTTCAAAGAGAAGCCAGAAGTATTTACCAAAGAAGAGAAGCAGCAGTGGCTTTCACAGCAGACCGGCGTTGCACTGGGATCGGATGCGTTCTTCCCCTTCAGTGATAATATTGAAAGAGCCGCACGTTCCGGAGTTAAATATGTAGCCCAGCCCGGCGGCTCAAAGAGAGACGATGCTGTGATAGAAGCCTGTGACAAGCTGGATATGGTGATGGCATTTACAGGCATCCGTCTTTTCCATCATTAATAAAGCTGTTCCATATTTGAGATTATCCTGCGGCGGCCGTAAACAAAGGCTGCCGCATTTATTATGCCCAGAAATACAGGCAGGCTGATATACACTGCTATAAGAGGCAGGTGCAGCAGTTCGTAGAGTAAAAAGAACAAGCCGCAGATCAGCAGTCCCATAACGATCATCACTGCCATGTTGAAGAAGCTGTTTAAGTTGCCGCGCAGTGCGGAATATTCGTCATCCCAGAGGGTATACGGAGAGGTACTGTCGAGATAGAGGCCTATGATCACACTGATAAACAATACTTCCAGGGCTATGACGCAGTAATACAGCGCCATGAGCGGAGAGAAGCCCAGGAAAAAGGCGGCTGCGATCACGGCGAGTATCAAAAAGGGAGCGGTGATCGCTACTGCTACCGCGGCCTTTACGTACATCTGTGTCTTATAGTCAACAGGTATGTATTTGATGATATCCACATGTGAGCCTTCACGTGTAAAGGCGGTAGAAGCCAGGCTGTTCATAGCGGATGCGACAAAGGAGATGAAGATCACGGCAAGCAGTATTATGAGCTGGGCGCGCTCATAACCTTCGCGGTAATACTGCAGAAACTGTGCGATACTCTCGTTATCTTTGGTTATAAAGAAGAACAGTGCTATACCGGCCGGCCATATTATATTTATATATACGCAGTTTGATGCGTAAGCTCTGGTACGAGTCAGTACGCGGAGTTCTTTTGCAAAATATGAAGCAAACAGATTTGTTGAAGCAAGATTTAATTTACTTTTATCAGCCCTTTTCTTTCTGCTTCCCAGTGCGGCTGCGGTATAGAGGCCGCTTTGGTATAGCAGTAATCCCAGCAGAAGTATGGCAGCAACGGCGGCGGCGTTGCTGAGATAATACAGCAGCAGCTGGGGGATGCTCTGCCAGGCCATGGCTTTGCAAAGCTGCGGGGTGGTAAAGAAGATGATATTGCATACCCGTATGAAAAAGTTATTATCGGCTGCCAGTGAATCCATGTAATTATCAAAACTTATGGTACCCATATCTTTGAACGAATATACAAAGAGAGCGATGAATATGGCCATGAGCACCGTTGAGCTGCGGTAAAAAGTTTTGATGCTGCGTACATTTTTCAGGACAGCCATAAGTATAAGGCTGATGATACAGCAGTATACCAGAGGAAGAAGCGGCGTCAGTATGATGCCGGTCACGGCAGCTATTACGCTTACGGGATGAAGAGCATTCAGCAGGCCGAAGCTGTTTGCGGCAGCTATGAAGAAACCGATGAAAATGGATATGAATATAAGAAATTCCATTACGCTTTCTGCAAGAAAGGTGTGGAAAAACTTTGCGGCCAGAAGCTGGTGGCTCTTGATGGGAAGCGTGACCATATGCTCACGGTCGGATGAGAAGAATATCACATTAAAGACTACCGGCATACCCAGTACCATGGCAAAGGCGGAGAGTATATGCATCTCGGATATAAGACCGTTTATCCGGTTGCCTTCAACCATCATGGCCAGGGTCATTACATAGCTTAAGTAGCCCATGATCAGACAGCAGGGAAGCATTATGCATACCACTGCGATAATGCCCAGGGAAGTATATACGTTCATCTTTACGCCTTCCTCGGGCATAGGCATTTCGAAGTTCTTGCGGTATACCCCTACCAGTCTTTTAACGGGATTCATGCATTGTCCTCCTGTGAAGAGCCTTTGTAATCTATCATATCCAGGAAGATCTCTTCCAGGTCTTTTCCCGGATGCGCCGCTGACAGATCCTCTACGGTACCCTGATAAAGAGATCTTCCGTGATCAATGATCATGATATGGTCGCAGAGCTTTTCGGCCACTTCAAGAACGTGGGTGGAGAAAAGCACACAGTTGCCTTTAGCGGCATGCTCGCGCATCATCTGCTTTAATTCGTATGCAGCCTGCGGATCCAGACCGGTCATGGGCTCGTCAAGTATCCAGGCAGGGGGATCGTGTACCAGGGCGGCTATGACCATGAGCTTCTGGCGCATACCATGTGAGTATTCGCGCATGGGAGTGGTGAGAGCATCTGTTATGCCAAAGCGTTCCGCCAGATCGGGTACTCGTTTTTTACGGGCGTCTTCACTTACTTTATAGATATCCGCGATGAAGTTTATATATTCAAGACCGGTAAGCTGCAGCAGCACATCGGGATTGTCTGCCACATAAGCAAAAGAGGATTTTGCGGCAAGAGGATCCTTTACGATATCATGCCCGTTGATAGTGGCACTGCCGGTGGCAGGCTTTAAGATCCCGGTGAGCATCTTTATCACTGTGGTCTTGCCGGCGCCGTTGGGCCCGGCAAAGCCCGCTATCTCGCCTTTGCCTATATGGAAGGACAGATCATCAACTGCTTTGTGGTCTTTTCCGTAGATCATGCTGAGGTTCTTTGCTTCGATCATATATGAGCCTCCTTCGGATGGAATTTATGGACATTATATCAGTTTTTTGCGGTACTGTAAGCATTTTTAAAAAGATTTCTTGAGCTTTTAGGGGAAATGTTTTATAATAACCGTGTATGTTTGTTGATCTGATCGATATCAGAAATTTTCGGAGGTTGCCATGGGTGTACAGAGAAGCCTGTTCGCAGCACTAAAGCATGTAGTCCCTTCCGATCTGGAGTACTATCTGGAGGAGAAGAATTCCGAAGGCTTAAGGCTCATGCCCCTGGGGCAGGGCTCATTGTTCTCTCTGGCTTTCACCGAGGAGAAGCCTGAGAGGCTTAAGTATGTTGTAGATTGCCCGACTATGCCGAAAGCTCTTTATATGCAGAAGCTTACGGACGAAGGCTGGGAATATATGGGACAGAGTCTTAACAGCTATGTGTGGCGTAAGAGTTATGAAGAAGGCAATCGGCCGGGAGATTTTTCGGATAAGACAGGATTGTGGCTGCACTGTCTCAGGCTGGGGATCGTTGTCATGGTGGTGGCACTGGTGTTTACAGGACTGTTTGGGGCACTGTGCTATTCCTTATATATGGAATACAAGGTACAGCCGCCGGAGGCGACAAGGCTTGCTAAATATATACTGGTCATAGCGATACAGCTGCCGTTTATGATCTGCTTCGCATCAATGTCGGCAAAGCTGATGAAGGAAAGCAGCAGATTAAAACATAAGCTTGGAAGATAAGATACGATAATGAAAGAGCTCTCCCTTCACGGGAGGGCTTTTTTTGTGCGGTGCCGGGGTATGGAATATGCTGCTTAAAGGCAGCCGGCGGCCTGTACGGGCAGAGCACCGGTCCATCTCCCATACTTGATTTACATAAAATGCTTAAAACGCTTGGAAAGCCGGAGAATGATGTTTACATAATCCTGAAAAGAGCATTGCTTAGGTTGACTTTGTTATACTTTACATAATATATAAAATGATGAATTAGTTGATATAGGAATAGATTTTTTGAAAATCAATCAAAAAGTACTGGAATAAACGGATTGTTGACCATGTTGATCGGATTACATAAAATATAAAAAATCCAAAGTGATAGTTTACATAAAGCAAAATCGGCCGCAAAACAAATCACGATTTAACTCAAAAGACGTGTCGACATAACTCAGGCAGGGTTTACATAAGCCCCGATGAGGAGGAAGACGCTTTGCCTGGGGGCAATACTTGAAACATATGTTCTGTTATGCTATAGTATCAGCTGTAACGAAAGGTGCCCGGGGGAGTTTTGCCCGGAGCCAGCTGCAGAGTATCAAAGACAGGTAGGGTAAATGACAGCTGAAATGTTGCCGGCAGAAAGTATAGCGGATAATAAAGGCATTCCTGCTCAGGAGGAAGCTGCGGTCGATAAATATGAGATCAGGCTTTCGGTGCGTGAGCTGGTGGAGTTTATCCTGCGCAGCGGTGATATAGATAACCGTAGGGGAGTGTCGCCGGAAAAGGCAATGCAGGAGGGCAGCAGGCTTCACCGTATGATACAGCGCAGCATGGGGGAAGGCTACAGCGCCGAGGTACCGCTGCACTATGTCCATGAGGCACAGCATTACAGGATCATCCTTGACGGGCGGGCAGACGGCATAATAGATGAAAGCCTGCAGGAAGCTGATGCCAACGTCATAGGCAGCAATCAGATATCGTTAAATCAATATTTGATAAATGATGAATTCCCTCTTACCACAATAGATGAGATTAAATGCATAAGCCGCAGGCTGGAGAGACTTACGGAGCCTGTTCCGGTCCATCTGGCTCAGGCTAAGGTGTATGCTTATATCTATGCTAAGCAAAACGGCCTGCCGTTAATAAGGGTCAGGATGACATACTGCAATATAGAAACGGAGGATCTGAAGTACTTTTTTAATGAGTATACATGGCCTGAGATAAAGGAATGGTTCGATGCCCTGATGGAGGAGTATCTTAAATGGGCGGAGTTTGAGTGGAAATGGAGCCTGCTGCGAAGAGACAGCCTTAAAAAACTCGTATTCCCGTATGAATACCGCAAGGGACAGAAACAGCTGGCAGCACAGGTATACCGCATAATAAGTGAGAGACACAAGCTTTTTATGGAAGCGCCTACGGGGACAGGGAAGACACTCAGTACGGTATTTCCGGCACTTAAGGCTATGGGGGAAAACCTGGTGGATAAGATCTTTTACCTTACGGCCAGGACCATAACGAGGACTGTTGCTGCCGATACCGTCGACCTGTTAAGGGAACAGGCACTCAGGCTAAAGAGCATCACGCTTACTGCCAAGGAAAAGATATGCCCCCTGGAAAAGGCTGAATGCAATCCCGACAGCTGTCCTTATGCTAAGGGACATTTCGACAGGGTGAATGAAGCGATATTCCGGTGCATAAATGAATATGACCGCATTGACCGGGAGGTGCTGGCTGCGGAGGCGGAGGCGTATAAAGTGTGCCCTTTCGAACTGGGGCTTGATATCAGTCTTTTCTGCGATATGATCATCTGCGATTATAATTACGTTTTCGATCCGCATGCTTCGTTAAAGAGGTATTTTGCCGACGGCGGAAGCGGCGGGGAGTATGTGTTCCTGGTCGATGAGGCGCATAATCTGGTGGAACGCGGCAGGGATATGTACAGCGCAGAGCTTAACAAAGAGGATTTCCTTGCGCTTAAACGTACATTGAATACCGTGACCGAAAAGTATGCAGAGGGTGAGGTACCTGCAAAAGGGAAGAGAAAAGTCAAGGGTATACCGCTTTTATTCAAGATCATACGCGGCCTGGAACGCTGCAACAGGGAAATGCTGGCAATGAAGCGGGAGTGCGAGACCTACAGGGTACTGGATGAGGTTGATAAATTTGCGGGACTTTTGTCGGGGCTCTTTACTTCGGTGGGGCAGTTCCTTGATGAGGAGGAGAATACCGGCGTAAGGGAGGAGGTTCTTGAATTCTATTTTAAGATTTCACATTTCCTCCTGATCTTTGAGTGGCTGGATGATGATTACAGGATATATACGGAGCATCGTGCAGATTGTGGATTTTGGTTAAAACTACTTTGCGTAAACCCTGCAAAGCGGCTTGCGGAGTGCATGTCCAAGGGCAGGGCGAGTGTTCTCTTCTCGGCAACCCTTCTTCCGATAAATTACTACAAACGCCTTCTGGGAGCTGATAATAATGATATCGCGATATATGCTGAATCTGCATTTAACAAAGATAGGCTTGGGGTCTATGTGTGCCGGGATGTTACAAGCAGATATAAACAACGCAATGTGGAAACTTTCTTTAAAATAGCCCGTTATATATATGAAGTGACCGAATCGCGGCGTGGGAATTATCTGGTGTTTTTCCCTTCTTTCAGCTTTATGGCGGAAGTGGCGGAAAGCTTTGAAAGGCATTTTTTACCGGCAGGAGGCATGGAGTGCATAAAGCAGACTGAGCGTATGAGCGAGGAAGAAAGAGAAGGATTTCTTGCACGCTTTGCTGCCGGCGGGCTTGATGAGTACGGACTATATGCGGCTGATGGTGAAGGAAAAAGCCTCATAGGCTTTTGCGTACTGGGCGGGATATTTTCCGAAGGGATCGACCTTAAGGAGGATGCACTGATCGGCAGCATAATAATAGGCGTCGGATTCCCGCAGATATGCAATGAAAGAGAGATAATCAAAGAGTTCTTTGAGGAGAACGGTTATGATTATGCCTACCGCTTCCCGGGTATGAATAAAGTATTGCAGGCAGCTGGCAGGGTGATACGTACCGAAAAGGACAGGGGAGTGGTCGCTCTTTTGGATGAACGCTTTCTGGACCGTTCGTACCAGCGGATGTTTCCCAGGGAATGGACGGGCTTTTCGGTGACCGATCTCAAACGCATCGGCGGAGCTTTGGAAGCCTTCTGGGATGAATAAATAGTTGTGGAAATCTCCTGAGTTTTGTGATAAAATATCCCTTACGTTTTAACGGAATCAATACATCAGGAAGGGAACGGCCTTCCGGAGAGGATACTGCGATGTGGGCGTATGAAAGTGTGTTTTATCAGATCTACCCCCTGGGATTTTGCGGGGCACCCTTTGAGAACGACGGCGTAGCCGTCTCGAGGATACTCAAGGTAAAGGACTGGATCCCTCATATCAAGAAGCTGGGATGCAATGCCATCTATTTTTCGCCTGTTTTTGAATCGGATACCCATGGGTACAACACAAGGGATTATACTAAGATAGATACCCGTCTGGGCAGCAACGCCGACTTTAAGGAGGTGTGTGATGCACTGCACAAAGAGGGCATAAAGATAGTGCTCGACGGCGTGTTCAATCATGTGGGACGCGGTTTCTGGGCATTTCAGGATGTGCTTAAGAACCGTGAGTCGTCTCCGTACGTCAGCTGGTTCAACCGTATAGATTTCGGCGGTAACTCCAATTATAATGACGGGCTGTGGTACGAAGGCTGGGAAGGCAATTATGATCTGGTCAAACTCAATCTTCATAATGAAGATGTTATACAGCATATATTCCATGCGGTAGAGGGCTGGATAAACGAATTCGATATAGACGGTATCCGTCTGGATGTGGCATATTGTCTGGATCATGGTTTCTTAAGACGCTTAAGGGAGTTTACGGACAGTAAAAAAGCCGATTTCTTCCTTCTTGGGGAGGTGCTCCACGGCGAATACGGCAGGATGTTAAATGATATGAACATTCATTCACTGACCAATTATCAGTGTTATAAGGGGCTTCATTCCGGTTTTAATTCGGCAAATATGTTTGAGATAGTCCACTCTCTGCTCAGGCAGTTTGAGGATCAGCCGTGGGCTGTCTGCCGCGGCGCACATCTCTTATCTTTTGCGGATAATCATGATGTGAGCCGTATAGCATCGATAATACAGGACCCGAACTGCCTGCCGCTCGTTTACGCGATGGTTTTCGGCATGCCGGGTATCCCCTGCGTATATTACGGCAGTGAATGGGGAGTGAAGGCAGATAAGTCCCAGGGCGATCCGGCACTCCGCCCCTGCTTTGAGGCTCCGGAGTGGAACGATCTTACGGAATTCATCTCCAGACTCGCTTTGGCCAAGAAAAACAGCAAGGCGCTTAATTACGGCGGATTCAGAAGCGTACTGCTTCAGAATAAACAGTGCATTTATGAGCGTAAATGTGATGATGAACGTGTGCTGGTAGCCATCAATATGGACAGCAATCCGTATACCGCACATTTTGACGCAGGCTGCGGACAGGCAAAGGACCTGATAAGCGGCAATATGCACGATTTCGGCGGAGGCTCCGAGCTGCCTCCCTACAGCGCGGCGTTCTGGCTGATGGAAAGATAGATTTTAATAACGAAAAGATGATCCCGGATACCGGCGGTGAGATCCATCGTAAGCGGTGCAGCGGGTCTTATGTGATTTTTAAGGAGATAAACAGATGAAAGAATTAGCAAAGACCTATGACCCCAGCGGCATAGAAGACAGACTGTATCAGAAATGGCTGGATAAGAAATATTTCCATGCCGAGGTTGATGAAAGCAAAAAGCCTTTTACCATAGTGATCCCGCCCCCGAACATCACGGGGCAGCTCCATATGGGACATGCACTGGATAATACCCTTCAGGATATACTTATCCGTTTTAAGCGCATGCAGGGATACAATGCCCTCTGGCAGCCCGGTACGGATCATGCTTCCATAGCTACGGAAGTTAAGATCATCGAGAAGCTTAAAGAAGAAGGTATCAGAAAGGAAGACCTCGGACGCGAAGGCTTCCTGGAGCGTGCATGGGCCTGGAGAAAAGAATACGGCGGACGTATCGTATCCCAGCTTAAGAAGATGGGTTCTTCCTGCGACTGGGACCGTGAGCGTTTCACCATGGACGAAGGCTGCAACAGGGCAGTCAACGAAGTCTTTGTTAAGATGCACGAAAAAGGATACATCTATAAAGGATCGCGCATCATAAACTGGTGCCCTGTCTGCAATACGTCCATATCGGATGCGGAGGTTGAGTATGAAGAGCAGGCCGGTCATTTCTGGCATATCAAATACCCGATCTTAAATGACGACGGTACAGAGAGCGGTGAGTATCTGATATTTGCTACCACACGTCCGGAGACCATGCTTGGTGATACCGCTGTGGCAGTACATCCGGATGATGAGCGCTACAAGCACCTTATCGGTAAGAACCTGATGCTGCCTCTTATGAACAGGAAGATCCCTGTTGTGGCAGATGAATATGTTGACCGGGAGTTTGGTACCGGTGTTGTAAAGATCACCCCGGGACATGACCCTAACGACTTTGAGGTCGGAAAGCGCCACGATCTGCCCATCATCAATATAATGAACGATAATGCCACCATAAATGCCAACGGCGGCAAGTATGAAGGCATGGACCGTTATGAAGCCAGAAAGGTCATCGTTAAGGAACTCGAAGAAATGGGCCTTTTGGTGAAGATCGAGGATCATGTTCATAATGTAGGAACACATGACCGTTGCGGGACTACGGTAGAGCCGCTTGTAAAGGCACAGTGGTTCGTTAAGATGGATG
>JAEEGL013710278.1_pt1 | contig 11738 bp, 10 predicted proteins | sample 9134231 | NCBI WGS metagenome assembly JAEEGL01 (sample SAMN16246548, study PRJNA631951) | gut metagenome | biome: gut microbiome; feature: rumen; material: fiber-attached | host: Bos | place: Iran: Karaj | collected 2018-10
CAGGGCTTCCAAGCTTTAATTTGTCTAATGATTCTACATCATATTTATCCATTAAATCATAAAGATTTTCAAATTCTGTTGGATATAATAGATGATCCTTAAATACACCAATTTGAGTAATTCCTTTATATGTATAATTTACAAGCTTCATAATAAGACCTCCAAAGATAAAAAAAGATTAAGTATAGTAAGCACCATTACTTAATCTTTATGACTATATTTTAATCAATTAGCATTGCCCAGTCAATATCAGCTTTCTCATCTGGTGCATAAAATAGATTTTTTAGTGTAGAATTTGTTTTAAATAATCCTTCAACGAATAAATGTGCAACCATATATGCACCATCTGCACGAAGATGTGATCCATCTTCCTTTCCTTCAGGATAGTTTTCATACATTCCTGCAGGAAAAATCATATGGAATCTCTTTGTAGCCTCTTCACCCATTTCATTGTATAGGTTTAGAGTAAGTGTATTTAAATCTACACATACAATTCCATTCTCTTGTGCAAACTTAAGCATTGCCTGAGGATATCCTAAATGTGTATCTTGGCACACTCCATCAATAAAATGATGGCGTGAAATAGATGTAGCTAAAACTAATGTAGCCTTCTTTTCTTTAATCTTATCATTAAAGTATTTAAGATTTTCTATATATGTACCATTTGGTGTTGTATATCTTAGAGGGTCCTTTATTTTTTCATCATTATGTCCAAATTGGCATATTACATAATCTCCCTCACTAAGCTTTGATAATACCTTATCAAATCTTCCTTCATCGATAAAAGACTTAGTACTTCTACCATTCTTACCATAATCGAATATTTGTACTCCTTCATGCGCAAATAATCCTAAAACCTGTCCCCAACCCATTTGAGGATATGTTTGGAAATTATTATATTGCATTGTAGAATCACCAATCATATATATATTATTCATAATTTATTCTCCTTTAGATTGCTAAAATCTCATCAATTGCGTTATCAAACTCAGATGTATCAATACTCTCTACCATACCCTTATCAAGAATAGCTCTCTTCTCTGGGTCCTGAGCTATAGATGCTAGAGGTATTGTATGATATGAATTACATAAATCATATAATGAAGATTCTCCATTATAATATATTTTTTCCCCACAATGTGGGCATAAAATATATGCCATATTTTCAATAATTCCTATAACAGGAACCTTAAGTAATTCAATCATTTGAACTGCCTTACCAACAATCATATGAACTAAATCCTGTGGAGTTGATACAATTATAGCACCACTTACAGGATAATTCTTAAATACTGTTAAAGCAACATCAGATGTTCCAGGTGGCATATCTACAAATAGATAATCTATATCACCCCATAGTGTATCAGAATAGAATTGCTGTAATGCATTGGCAAGTACAGGTCCTCTCCATACTACAGCATCATCCTCATGCTCTAGTAATAAATTAATTGATACTACCTTTATTCCATTTTTTGTTTCCTGGGGAACAAGCTTTGAATCCTTTGTTCCACAAATTTTATCATGAAGACCAAATGCATGTGGTACAGATGGTCCTGTAATATCTGCATCAAGTATTCCTACCTTATATCCTCTTTTATTCATTGCTGTAGCTAGCATTGATGTAACAAAAGATTTTCCAACTCCACCCTTACCAGAGCATACTGCAATAATATGCTTAATATTATTTGTAGGTAGAGTCTTAAAATATGGTGAGAATTTTGCCTTAATCTTTTCATCTAAGGTTTTCTCATTATCCATAATATCACTACTCCTTTAGATAATTCCTTTCTATTATATCATAATTTGGCTTCATTTAAATATACTTTAAAAAGAAAAATGGCTTTAAAGCCATTATTCATTTTATATTGTATAAGAATATGATAGAGTAATTGTTGTACTCATCTCTAAACCATTTCTTGTATAACTAATAGTAAGTGTATCATCCTTATTTGCCCAATATAGGAATTCATCTATATCATATGAATGAAGTACTTGCTTTACATGCCTATTAGCTCCATTAGGATTTAGTTCAAGTGATGTAATAACATCACCTTCAATAAGTCCTGCATTTTGAAGTACTCCTCCTGAAGTAAGGCTTTCTACTACTACCTCTGACTTAGAATTATACATACCAGTCGCAGTATTTAGATAAACTGTGCTATTAGTATCACTATATTCTGCTTGAAGTGATACCTTTGAATTTGTTGTTGTGCTATTTTTTTCATAATTTGATACAACCTTATATGCAAGTCCTTCAAATACAGATACAGGCACTGCATACTGCATTCCCTCTACTCCAGTAGATTCCATCTTGCAATTTACAATTCCAATAAGTTCACCATATTCATTGTAGACTCCACCACCTGAATTACCACTATTAGTAGCTGCATCATACCTAAATGATCTTACTGTAGCTGTATGGTCATCAATTTCATATGTGCAATCATATGATAATAATGATAGTGTACCAGCATTAGCTGATATACCTTCTCCATAATTATTTCCTACTGCATATACAGTTTCTCCAATATATAAATTATCATATTCACCAAATGTTACACTAGTAACATATTGGTTATCCTTTAATACATCACTATCATCAATTTTTAAGATTGCAATATCTGTAGAAATATCTCCACCTATATACTGTGCAGTCATTCCATCATCATCACCATATAGATAACATGTAATATCTGTGCAGATATTATCATCTGTAATAGAATCAGAATTATAAATATTGTGATATGCAGTGATGATATATGCATCACCTTCATTTGTATCTACTTCATAGATAACTCCACTTCCTGCATATGTTTCAGTTGTTATTGAAGATGATGATGAACCTGGTCTAAATCCTGACATTTGTTGAACCTCAAAGTTCATTGTAATAGATACTGTACTTAATAATGATTTATTCATTAGATAGCTTAAATCATAATTACCACCAATATATTCCTTTAAGAATTCAGAATATGTTCCACTATATTCTCCACTATTAACTAAAGCCTCATACATATCATATGTAGTTTCAGTCTCTGCATCACTACCATCGCTTCCATCACTACCCTGAAGTGATATTAGCCATTCCTCTTCTGTCCCCTCATATCCATTTTCTACTGCAATTTCATATGCACTCATACCTTCACTGCATGAAGTTAGAGTAAATGCAGCTGCAAGTGATAATGAAATAGCACCTGCTCCTATAATAATTCTTCTTAATGTTTTGTTCATAACAATCCAGCTCCTTTTTACACCTACTATTATATAAATAAATGTTGGGCTGAATATTTTATAAATATGTTAAATTATGTAAAAAAATACATTAGATATTTAAAACCTAATGTATTTCTTTTTGTTATTTTTGTTCGTTATCATTCTTCTTTAATTCATTATTTTTAATAGAATCACGAATCTCTTGAAGAAGCTTTACTACCTCATCATTTGATGTAGCTGGAGCAGGTGCTGGTGCTGGTGTCTCCTCTGCAGGAGCTTCAGTAGCCTCAGGCTCATTATCCTTCTTCTTAGACTTAATTGCTTCTTCAAGTTCCATACGCTTAGCTTGTAATGTCTTAAATACCTTAATAATAATAAATAATGTTAATGCTATTAATAAGAAATTAACTACTGCCTCAATGAATGCTGACCAATCAATATAGAATAATCTTGAGTAATAAGCTCCATTAGGTCCTAGAGTATTAGCCGCAGCTACTGCTGTTTGCTCCTCTGTAGTTAATGCTTCAAATTGTGATGCTGTGTATGTTCTATCAGAAGCCCAAAGAATTGTATATAATCCTTGTCCCTTTGTGATATAAGATAATACAGCATTAATTATTGGCATTAAAATCTTATTTACTAGTGCAGTAATTATTGCATTAAATGCTCCTCCAATAATTACTCCGACTGCCATATCAAGGACATTACCCTTAGTTATGAAAGCCTTAAATTCTGCGAAGAAACCAGGTTTCTTCTCTTTTTTTTCCTTTGCCATTCTTCCACCTCTTTTAATGAGATAATTATAACATATTTGTATAACTAAATCAATTAGTCTATTTTTTCTCTTTCCATTAGTCTATCAATTACAATAGTTCTATTGGCTACAAGTGATTTTTTTAAATCTATAATACGTTGATTTGAAGACCCTCTAAATCTTAATGATATATCCTTTAAATCAAGCTCAAATCTACCATCTACAAGTACATCTATAGCTTTAAGCATTTCATCAGTTACCTCAGTATATACCATACCTCCAGGTATCATATCAACATCAAATAAGTAACCTGAATATGCCCATAGATTTTTACCAGAGCACTCAGTTTTAAATCTTCTTATAAGATTTATTAATCCTCTTTGATTTTCAGGTTCAAATGGATCTCCTCCAAGAAGTGTAAGGCCAGCAATATTAGGATCCTTACAAGATTCTATAATTTTATCCTCTATTTCCTTATCAAATGGCTTTCCAAATAAGAAATCCCAAGTAACAGCATTAAAGCATCCCTTACAATGTCTTCTACATCCAGATACAAATAGTGAAGTACGTACACCTTCACCATTTGCTATATCAAAATATTTAATGTTTGCGTAATTCACTATAAATCACCTCTTTTATAAGTGTAGCTTTCTTTCTGCAATCTCCTGTGTTCTTCCTTGGTTCCAATATTGTGTACCAATATATCCACATGTTCTTCTTGCTACATTCATCTTATCCTGATCTCTATTATGACACTTAGGGCATTCCCATACAAGCTTACCCTCATAATTCTTTACTATTTTTATTTCTCCGTCATATCCACAAACCTGACAATAATCAGATTTAGTATTAAGCTCTGCATACATTATATTATTATAAATATGCTTCATAAGAGTTAATACTGCTGGAATATTATTTTGCATATTAGGTACCTCTACATAAGAGATTGCTCCTCCTGGAGATAGACGTTGGAACTGAGATTCAAATGTAAGCTTTGTAAATGCATCTATATCCTCACGAACATTTACATGATATGAATTAGTAATATAATTCTTATCTGTTACACCCTCAATTATACCAAATCTCTTTTGTAATGATTTAGCAAACTTATAAGTAGTAGACTCGAGTGGTGTACCATATACACTAAAATCAATATTTGTTTCATTCTTCCACTTCTTACATGCATCATTTAAATGCTGCATAACCTCTAGGGCAAATGGAGTTGCTTCCTTGTCTGTATGTGACTTACCTGTCATATACCTAACACACTCACAAAGACCAGCATATCCTAAAGCTATTGTTTAATATCCACCATATAATAGCTTATCTATTTTTTCACCCTTTTCAAGCCTTGCAAGAGCTCCATATTGCCATAGAATTGGAGCTGCATCAGATGTAGTACCAAGAAGTCTATTATGTCTTATCATTAAAGCTCTATAGCAAAGCTCTAGTCTTTCATCATAAATACTCCAGAACTTCTTAATATCCTTACCACTAGATAAGGCAATATCTACAAGATTTAGGGTAACTACACCTTGATTAAATCTTCCATAATATTTTTGTTTTCCAGATTCATCTACATAAGGTGTAAGGAATGATCTACATCCCATACATGGATAGCATGCTCCATTACCATTCTTATCGATTTTTTGCTCAAGCATAATTTTTTCTGAAATATAATCAGGTACCATACGCTTTGCAGTACATTTAGCCGCAAGTTCTGTTAAATAATAATATTTAGATCCTTCCTCAATATTATCAGGCTCAAGTACATAAATAATCTTAGGGAAGGCTGGTGTAATATATACTCCTGCCTCATTCTTAACACCAAGGATTCTTTGCTTTAGCATTTCTTCAATGATTAAAGCTAAATCATGCTTTGTCTGTTGGTCCTTAACCTCATTTAAATACATAAATACAGTAACAAATGGAGCTTGTCCGTTTGTAGTCATAAGTGTTACAACCTGATATTGAATAGTTTGTACACCAGACTTAATTTCATCTAGAACTCTCTTTTCAGCAAGTGTGTTAATAATATCATCTGTAACACTTACACCTGCATCAAACATTTCCTGACGTACAAGCATTCTATGCTTTTGTCTTGAAAGCTCTACGAATGGTGCTAAATGAGACAATGTAATAGATTGTCCTCCATATTGGCTAGATGCAACCTGTGCAATAATTTGAGTTGCGATATTACATGCAGTCGCAAATGTATGAGGCTTATCTATTTTAGTCTCAGAAATTACAGTACCATTTTGAAGCATATCCTCAAGGTTTACTAAATCACAGTTATGCATTCTTTGAGCGAAATAATCAGCATCATGGAAATGAATTAATCCATTATTATGTGCTTCCTTAATATCCTCAGGCAATATAAATCTATTTGTAATATCCTTAGATACTTCTCCTGCCATATAATCTCTTTGAACAGATACAACAATAGGATTCTTATTAGAATTCTCTTGCTTAACCTCTTCATTATTACAATCAATTAAAGAAAGTATCTGCTTGTCAGTTGTATTAGTCTTTCTTGCCTCAGATCTTCTATATCTATATGTTATATATCTACGAGCTATTTCAAATGCCTTAATCTCCATAAGCTCATCCTCTACGAAGTTTTGAATCTCCTCAACATTTAATGCACGAGAAGCCTTTTGGCATTTTTTCATAACGTTATCAGAAATCTTTAATATTTGCTTGTCAGATAACCTTTCAACATCTGGCATAGTATTATTAGCCTTTCTGATTGCGTTAACGATCTTTTCAACATTGAATACTACTTCTTGACCATCACGCTTAATAATATTCATTTTAATCTTCCTTTCCAACTAAATTTCCTACAATTTTCCTATTTTTGGGCGCAAAAAAAAGAGATAAAAAGTAACCATTTTTCTGCTATCTTAACAGATAATGACTCCACACTTTAACTTTTTCCTTACTAGCTCAATACTCCTTAATTATAACATAATTAAGGATTATTTCTATATGAAAAGGGTATGAAAATAAATTATTTTTTTCGCCATTTTTAGTCGAAAAATATCGACTTTTTGACTTTATTAATACCTTACTATTATAAACAATAATTTTCTTATATTTCGCGCACAATTTTGGTATTTTGTTTTTCTATGTTTCCTAATTATTATAACTAGATGATATGTTTCTTATAAGAAAAAAGATGATGCATTTATTCTGCATCATCATTTCCTTTATCATCTTCTACAACAACTTTTTTATTGTTTCTTCTTTTATTAAGCTTTTCTTTAATAACCTTTGCATATTTTAGCATGACATAACCAATCATACACATAATGAAAGCTCCAATTAAAACCTCAATCATATCTCCCATAGTGTCAATTAAAGCATCTCTTCCAACAAGTGCATTAAAGTTTGGATCAGCTATATCATTTATAGCACCATTTTCCTTAAATGATTCAGACTCATATGCTCTTTGCATATTTGAACCAAATAATGTATCTATAGAGAATTCAAATATTTCCCATACACATTCAGCAGCAAGTGCTAGGATAAATGCATAAAGCTGTACAAATCCAGGTGATAGCTTAGCTTTGTCATCTCTTCTTTCATTAACGATTGATACTACAAAGAATCCAATAGCTGCGATATATACACCTGAGAAGGTATGTAATACATCATCCCACCATGAGAAATGAATATAGAAATCAAATATTTCTCCACACCATAAGGAAGCAAGTATAAATGCTAGGAATAAAAACACTATATAGAAAGGAAGCTTAATCTTCCATACCTTTTCAATAGTAATTGGAACAAAGGTTAATCCAAATAATAACAAGGCTTGGATAATACCTGTTACATTAACATTGGCAACTCTTCCGTTCTTTTCATTCCATCCTAGAATAAGAGATACTAAGCAATATACAATAAATCCTATACAAAGTATTCTTGTTAACCATTCAGTTATAAATCTTGTTTTGTCTCTTTTTCCCTTTTCTTTAAATTTTCTTAACGCATTCATTTTATAACCCCATCCTAACGTCTTAATTATATAAAAATATATGATAAATTGCAACAATTGAAAAAAGACAATTCATAATGAATTGTCCTATTTTATAGTTTCAATATTAAAATCCTTTATTGTGATTTTATTATTTGATACATTAAATATTGATAATGCACAATTTGAAAGCTTATCATCAAAGTGATATTTATCAGAATCTATAAATGTAGTTATAGCCTTTATAGTATGAGAATGTGTTGTAACAAGTATCCTTTTTCCTTCATAAAGCTTTGAAAGTCTTAGGATTTCATCAATTACTCTTTTTTGTACCTCATAGCTTTTTTCAAGTCCTTCTGCACTGTCATCAATTATTTCCTTAAATACCTCATCACAAACATCACAGCCTTCTTTAACTCCAAATGAGCGTTCAATAAAGCCATCTGTTTTGTTTATTTCATATCCATATCCCATAACATCATTTATAATTTCTGCAGTCTTATATGCTCTTATAAGTGGAGATGAATATATACTATCAAAGAAATAATTGTTATCCTTAAGGTATTTTCCACACATAAGGGCTTGTGATATACCACAATCATTTAGTGGTATATCTCTTCTTCCCTGTATGTGCTTTTTCTTATTCTCATCTGTTTGTCCATGTCTGATAAATAAAAACTCAGTCATTATTATTTCAAAAACTCCTTTGTATCAAATGCCTTCATATAAATTTCCTTCATATCATTTACAAGAGGAACTCTTGGATTAGCTGGTGAGCATTGATCCTCATAAGCAAGATATGAAAGCTTTTCTACAACAGCCTCTAAATCTTCCTTCTTAATTCCTTGTTCCATAAAATTCATTTTAATACCGACTGATGCGGCTAATTCACCACATGCCTTAGCATATGCCTCTACACCCTCTTCAGTTGTATTAAATTTTAATCCTATTGCTCTTGCAAGCTCAGCATATCTTTCATCGGCATCATATTTATTATATTTAGGCCAAGTAGATAGCTTTTCAGGCATTGTTCCATTATATCTAATTATATGTGGTAATAGAATTGCATTAATTCTTCCATGTGGAATAGTATGGAATTCTCCTCCAAACTTATGAGCCATTGAATGGCACATTCCAAGGAAGGCATTAGCAAATGCCATACCAGCAATTGTTGAAGCATTATGCATTTTCTCTCTAGCTTCACTATCACCATCATCATAGCTTCTCTTTAGGTATGTAAATACCATCTTTATAGCTTGGACTGCAAGTCCATCAGTATAATCATTTGCAAGTGTTGATACATAAGCCTCAGTTGCGTGAGTCAATACATCAATTCCTGTATCAGCCACAATTGATTTAGGTAGGGTATCTACAAATAGTGGGTCAACAATCGCAACTGATGGTGTTAGGGCATAATCTGTAAGTGGATACTTCTTATGCTCAACAGAATCTGTTAATACTGCAAATGGTGTAACCTCAGAACCTGTTCCTGATGTAGTTGGTATACATACAAGCTTTGCAAGCTTACCAAGTGATGGATAACGGAAGGCACGCTTTCTTATATCCATAAATTTTTGCTTTAAATCATTAAAATCAATTTCAGGATGCTCATAGAATAGCCACATGCCCTTAGCACAATCCATTGGTGAACCTCCACCAAGAGCTATAATAGTGTCTGGCTTAAATGATTTCATAAGCTCAACTCCACGCTTTACAGTTTGGATTGAAGGATCTGGCTCTACATCACAGAATAGCTGATATGTAACCTCATTTCTTCTAATCTTAAGCTCTTCAGTTACCTTATCAACATATCCAAGCTGTACCATTGATTGATCAGTTACAATAATAACACGAGATACATCCTGCATTTGATGTAGATATTCAATTGAATTACGTTCAAAATAAATTTTTGGAGGTACCTTAAACCATTGCATATTGTTACGTCTCCTTCCTACCTTCTTAATGTTAAGTAGATTAATTGCTGATACATTATCATCTGTTGAATTATGTCCATATGAACCACATCCAAGAGTCATTGATGGTATAAATGAATTATACACATTTCCAATTCCTCCAAATGTTGATGGAGAATTCCAAATAATACGTATAGCTGGTATTGCAGTACCAAATCTTTCTGATAATGCCTTATCCTTAGTATGAATAGCTGCACTATGTCCTAGTCCATTAAACATTACCATTTCTTTACTAAGTCTTATTCCATCATCATTACCCTTAGCCTTAAGTAAGGCAAGTATTGGTGATAGCTTTTCTCTTGTAAGAGGCTCACTTACTCCTACACTATCACATTTAACAAGTACAACTGGTGTATTCTTTTTAATATTAAATCCAGCATTCTGACAAATCTCATAGGCTGGATGACCTACTATGTTTGGATTAAGCTTTGCTTCATTGTAATTAGATTCATCAACACCAAACATAAACTTCTCAAGCATTTTCTTCTCATTTGGCTTACATACATAGCATAAATGCCTTTCAAATTCCTTCACAGCCTCATCATAAATGCTTTCATCAATAATTACTGCTTGCTCTGATGCACAAACCATTCCATTATCAAATGATTTTGACATAACAATATCATTAACAGCTTGCTTAATATCACAATCAGCTGCCATAAATGCAGGAACATTTCCTGCTCCAACTCCTAAGGCAGGCTTTCCACATGAATATGCAGCCTTAACCATGGCATTACCACCAGTAGCTAAAATCATTGATACTCCATCATGATTCATTAAAGCAGCTGTCTTTTCCATAGAAGGCTCCTCTATCCATTGAACACAATACTTTGGAGCTCCAGCCTCAATAGCCGCATCACGAACAATTTTAGCTGCCGCAATTGATGATTTATTAGCACTTGGATGGAAGCTAAAAATAATTGGATTACGTGTCTTAAGACAAATAAGTGATTTAAATACAGCTGTTGATGTTGGGTTTGTAACTGGTGTAAGACCTGCAACAACTCCAACAGGCTCAGCAATTTTAACAATACCTGTAACAGGATTATCATCAACAACTCCAACTGTCTTTAAATGACGCATATGGTTTACAACATACTCACAGGCAAAAAGATTCTTTGTAGCCTTATCCTCAAATACTCCTCTTCCTGTTTCCTCATATGCAAGCTTGGCAAGCTCACCATGAGCATCTAGTGCTCTAACAGAAGCTTTAGCTACAATATAGTCAATTTGCTCCTGTGTATATCCTTCATATTCCTTTAATGCCTTATTCGCATTTTCTACTAAAATATCAATTTCTTTCATAAGCTTATCCCTCAATTCTTAAATCCTACATTACCATCCATATCAACAACAAGCATATCTAATAAATTCTCATCATCAATACTTCCTAATGCCTGTGCCTTTAAAAGCTCCTCATAACCATGCTTGATATTTTGTTCTACACCATATCCATAGATATAGCATTTTCCAAGATATAGGTGTGCCAATCCTAAATCAGTCGCATCAAGCGATTTTTTAAAAAACTCAAAGGCAATATCATAATCTCTTTGAACTCCTTCTCCATAATATCTCATTTTCCCACAACAAAAATATGAATAGGCTACTTCCTCTGAGACCTCGCAGCTTTGTGCCGCTTCCATATAATATTCATATGCCTTAATCAAATCCTTCTTAACTCCCCTACCAAAGAATAATAAATCTCCCATTCTATTGTAGGCCTGTGGAAAGTTATGCTTAAGCGCCATATTAAAATACTTATATGCCTTATTATAACAAATATTTACACCATCACCATAATAATATGCTTCTCCAACATTTA
>JAEEGL014394989.1_pt1 | contig 11738 bp, 12 predicted proteins | sample 9134231 | NCBI WGS metagenome assembly JAEEGL01 (sample SAMN16246548, study PRJNA631951) | gut metagenome | biome: gut microbiome; feature: rumen; material: fiber-attached | host: Bos | place: Iran: Karaj | collected 2018-10
CAGTGTCTATAAAAGAGAGTTTGCTGAGGCGCTGGAAGAGTGCACTCCCTCAGAGATTGATGCAATTCTCAGAATTGTGAATGAGGTTAAGAGAGCTCTTCACGTAGCTAATCTTAACAAGGAATAATATTTCTACCCACTGGATTTCTTTGAGATCGTCTCGGACGAGCATGATCTTCTGTCGCATCAAAGCATTTATTACAGCTTTCATAGCGGCAGAAACTCTACTAAATAACTCATAGTTTTTGAGGAGAGATACCAATGACTCGATCTGACTTGAACATGGAGTGCCAAGATCTTGAACTGATAATAGATGGTTTGGCATCAGGTAAAGAAGCATACCGCAAAGAAGAGACAGAATACTCTCTTGAAGAGGCACTTGATTATCTTCGAGAATACCTGGATGAATTAAAGGTACTCAATGGCCAAATCATCGAAAACGGCAATACGCCGGAGTTGTTAGAAGTGGTACACGAGAAATACACAGAACTGTGGCTTTTCCAGGTATACTTCTATGTCGATAGCCTTCCTCGAATTATTGGCAGGTTGATGCGTTACCCCAATTGCAATGAATGAGGACACAGAGAATCAACTATGATAATCAACGTTTCTACCGACTTCACACTTGACACTCCGCATTACTGGGATCATTTCTGGGAGACTCAAAACGGTCTCGGCATTGGCAGCGGAGATCCGGACTCTTTGAGTAAAAAACTTCAGCTCTACCATCAGACCATTTGGAGCAGAAAACTGCCTTGTGGCGAGATGATGGAGCTTCAATGTGGAACTGGGCCAAACTACCTATTCTGGAAGGATTTTCGTTTCGGCAGTGACTCGATCATTGTAAGCTTCCGCTACGAGAAATACCGTCACATGCTAGAAGAAGTGAAAAAAGCTGTCCCAGATTATCATTCCTTTGTTGAGGACTATTTACACAGGGCATATACCATTGGGGGCACGATGATTTTTCCCAAACATGCCGGGAGCATCAACCAAGCGAAGGGCACCAATGCGAAGCTTCGTGACCGTTGGGATCTGACGCTGGAGTGTATCCGCAGATACTACAGTGGTGAAGATAGTCCCATCGGCAAAACTCTTGTCCGTGATAAAGAGTTCTTTGACCTGTTTGTCGACTTCAAGGGATTTGTCGACTATTTTTTCCTGCAGGACTGCGTAACAGAAGAGTACTCCGTGAAAATCTGGCTTGGCAAAGGAGACTTCTCAGAGGAGCCGCTTCCGCAGACAGTCGATGAGTACCTACTCTGGATTGAACGTCAACTAGTTTTTCTTGAAAAACGAAACAAGCGGATCGCAGCGGCTTTCAACTGAAAGTGAGCTTTGACTAGTTCATGTGATGGAGGCTCAATCACTAATATGAGAATAAGTGAAATTAAGGCTCTTGCCGATAATCCGAGAACTGCTCGGATCATAAAGTATTTTTGGGAACAGACCCCATATCGTCGCAGACTTGAGAACTACAAGCCAGAGAATGCCTCTTTGGATGAAGTATTTGAAATTATTAAGGATGCTTTTTTGGTGGAACTAGAAGATGGCATTGTGGGGCAAAATAAGAGTGACATTCAGCAGTTATCCGAAATAATCTATGGTGACAAGAATTATTGGGCCAAGTCAACAAAGTGGGAAGTCGCGATAAACGATAGACTCGCTCAGCAGAAAAAGGCTGAAGCAGAGCGTGCAGTTTTCCGTGCTGAACTCACATTTCTGTATGGGGTTCTGGGCATTCAGCAGATCCCAAAGAATGACCTGATTGGGCGACTCGCAAAGGACAAAGAACTGAGTGAAGAGATCATTTCTAAAAAGGATCAGTTACATTCCAGAACAGATCTTTACAATCTATGTGAAGGTATTGTAGTAGGCAGAATTCTTTCTGGCTCGAGTTGGTATAGGGATTATTCCATAATGTGCACGCTCTCGAGCATCACTTTCCATGATTACTCGTATTGGCTAAAAAAGAATCATATTGATGGGAAGCTTCTTATGGAAGAATTCCAACAAAGGTCAAAACGGGAAAAGCCACAATAGAATAGCAAGGTTGAAAAATCATTAGAAAGATTATCTCATCAGCACCACTACCAGTAATAATTGATAAAACAGAAAAGCAGGTCGGATCACTTCCGGCCTGTTTTTTTGCATTTCATAAACCAGGAGTTAATGAACTTGACTCCTGGTTTATTCCATTTATCGCCTTCAGCCGATAAAATACGCTTAACCAGATATCCTATTCCGGAGGTGAAACCTTATGCCAGATCAGCTTGACGTGTTCAACAGATTGGCAGAAGCAGAGGCAACGCCTGATTTCTCCGTTCCTTTCACGGGGAATTTGGAGCTTGATCAGGCGGTTATTGAACACAAGGCATGGCTGAAGTCGATCCGGCATGAACAGCCAAGCCCTAAGACCCATTATCGGGTGGGCATCTACATTCGCTATTTCAACCAGACGAAACACGACAATTACCTCGACTACCACATCCGCCAATATCAGGACACGATGGACCTTCTGCCCAACTGGGAGTTGGTAGACTTCTACATCGACGAGGGAGCCACGGCTCCCAATATGGAAAGCGCTAGAGAGTGGTGCAGGCTCCTGGAGGATTGCTTTTCGGGGAAGGTTGATCTGATCATCACGCAAAAGGTGTCAAATGTTTCAAAGAAGCATTACGAGATCACGATACTCGCCAGAATGCTCGCTGCTTTGGAAAAGCCGGTTGGAATCTATTTCGTTTCCGAGAACATCTTCACGCTGGCATCTTATTATCAGCATGATGCGCACGACAGGGGGTTCTTTCCGTCCGAGGACTGGAAGCTGCTGCCGGATGACGAAGCAGAGGAGCGTCCGCTCCTGACGGGAGGTGCCTCTTATGCTTGATACATCCACCAAGAGAAGGAAAGAGCAGCAGAAACAGCGGGTAAAGAAACGTTACAACGTGACGATTGATCCGGAAAACTATCTGTTCATTCCCGCCAAAAAGCAGGCCGATTACTACGACAACGATGTGCACCAGCGCGTTGCAATCTATGTCCGCGTATCCACAGACGACGTCAGGCAGACAACTTCGTATGAGCTGCAGAAGAAGTACTATGAGGAATTTGTTACACAGCATCCAAACTGGACACTGGTAAAAATCTATGCAGACGAGGGTATCAGCGGCACATCGCTGAAGAAGAGAGACGAATTCAACCGCATGATTGCCGATTGCCGCGCTGGTAAGATTGACATGATCATCACCAAAAGCGTTTCTCGTTTTGCGAGAAATGTGGAGGACTTTATCGGAACAGTACGGAGCCTCGCTGAGCTTAAACCGCGAGTCGGCGTTTTCTTCGAATCAGAGGCCATCTTCTCCTTAAATGACGACTCTCAAATGGCACTTACTTTTCAGGCAACGATGGCCGAGGAAGAATCGCATACCCGTAGCCGCAGCATGGAGACTTCCCTCCGCATGCGGCTGGATCACGGCATCCCTTTAACACCGAAACTGTTCGGCTACACGCACGACGAGGAGGGTCAGCTAATCATCAATCCGGCTGAGGCGCCGACGGTTAAGCTCATGTTCTATATGTATCTGTACGGCTACTCAACTCAGCAGATTGCCGACACGCTGATCGCTCAGGAGCGCCTGTCCTACTTTGGGAAGCTCTGCTGGACCTCCAGCGGTGTTTACTCTGTACTTCGGAACGAACGTCACTGTGGAGATGTGCTCACGCGTAAGACCTTCACAGACAATTACCGAACACACCGAACACTGAAAAACAACGGAGAGAAGCCGCAGAGCTGGTACTTCAATCACCATGCCGCCATTGTCTCACGGGATGATTTCAACGCCGTACAGCGGATGCTGGACAACGCGAAGTATGGGAACAAGTCCATACTCCCGGAGCTCCGGGTGATTGACAGCGGCATCCTGAAGGGCTTTGTGACCATCAACCCTCGATGGGCCGGGTTCAAAGCGGCAGACTATATGAAAGCCGCACAGAGCGTCTATTCATCGCTCGATGAGGCGGATCACACTTTTGTCGAGCCGAAGGAAGTAACTGTTACGGTAGAAGCGGGAGACTTTGACCTGCGTGGTTTTGAGATCACGCGGACAGAGTTCCTTGGGTCCTATACCAACCCGTCTGTGACATTTGCAGATAAAAAAATCAAGTTCAGTACGGAGTGCATCAAGAAATTTGGGGCAAAGAACTACGTAGAGCTGCTAATCAACCCCGTTGAAGGAAAACTGGCGGTGCGCCCCACGGACCCGTCAAATCGAAACGGCGTCTTTATCTCAAAAATGTGTGGAGGCACACCTAAGCCGAAAGATATTCCTGCTGCTGCATTCAGCGATACAGTCTTTTCTCTGTTTGGCTGGAACACGGATTGCAAGTACCGCATGACGGGCCTCCTCTGTGAGAGTGAAGGTGATATGGCTTTCATCTTCGACGTGAACGCCTCGGAAGCCTTCTTCAAGTCCTACGTCCTACCGACAAAAAGCACAGAGGCCGATGGTGGTGGGATTATACAGCCTCTTACGCCGAGTGGGAAGCACATTCGCGCCATCCCGGAGGAGTGGACCGCCACGTTTGGGAAGGAGTTTTATCTCCACGAGCAGTCGCTTTCAGCGTTGGAGAACATGACCAAGTCAGATTGGGAGCTGAGAATCAAAGGGCAGCTATATGAGACCGGGAAAAAGCTGCATGTAACCGGTTTCGATGAGTTACGGCAGTACATTATGAATGAGCTGGGCGGCGTCATGCCGCAGGAGGTAATCAATGGATACGTGGAATAAAGGGACTCTCCGGAGCCAATCCGCCCTCATCACTCAGGCCACCGAGCCCCAAGGCCAAGGTGCTGCTGAAACGCCCTATCTGGAAAAGGGCGATGAAATTGTTGACATGGGTGAGGATTTTGACTTTGAGGGATACCAAGTTGTTCGCAGAGAATTCTTTGCTCATTTATCAGAACCTGCTGTCACGTTTAATAACTGTAAGTTCTACGTGAACAGCGCCTGCTTAAACAAATTCCCTGATGCAAACTATGTGCAGGTTCTGGTAAACCGCACCACAAAGATCATGGCACTGCGGCCGTGCCGGGAGAGTGCAAGAGATTCTTTTGCCTGGTGCAACACAGGCAAAGGAAAACGAAAGCCTAGGCAGACGACCTGTAAGCTCTTCTTTGCCAAGATCGTCTCGTTGATGGACTGGAACCCCGACTATCGTTACAAACTTCTTGGCAAGCTGGTCCATGCCAACGGGCAGTACATGATCGCTTTTGATCTCAACGCAACCGAGGTTTACCAACGGACCTTCCCGGAGGGGGGCAAACCGAAAACGTCGAGGACGCCGGTTTTCCCTGCCGGGTGGCAGGATCAGTTCGGCCTGCCCTATAACGAGCATCAGCAATCTATGCAGATCAACATCTTTGACGGCTATGCGATTTATTCCATCAAGGACCCTTCGGCCCCGGAATCATCAGACACCGAAAAAGCGGAGAAGACATCGCATAGCGAGTACTACCAGCCGATGTCCATGGGGGTGTAATTGATGAGCGATTCATCTGCTGTCACGGTTACTATGTCAGTTGACACGAAAGGGTATGGCATCCGCATTCACAAAGAACTGTTTCGTCGGCTTGGCGAACCGCGCTATATTCAGTTCCTTGTGAATCCGGACGAGAGTGCCGTTGCAATTCAAACTGTAGAAAAAGAAGTGTCCGGAGGACAAAGCCACCGAATTATTGAAAAGCGCATGCAATCGGAAAACTCGTATGAGATATATAGTCGGGCTTTTATTCGAAAGCTGCGAGAGGTTTCTCCGCAAATTGAGGACGGGTGCTCATACCGCTTGACCGGGAGCATCCTGCCCAGCCTGAAAACAGCCGTGTTCTCCTTGAGAACCCTACAGCGTGTGGTTCGGTAAAGACGTTATGGAAGATATGAAAGCAAAAACGCTGAAAGTGGATCAGCAGTTTAAAAACTTGATTCCGCCTCTTTCAAAGAGCGAATATCTGCAGTTGGAAGAAAACCTTATCGTTGACGGATGCCGCGATCCGATCACTGTGTGGAAAGATATCATCGTAGATGGCCATAATCGGTACGAGATTTGCATGCGTCATCAGATCCCCTTTTCGGTTATGGAAAAGGACTTTGTGTGCAGGGAAGAGGCGATTGCCTGGATCTGCTCAAACCAGCTTGGTCGCAGGAATATCTCAGAGGAAACGTGAAAGTTCCTAATCGGAAAACAGTACGAAGCGGAGAAAGTGGCCTCCCGGATTATGAATCCACACGGACGGAACCAGTATTCCGGCGGAGAGCCTCCTGTTGACCGTGGAACGAGTCACCATGCGAGGCATCACACCGCCGTCCGAATTGCCGAGGAGCACAACATCGCGCGCGGTACGGTGGAGAAGTATGCCATCTACTCACGTGCCATGGACACATTGGCAGAAAAGGAGCCGAATATTGTGCCGAAGATACTGTCCGGGCAGTACAAGATCGCCCACAAGAACGTTGTCGAGCTATCCAAGCTTTCCCCATCCGAAATTCGAAAGGTAGGGCGAAGGATCGAGAAGATGCAGGAACCATTCATCCAGTATAACAAGATGCGGGATGTAATATCTGCATCCAAAGAAGGGCAGGGCAGAGGAGAATCACTGCCATCTGTCAAAGATATGCCCGCCTTTGACCCGGACGCAGATATCAATGTTCTCACGCTGACCATCCCGTCCTGGTACGGCTCTATCAATCGGGTGCGCACCAGGGCAGATCTTTCGATCATCTCTGAAGGCGCCAGATCCGGACTGGTTCGGGAACTACACACTCTTGTCCGCCAGGCCGAAGAGATGCTTGCTGCGATGGAGGAGGAGTAAATGGAAGATTACAGTCTGTTTGTTCCAAATGTTCACTTTGAGAAAATTCCTATCAAGAACCTGGTATCAAACCAGAAATACCAACGCAATCTATCCCAAACCCACATTGCGAAAGCAGCAGCGCATTTCGATATCTTTCAGATCAATCCGGTAAAGGTCAGCCGCAGAGACGGAATCAATTACGTGTTTAACGGTCAGCATACCATAGAGATTGTTGCCCTGGTATCAGGATCCCGTGATACGCCCGTGTGGTGCATGATCTACGATGAGCTTGTCTATGAGCACGAGGCGGACATCTTTGCTAACCAGCAGAAGTATGTTAAGCCTTTGCTGCCCTATGAGGTCTTTATGGCAAACCTTGAGGCAGGCAACGATGATCAGCTCATTATCCGCGACCTGGTTGAGTCCTACGGGCTGGAGATTGGAGTAAGAAAAGCTCCCTGCGTTATCTGCGCTGTGTCCACTCTCGAGCAGATCTATCAGAAATACGGATACCACACCTTGAGCCGCGTCCTACGCTTGTGCGTAGGTACATGGGAAGGTGATCGAAATTCTTTTACCGCCAATATTCTCAATGCTGTCGCGAAACTTATCTCCGTGTTTGGCGATCAGCTCAGTGACGAGATCTTCAAGGAGAAGGTCGGCGCCATCTCTGTTAAACAGCTTGTTCGAATTGCCAAAGACCGCCATGCTGGTTCCATGGGATACGCAGAGGCGATGCTGATCGAGTACAATGGAAAGAAGAAGAATCCCTCGCAGCGCCTTTCCATCAACAAACTGCACAAAAGGGAGTCTTCTATTTTCACCGGCTTGGATGAGGAAAACGGTGACGAGAATGATTGGAGCACAGAAGATGAGCAGGAGGAACTCGAGATGGACTAAATGCTCTCTTCGATCTCATGCCCACCGCCGAAGATGACCCTGATCTGACCGCCCTCGTACACTTTGATGCACTCAATCATCTGCCTGACAATGGAATCGTCATATTCCTGACGCCTGGCGTTTCGCTGGTCGATGGTTGTTTGGATCAGACGAAGGCGCGCCTCACTGTCCTCATCATTGCTTGCGTTTTGGATGGTCTCTATTCTCTTCCTCAGTTGTTCTATCTGCTCGGAGATTTGCTTGAACTCCTCCTCACTCTCCTCCAGGTCAGATCCGCTCTCAACGCTTTCGTTGACCATGCGCAGCATTCTGGTATTGAGCGCGTCGATCCTCCGTTCCAGGAGGTCGATTTCATCAGATCCTCCATTGGCACCGATAGCTTCCCGGATGGTGGCCTTCATCAAGGTCATATACGTAGCTGCATCCTCATCGTTGAATCTGTTAATGGCGCGTACGATGGCTTCTTGCAGCGCGGGTTCGTAGATCGTCGGAGAATGCTGACAGTACCTTTTCCCATTTTCCAGTCGGCTGATACAGCGCCACACGACCCTCTTCTGTCCGCGGCTCGTCCATGTAACACGTCTGTATCGACTGCCGCATTCACCACAGATGAGGACGTCGGTCAGGCCGTATTTCGAGTATTTACCGGAAGCGGTTATGGCTGTTTTCCGAGATTGGGGCGCTTTGGCCTTTCTCCGGCTGAGCTCTTCCTGTGCGCGGTTGTATGTCTCGCGGCTGATGATAGCGGCGTGACTGTTCTCTACAATATACATGGGAGCCTCACCGGTGTTTCTTTTCCTCGTCTTTGAGATGCAGTCGACAGTCACGGTCTTCTGCAAGATGCAGTCACCGCAGTACTTTTCGTTTCTAAGCACGCTCATGATCATGGTTTTACCGAAGGAGAAGGCCTTACCTGGGACACTGATACCCTCCGACTGGAGGCGTTTGGATATGACGTCTACGGTCATGCCGGAGAGATACATAGTGAAGATCCGCTCCACAATCTTGGCCTCTTCAGGCACAATCTCCGGTTCACCGTCCGGGCCCTTTTTATAACCAAGGAGCTTTTTATACACGAAGATCGGTCTTCCATCTTCAAATCTCTTTCGATAGCTCCATGTGATGTTCTTGCTGATGCTTTCAGACTCCGACTGGGCAAAGCCTGCATATATGACCAGGTAGAGTTCACTGTCGCTTTTCAAGGTATCGATATTCTGCTCTTCGAAGAAGACCCCGATTCCTCTGGAGCGTAGCATACGAACATAGTCCAGACAGTCGACGGTGTTTCTGGCAAAGCGGGAGACCGACTTTGTAATGATGTAGTCGATCTTTCCAGCCAGGCAGGCCTTGATCATGTTATTGAACTCAGGGCGCTTATCGGCTCTTGTGCCGGAAATACCCTCATCCGCATATATCCCGGCGAGCTGCCATTCCGGGTTTTTAGCGATCATATCCGTATAGAACTTTTTCTGGTTCTCATAGGACGTGAGCTGCTCCTCGCTGTCTGTGGAGACACGGCAATACGCCGCTACTCGCTTCTGCCGGTACTTCTCCTTATCAACCAGGAGAGAGCTCTTTGGCTCAATCAGCGAGACCGTCTTCTTCGGAATTTTCTTGACTTCCATAGCTTGGTTCTCCTTCGCTTATCTTGACATCGGTCTTGGTTCGCAATGATACCCGAGCCGGGGGTTCAAGGATAACGTTATCGACCAGATCGATGAAGTAATTCGAATTGAACTCCTCCTGGGGCCGCATGAGCATCACCCGTTTCCTGGCGATCCGTGCCGCTATCTGTTCCTTGGCGTTTGTCTCTTTATAGAGCTGACCTGCGATATCGCAAATGCGGGAGGTTATCAGTTGCTCACTGGGCTGCGCCACACAGAGCTCTTTGTCGATCTCCTCCTGGAGCGTCTGGACTGTCGGGGAGTCATTGAATCGCTTTTTTGGTTTTGGAATCATGAGATCTGCATTTTCTATGATACGGTTCATCAGCAGGGTGACCTTTATGAGAAGGTCGGCGTCACTGATTCGGACACGGCATCCGCATGACTCGTTGATACATGTCCAGCTCTCTTTTACTTTTCGTTTGGAGCAGATATGCCGCACCATGGGAGACCCGCATTTTCCGCAGCAGATTCGATCCCGCATCATGGCGATCCCTTCACACTCACTGATGAGCTGATTCCTCTGTCTGGCCGTCTTTACCGCTGTGGCTGTTTCGAAGACGCCCTCGTCAATAATGGGATCATAGACGTCTGAGCCGGTGTAGTTCACGTTGTCAATAATTCTGGAAATCCGGGCTTTATCCCACACGTCTGTCTTTTCGGTGTACGGTACACGTCTCGCTGTCAGCTCATCGGCCAGGTCTTTCAAAGATGCGCCCTTAATATATTCATCGAAGATGTACCGGATGATATCCGCTTCGCCATGCTCGACGATGGTCCGCCCGTTTCGCATGGTGTACCCGTATGGAATAAAGCGTGTCTTCTTCATGGCGTGCTCCTAAATCAGCTCGGTGAATTTGAGACCGCCCAGGACTGTAACAGTCATCTCATCCAGCCGGTTGATGGTAATGTCCTTGACGATCTCATGAAACAGCTTCGTATCAAATTCCTCGAGCGGTTCTTCTATTTCATTCAGCAATGCCCTGAGTTTCAGGACGTCACTGAGCATGGTCTGAATGGAGTTTTCAAAAGCGCCGCGTCTTTCGGTTTTTAGGTCGACGATCTGTGATTGAATCTCTCTGGCCTGGGCCTGATAGACTTCAATAGCGAGGTAACCCTTGGCGTGGAGTTGTTCAAGCATGACCAGCTTCGCTTGCAGCTCCGCGATGCTCTGACTCATCCTGATAGCAGAGCCGTTGTTTCTCTTGTACGCCGCAACCGCTGTGTCAAGCTTCCCGATAACTTGATCGAGGATGCGCTCCTCTCCGAACCGAAGCTTGTTTATCATGGAGATCAGGCCGTCGTAGATTCGCTCTTCACTGTAGTATCCGGCAGGGCAGGCGCGTGTGTCTACGCTGTGTTTTGCGCACACCCACTTGATAGCACCGTTACGCCATTTGCGGCGATAGAAAGAGCCGCACTCGGAACATCGAATGCGGCTCGTAAGCGGATAGGTATTCAGTTGTTCTGTCCTGGAAAATCGCTCCTTGCGCTCACCCAGGAGAAGTTGCACCGTGTCAAAGCTCTTCCGGTCAATGATCGGTACATGAGTATTGCTGGCATAGTACATATCCTCCTGACCGCGGTTCTTCGTTTGCTTGAACGGCACGGTGGTATCCCGATAGGTCTTTTGATATTTGCAGTCTCCGGCATAGCGCTCGTTGGAGAGCATGTAGGAGATCTGTGTGGAGCGCCATTGTTGCTTATTTTGCTTCGTCTGGATCCCTTTTTCGGTCAGATCTCTCGCAATCTCGCTGGTGGACCATCCGTTCAGATATCTGTGGAACACATATCGAACCACATCCGCTTCCGATGGGTAGACCGCAAGCTGCTTTTCCTGCAAGCGAAACCCGTATGGCGCATTGCTGTCGACGTACTCACCGCGTTCCATGCGTTTGACAATGGATAGTCGCTGGTTTTGCGAGATTGACTTGGACTCCTCCTGCGCGATGGCAGTGAATGTGTTCAGGAGCATTTCGTCGCCCAGTGCGAGGGTGTAGATGCCTTCCTTCTCAAACTGGACCCCGACGCCCAGCAGCTTCAGCTTCCGGACATACTCCAGAGCTTCCTTTACATTGCGGGCAAAGCGGGAGACGGATTTGGTGATGATAAGATCGATCTGCTTATGCTCACACATCTCGATCATACGTTGGAACTCAGGGCGGTTATTCGCTTTCATGCCGCTGAGTCCTTCGTCAGCGAAGATCTCAACCAGCTCCCATGTGTCATTGCTTTTAATCAGCTTGGTATATGCTCTGATCTGGGCAGCATAGGAGTTTAACTGGTCTGCGGAGTTGGAGGAGACACGGCAGTAAGCCGCTACTCTC
>JAEEGL014940219.1_pt1 | contig 11738 bp, 8 predicted proteins | sample 9134231 | NCBI WGS metagenome assembly JAEEGL01 (sample SAMN16246548, study PRJNA631951) | gut metagenome | biome: gut microbiome; feature: rumen; material: fiber-attached | host: Bos | place: Iran: Karaj | collected 2018-10
ATCTCCCAACTTCATGATGGTACCTTTCCCGTAATCCTTCTCGATCTTGTCGATCGTCGCCTGCAATGCCTTCAGTTTGGCGGCATTGACTTCCGCACCGGTCTTTTCTTCTACTGCTTTAGCCATAATGTTGTTTGTTATTTGTTTCCCGGAGAGGATTCTCCGATTGGTACAAAGTTATGAAAATAAAATGTTATTTTTGCAAAGATTATGGAAAAGACCAGGCTCCTGGGGATGACCCCCGACCAGTTGAAGGAAATCGCCCTTGAGGCAGGACTGCCGGGATTCACGGGCAAACAGATCGCCCAGTGGATATACGGCCGCCGTGTCCGCACCATCGGAGAGATGACGAACCTTTCGAAGGCAGGCCGGGAACGGCTTTCGGAGCGGTACGAAGTGGGCGTCGCCGAGCCGGTCGGCAAGGCCGAATCGTCCGACGGCACCCGTAAATACCTTTTTCCGGTGAACGGCGATCCCGGGAATGCCGTGGAAGCCGTGATGATTCCCGACGGGGACCGGAAAACGCTCTGCGTCTCTTCCCAGGCGGGCTGCAAGATGGGTTGCAAGTTCTGCATGACCGGTCGCCAGGGATTCCATGGCAGCCTGTCCGCCGCGGACATCCTGTCCCAGTTCTTCGGGATTGACGAAGCGGAGGAGCTTACGAATACGGTCTTCATGGGCATGGGGGAGCCCCTGGACAACTGGGAGGAGGTGAAACGCGTCATCGAGGTGCTCACCGCTCCCTGGGGATTCGCCTGGAGTCCCAAACGGATCACGCTGTCCACCATCGGTGTCCTTCCCAACCTGAAGCGTTTTCTGGATGAGTGCAAGTGCCACCTTGCCGTGAGTCTCCATGATCCCTTCCCGGAGGAAAGGGCGACTCTCATGCCGGTCGAGAAAGCATATCCCATCCGGGATGTCATCTCCCTGATCCGGAAATACGACTTCACCGGCCAGCGCCGGGTGAGTTTCGAATATACGATGTTCGCCGGCCATAACGATACGCCACGCCACGCCGACGCTCTCCTCCGCCTGCTGCAGGGCCTGGAATGCCGCGTGAACCTGATCCGCTTCCACCGCATTCCGGATTTCCCGTACGGGACCAGTTCCCAGGCAGCGATGGAGGCGTTCCGCGACCGGCTGGCCCGCGGAGGCCTTACTGCCACCATCCGTGCCTCCCGGGGTGAGGATATCCTTGCCGCCTGCGGGCTCCTGGCGGGCCTGCATAACCACGCTTGAATACTATGAAACGACTCCTTCTGCTTTTGGCCTTGCTTGTTCCCGCGGTCCTTTCCGCCCAGGATGAAAAATCATCCGGTTTCGGTCTCGACCCTTCCGATGCTGATGCCGTCCAGGAAATGAAGGCCCGGATGGCGGAGATTCGGAAACGCCGTCCCACCGTCGCCCTGGTCCTGAGCGGCGGCGGTGCCAAGGGAGCAGCGACCGTGGGCGCCCTCAAATACCTGGAAAAGTACAAGTTCCCGGTGGATATGGTCGTGGGTACGAGCATCGGCGGCCTGATCGGCGGCGTGTATGCGATGGGCTATACGCCTGATTTCCTGGATTCCCTGATGCGCAACCTGGACTGGGACCGCACGATGAGCGACAAGGTGGATTGGGAATACATCCCGTACGGCCGTCGGAAATACAAGGAGAAGTTCGCCCTCTCCTTCCCTTTCTTCTACAGTGTCAAGGATTTCCAGAACCAGTTGCAGGAAGATGTCCGTTTCGCGAATACCAGTGACGGCAAGCTTCACCTCGCAGCCGACGAGGGCGACGCCGACGGAATGGTCCGCAAGAGCCTGATGAGCAGCCTGCCGTCCGGTTTCATCTTCGGCCAGAACGTCCAGTACCTGATCTCCAGCCTGACGCCCGGTTATGCCGATTCCACCGATTTCCTCCACCTCCCGGTCCCGTTCGCCTGCGTGGCCACGGATATCGTTTCTGGTCGTGCCAAAGTATGGCACAGTGGAAGCATGAATACGGCGATGCGGTCCACGATGTCCATTCCCGGGCTCTTCGCCCCGGTCCGGACGCGCGGCATGGTGCTCGTGGATGGCGGGATGCGCAACAACTTTCCGGTGGACCTGGCCCGCAAGATGGGTGCCGATGTCGTGATCGGCATCGAACTGTCCGATTCCAAGTCGGGGTATGAGGACATCCACAACCTTGCCGACATCCTCTGGCGGGGTATCGACATGTTTGCGGAGGACTCCTTCGACCGGAATGTCAACAATGTCGACGTGCGCATCAAGCCGGACCTGACCGGTTTCGGGATGTTGAGCTTCGACGCCGTTTCCATCGACACGATGCTGAACCGGGGATACAAGGCTGCGGTGGAAAAGACGGAGGAACTGGATGCGATCCGCCGCTGGGTGGGTACGGATACGCTCCGGCTGGCGGGGCCGCCGGCCATCGACATCAACCGGACGCCGGTACTGATCGACAGCGTGGAGGTGGTGGGCGTCTCCGGCAAGGATGCCGAATATATCCGGGCCAAACTGAAAGTCCACGCCGGGGACCGGGTGTCCCGGGCCGAGGTGGAGGACGCCGTGAACACGATCTTCGGACAGGGCGCCTACGAGTACGTGAACTATGAGCTGCTGGGCCAGGAAGAGCCTTTCCACCTGAAAATCACTTGCAAGCGAGGGCCGAAGCACCTGTTGGGCGTGGGCTTCCGCCTCGATACGGAGGAATTGGTATCCCTCCTGCTCAATGTCGGCCTCAACACTACGGCGATGCGCGGCTCTTCCCTGGATATGACGGCCCGCATCGGGACGAACCCCTATCTGGACCTGCACTACGCCTACGAAACGCCCAAGTGGCCCACCCTGAACGTCCGGGCCGACCTCCGATGGACCGACCATAACAATTTCATGATGGGGGAGAACCGTTTCAACGTCGCGTACCTTTCCACGGCCCAGGAGGTCTATGCCTCCAATATGGAATGGTCGGCATTCGATGTCCAGGGCGGTTTCCGGAACATGTATTACAGCATCGCCCATCTGCTGGCGAGCGACGTCATCGGTGACTATGACCGGTCGCTCTGGAAGATGGACTACCCCGGCGTTTTCGTCGACGGTACCGCTTACACGCTGGACAATGGGTATTTCCCACGCCAGGGCTTCTCCGCCCATTTGCGGTATGACCTTGTTTCCCGGGTCTGCGACGGTCCCGCCTATCCCGGTTTCTTCGGTATCGTGAGCGGTTCCGGCCAGATGCCCGTTCCGATCGGCCGCCGGTTCACCCTCATCCCGCAGGGCGGATTCCGCTTCATCTTCGGTGACGACATTCCTATTCCGTTCGCCAATATCCTGGGTGGGGATATGCCCGGGCGGTATGTGGACCACCAGCTTCCGTTCATCGGCATCAACAGCGCCGCTTTCCGGCGCAACAACGTCGTCGTCGCGCGGGCGGACCTGCGCTTCGAGCTGGCCAGGAACAACTATGTGACGGCGATGGCCAATTACTCCCGTGACTTCTACAGCTTCGACAAGTTCGAAAATGGTGAAAACCTGTGGGGATTCGGCCTCGGATATGCCTACGACAGCATCGTAGGCCCGGTCAAGGCCATCGTCCACTGGTCTACGCTCTCCCGGAAGGTCGGGGCGTATTTCTCCGTCGGTTTCGATTTCTGATATGGAAGAGAAGAAGGTCCTGGAACGCCTGCAGCGCCAATGTGCGCGGATGGAATACTGCTCCTCCGACATCTACCGGAAGGCCATGAAGGCGATGGAAGGGGATGAGGAAGCGGCGGCGCGGATCGTTGCTTCCCTCGTGGAGGACCGTTTTGTGGATGATCTGCGTTATGCCACGGCTTTCGCTCGCGAGAAATCCTCCCTGCAGGGGTGGGGAGCGGTCAAGATCCGCTTCCAACTCCGCGGGAAGGGGATTGCCGACGGAATCATCGCCGCGGCCTTGCAGGAAATCGATTCGGAGAAAGCAGCCTCGAAGCTGGACAAGCTGGCGGCTGACAGGTACAGGTTGCTCAAGGACGATCCGCAGTGCCGGTTGAAAATGCTCAAGGCGCTGCTTTCACGGGGGTATTCATACGATGAAGTGGAAGAAGCTGTAAAACGTGTAATGCAATGAAAAGGATTCTCTTGACGGTCACTGCTTTCCTGGCGGCCCTGGCTGGCGTGAGCGCACAGGATTTCGATACCTGTTTCGAAGATGCCACTCTCCGGCTGGACTATGTCTTCTGCGGGGACAACGCTCACCAGGCCATCTATTTCCAGCAGGCTCTCCGGACCTCCGCCTGGGCGGGACGGCGGAGCAACCTGTCCGTTTCGTTGCTGGAGGGAAACGGCCAGGTACGCGTCCTGGATCCGGAGACGGGGAAATGTCTCTATGCGAATTCCTTCTCCACCCTGTTCCAGGAATGGCAGGTGACGGAAGAGGCAACGCGGGTTCAGAAAGCCTTCGAAAACTGCTTCCAGGTCCCCTTCCCCAAACGTCCGGTGGATATCGAAGTATTCCTCCTGGACACGCACCGGAAGCGGACTTCGTACCTGAAGCACCGGGTGGATCCGGCGGATATCCTGATCCGGAGAACGGAGGACAACGGCTATTCCTCCACCGTGGTGTGGCAGGGCGGCTCTCTGGAAGAAACCATTGACATTGTCGTCGTTTCGGAGGGGTATGACGCTTCGCAGAAGGCCAAATTCTACCGGGATGCGGAGCGTGTGGCGCAGGCGCTGTTCGGTCACGAACCTTTCGCCAGCCGCCGGGACAGATTCTCCGTCCGGGCGGTGTTCGCCCCTTCGATGGATTCCGGAGTCAGCGTCCCGCGCCGGGGCGAATGGCTCCGCACCGTGGCGGACAGCCATTTCGATACGTTCTACACGGAGCGGTACCTGACCTCCTCTTCCATGCAGAAGATTTACGACCTCGTCGGTACGGTTCCTTTCGAACATATCGTGCTGCTGGTCAATACGCCCATCTATGGCGGGGGTGGCATCTACAATTCCTTGACCATCATGAACAGCGACCATCCCACTTTCATCCCGGTGATGGTCCACGAGTTCGGACACGCTTTCGGCGGCCTGGCCGACGAGTACGCCTATGGCGACCAGGTGGAAACCTCCTATCCCGCCGATACGGAACCTTGGGAACCGAACATTACGACGCTCCACGATTTTGCGTCCAAATGGCAGGACATGCTGCCCAAGGGCACGTCTGTTCCAACGGAAACGGACGCCCTGGACAGGCAGGACGTCCGTCGTATCTGGCATACGTTCACCCAGGCACAGAAGGATCAGCTGAACCTGAAAGTGGGTGTCTATGAAGGCGCCGGCTATCAGGTGAAGGGCGTTTACCGCCCGGTTCAGGAGTGCCGGATGCGCATCAACGAGTGCGAGGAATTCTGTCCCGTGTGCACCCGTGCCATCGTCCGGATGATCGAGTACTACACCCGCTAGCGCTCCCAGAGGATTTCCCGCACCAGGGCCGGATTGTTCGTCGTGATCTGGTCCACGTCCAGGTCGCGCATGGCTTCGATGTCCTTGCGGTCATCCACGGTCCACGCATTGACGGTCATGCCCAGGCCATGCGCTTCCTTCACCCATTCCGGGTGCTTGTAGAAAACACTGTAGTTATAGTCGATGCCATTGATTCCATCCGCGTGCAACTGGGCAGGGGAGAGATCGCCTTTCAGGTACTGGACCGTGTAGCCGGGGGCTTTCCGGGCCAGTTCCTTACAGATATGGTGGCTGAAGGAAATAAAGACGACCTTGGTAGGTTCCTGCCGGCGGGCGAAAGCGGCGAATTCCGGAGGGACATTGCGCGGCGGGGCCGGTTGCAGGGCCTGGAGGCACTTTTCAACCAGTTCGTCTTCCCGCTCGGTCGTGGTTTGCGGCTTCAGTTCCAGGACAGCCATGCATTCCCGGCTTCTTGCCACCTGAGCCATGTATTCCGCAAGCGTAGGGATGGGCTCGCCGTTGGCCAGCCGATTCACCCGGACATCCTCGAAAGCGCTTCCCTGGATATCCAATTCGCCGATAGTCCGGTCATGGTGGATGACGGGAACGCCGTCGGCCGTCAGGTGGATGTCGAACTCGCTGCCCCAGCAGCCGAACTCCTGGGCCTTCCGGAGGGAGGCGATGGAATTCTGCGCATTGCCTTCCCAATAGCCGCGGTGGGCGACGATCTGCGTCTTGGGAATCCGGTTTTCACACCAGGCCTTTACGTCGTTCCAACGATAATAAGGACCCTGCACCGCTTCAAGGGCGGGGAGTTTTGTTTCGCGTTCGTTCATCAGGAATTTGACAAGGATTTCATCGGATTTCTTGCTGCGGTAGAAAATCATCTGCAGGTTCGCGGCGAAGGGACAGAACCAGGACGGGAGCCATTTGGCGGCGGCTTCCTCAAGGGTGTAACGCTCGCTCACGCCTTCCAGACCCAGATAGCAAACCAGCCCCAGATAGGGCCAGTCGTGTCCGAAGCAGAGGTCGGCCGCTTTCCGGACCTTGCCGGAAATGACCGCGTCCGCCTGACTGATCAGTGTGTCGACAAGTTCCTGCGCCCGCGGCAGGCGGATTTCGCCGTTCAGTTTGGAGTCGCACTGGTTCAGGTAGGCTGACAGGAAGTTCAGTTCGTGGAACTTGACCACATTCCCGAAAGGAAGGTAGCGGAACATGTTGTCCGGGATGTCGAAGGGATCCGACACCCGCGCGCAGTCGTAGATGGCGTTCTGGAACGCGACAGCGTCAGGGATGAGTTTCCGGGCCTCGGCCGGGTCGGTAAACAGGGTCCGGTACACGGTTTCCGTATCCCACTCGATCGTTTTCCGGTATTCTGCCAACGCTTTGTCAGTCCGCGCGGTCAGCGTGCTGTTCTCGCCCCGGGCGATGTATGCGTAATACTTCTCGCCCGTATCCAGGTCGAAGTCCAGGTCCGGCTGCAGGGACATCAGGCGGCCGGTGAATCCGTTCATCGACACAATGCAGCGCGGCGTGGTGCTGGATACGGCGCGGATGTGCTTGCAGCCCTTCTTGAACACTTCCGGGAACCGGTGGTACATCCGCTCGGCCAACTGCGCATGCTCGCGGACACCGCGGGGTGTCAGGCGCCCGTCCATCCCATTGTGCAGTTCGTAGATGACGGCCGCCTCGTGCATCAGGGAATCTCCGGCCGGGGTCAGGAGATGCTGCTCGTTGGCTTTGGCCAGGAGATCGCGGACCAGCCTGTACTGCGGGCCGCCCCAGTCGGACCGGGATCCATGCCGGCCGTAATGGCTGATATAGAAGGGCTTGTAGCCCTTGGGCGCCGGTGTATCCTGAATGGGAAGGAATTCGTAGGAGTGCGTGTTGAACGCCGCCCGGCGGGGGTTTTCCCGCAGGAAGCGGACCACGGGCGTTTCAGGAATGCTGGTTTGTGCCACTGCTGTCCCGGAGAAAAGGGCCAGCAGGGCCCACGTCAAAAATCGTTTCATCATAAACGCGCTTTATTCGTAATCCGATTGATTTCTTCCAGTTCTTCCGCCGTGAAGGAGATGTTCTCCAGGGCCTTGAAGTCGTCTTCCAGCTGGGACACGCGGCTTGCCCCCACGATGACGCTGGTAACCTTGTCATCTTTGAGGCACCAGGCCAGGGCCATCTCGGCGAGGGTCTGTCCGCGCCGGGCGGCGATTTCGTTCAGGCCGGCGAGCGTGACGTGCATCTCGGGTGTCAGGACGGAGGATTTGAGGAAATGCTCCTTTGCCATCCGGGAATCGGCAGGAATGCCTTCCAGGTAGCGGTTCGTCAATAACCCTTGGGCGAGCGGGGAGAAGGCGATGAAGCCGGCTCCGTTTTCCTTCGCTTGGTCCAGGATGCCCTCCTCCTCCGGTTCCCGGTTCAGGATGTTGTACCGGCCCTGGTAGATCAGGCAGGGAACATCCCGCTCCCTGAGGTACTGATAGGAGAACGCGGCTGCTTCCGGCGGATACTTGGAAATGCCGATGTACAGCGCCTTCCCGGCCCGGACGATGTCCACAAGGGCCTGAAGCGTCTCCTCCAGCGGCGTTTCCGGATCGAAACGATGGGAGTAGAACAGGTCCACGTAATCCAGGTTCATCCGCTTGAGGCTTTGGTCCAGGCTGGCCATCAAATACTTCCGGGACCCCCATTCCCCGTAGGGACCGGGCCACATGTCGTGTCCGGCCTTCGAGGAGATGAACATTTCGTCCCGGAAGGGGGCGAAGGACTTTTTCATCATCTGTCCGAAGGTCTCCTCGGCGGAGCCGTAGGAAGGGCCGTAATTGTTGGCCAGGTCGAAGTGGACGATGCCGTGGTCGAAGGCGTAGTGGGCCATCTCCAGGGAATTCGCAAAGGGGTTCACATCCCCGAAATTGTGCCAGAATCCCAGCGCGATTTCGGGAAGCAGGACACCGCTCCGGCCGCACCGGCGATACCGGATACCGCTTTCATAGCGGGTGGGGGAAGGGGAGTAGACGGGATCGATCATGGGTCGGTTTATAGTGAAAAATGTTTAGTCTCTCCGTAGGCGTTCCAGTTGCGGAGGTCCAGGGTGAGGGCGGACTGGTCGTAGACGTTGCTGAACTGGGTGTCTTCGACCGTTCCGTTGTCCCAGAGGAGGTCCTTCCAATGGACGAGGGCGAGGCATTCCTGCGCCTCTTCCTTGGTGAGGGTGCCCTCGTGGGCGGATAGATAGGCTCCTGCAGTCTCGTAACGCCACCAGCTCTTGCTGTGGGGATTGCCGACGGCCGGATCGGGTTCGGTGGTATAGTATTTCTCCGAAAGGAGGTGGTTGGTGACGAGGAAGTACTTGTCGGTCTCGCCCTTGCGGACGATCATGGTTTTCCAGCCGTCGTCCTTGTCGAATTCCACGACGGCGCAGTCTCCGGCGGCATCGGCCACCATGTAGTGATAGCCCGAGCCCACGACGGCGTCATGGCAGACATCGACCGTTTCCAGCAGATCCAGGGCTTCCTGGACGGTTGCACAGCGGTCCAGCCACAGGCGCATGATGATGGTCGTGCCGACGTTGTGCTTCTCCGTGTCCTGCTGGGCGGCCTGCTTCGGGAGCGCCATGATGGATGTGCAGAGCCCTTTTTCGTTCATGCCGTCCACGGGGGCGTAAATGGAGGCAAGGCAACTCAAGCGGGTCAGGAAGGATTCCGGCAGTTTCTCCAGGGAGTATCCGAAATGGGACATGTCGCTGACGGCGATGGACGCGTATCCTTTCTTGGGGCGGGAGACGGTCACCATCGTCGGATTCTTGAAGTAATCGTAGTTGCGTCCGAACAGGAAGCCGTTTCCATCGGCATCGGCAGCCTGGAAGCTGGTGCAGTTGAAGGTGGCCAGTTCTCCTTTCTCATCCGCCACCTGTGCGCTCTTGATCTTGAGGGGAAGGCCTTTGCCGATCCGTCCGACCACGTAGTCCAGCAGTTCGGCATTTGTGTCGACGTCCTTGGAAATGACGTCATCCAGGTCGTAGGCGGCCTTGTACTCCATTTGATACAGGTAGGGATTCCCGTCCACGGACTCAATGGTCCCGAGGGTGCGGATTTCACCGCCCCAGATGAAGGCGATGGCTAGGATGAGCGCGGCAAGGATGCCGACGATCCAGAGAAGGACTTTTTTCATCGGTATGGTCTTTTGAGACTGCAAGTTAGTCAAATGGATCGGAAATGGCAAGTTTTGCGCCGTTTTGAATATTATTCATAATATATGCAGAATTTTGGTTGGTTTTTAAGAAGTTTATGCGGATTAATTATATATTTTTGTATATTTGTAAAAATATTTAGTTAGTAGTACAGGAGGTTCATTATGAAAATTGCGGTAATCGGTGCCGGCAATATGGGCGGCGCTGTCGCCAGGGGACTGGTCAAGGCACAGACGGTCCGGGCGGCTGACATCACGGTCAGTGACATTTCGGAGACCGTTCTCCACCATTTTTCCGAATTGGGATGCCATACAACTCCTGACAGCAAGGCGGCTGTCAAGGGAGCCGACGTCGTATTCCTTGTCGTCAAGCCCTGGCTTGTGGAGGAAGTCCTCAAGGGGTTTAAGGATGAGTTGGATTATCCTTCGCAGCTGTTCGTATGCATCGCGGCCGGTATCACTCCGGAGCAACTCTCGGCGTGGCTGGGAAGCGATGCAAACGGGGTTGTGCCTCAGTCTTTTGTCGTAATCCCCAATACTGCCATTGACGTTCTCCGAAGCATGACCTTCATTACTCCGGTCTCCGCCGGTGAGGATGCGGTGGCTACTGTCAAAGGTATCTTTGATACGATGGGATCTTCCATGGTGATCCCTTACGGCATGATGGCGGCCGCCACGGCCGTGGCTTCCTGCGGAATCGCCTATGCGATGCGCTATATCCTCGATGCGGCACGGGGAAGTGTCGAAATGGGATTCTCTCCTTCCGAGGCGGTGCCTGTCGTCTGCCAGACGATGCTGGGAGCCTTGGGACTGATGATGCGGGAGGGCGCCGACCCCGAGGCTGAAATCGTCAAGGTCTGCACGCCCGGCGGCCTCACCCTCAAGGGCCTCAAGGAAATGGAGGATGCCGGCTTCACTTCCGCCATTATCCGTGGCCTCAAGGCTTCGGTCAAATAAAGCCTTCAAACCGTGATAGTAATAATAATTTCGTTGAAAGAGTACAACGAATGATTAAAATGTGTAACTTTATCAGCGCATTTTAATAATACTGCATTATTACTAACACTTATTGCTATGATCATTGGTATTCCCAAGGAAATCATGCACGACGAGGCTCGTGTAGCAGCCACCCCCGAAACGGTGGGGAAATTTGTCCAGGACGGTTTTGAGGTGCTCGTGGAGCGCCACGCCGGAGACGGCGCCCTCTATCACGACGAGGATTATGTCAAGGCCGGTGCGAAGATTGTCGACAACCCGCAGGAAATCTACGACCGTGCGGAGATGATCCTCAAAGTCAAGGAACCCTTGATGAACGAGGCCCTGAACAAACACGAAGTGGACATGATGCACAAGGGCCAGGTTCTCATCACCTTCATCCATCCGGCTTCCCCGGTGAATCACGAGATGGTGAAGGCACTCTCCGCCAAAGGTGTGACGGCCATCACCCTGGACGGCATTCCGCGCATTTCCCGCGCCCAGAACATGGACGCGCTCACTTCCATGAGCACCTGCGCCGGATACAAGGGCATCCTCATGGCGGCCAACATGCTCACGACCTTCGTCCCGCAGATGTTCACGGCCGTCGGCCAGATTAAGCCGGCGAAGGTCATGGTCATCGGCGTGGGTGTCGCCGGCCTGCAGGCACTGGCCACTGCCAAGCGGTTGGGTGCGATCACGTATGCCGCTGATATCCGTCCCATGGCCTCCGAAAACGCCATGTCCCTGGGTGCGAAGGTCGTGGATACCACGGTCCCGCCGGAGTTGGCCATCGCGGAAGGCGGCTATGCCAACCGGCTGCCGGCCGATGTCCTGATCAAGGAACAGGAAGCCCTGAAGGCGACCATCCAGGAGATGGATATCGTGTTCTGCTCCGCCCTCATCCCCGGCAAGATCGCTCCGATCATCATCACGGAAGAGATGGTGAAGGGCATGAAGAAGGGGTCTGTCATCGTGGACATCTCCATCGACCAGGGCGGCAACTGCGAGCTCACCCCGAAGGGCGGCATCGAGACCAAGTCCGGCGTGACGCTGATGGGGGTGCAGAACATCCCCGGCCTCCTGCCGACGCGCTCCCCCTGGACGTTCTCCAACCACCTCTACCCCCTCGTGCGCTACCTGGTCCAGGCCGGGAAG